>Ga0116127_1001863_pt1 | contig 11474 bp, 8 predicted proteins | sample June2015DPH_16_1_FD_89731 | JGI IMG/M metagenome (GOLD analysis project Ga0116127, IMG submission 89731) | Peatland microbial communities from SPRUCE experiment site at the Marcell Experimental Forest, Minnesota, USA - June2015DPH_16_100 | ecosystem: Environmental > Terrestrial > Soil > Wetlands... | reverse complement strand
CGCATTTGCCCCGGCCGAGGATGACTTCATCGCCGAGGCGTACTCGCGCATCCAGATCCGCGGTGACCAGATCGACACGCAGAAGATTGTCGATGCCGAGCGCTCCGCCAATCTCATGATGGTCGAGTGGAACAACAAGGGGCAGAACCAGTTCCAGCTGCAGCTATCCGTCATCCCCTGCAGCACCGTGCCCAACATCCAGACCACTGGCCAGATCCCGGCATCGTTCTTCGGTCCCGCGCCGCTGCAGATATTCAGCAGCGTGTGCATCACGAACTACACGCCAGGCAACCCCTACAGCGGCTTCAGCGTGCCCATGATCCGCCTCGGGCGCGCGGACTACGAGATCATCCCCTTCAAGCTCAACCCTGGGCGCCCTGACAGGTTCCTGTGGGACACCGCGGCTCTGACCATTGCCGGCAACTACATGCAGCTGTGGCCGATCCCTGTGCCCGCTGCGGCGTTCACGATTCGCGCCTGGGCATTCCAACGCATCCAGGATGCCGGCGGACTCACGACGCTGGCGCCCGTCAAGTACGAATGGCTGGAGGCCTTCAATACTGGCCTGACCGCGCGCCTGGCGGAAAAGTACATGCCCTCACTGTTCGCCGAGAAGACCGCCCTGGCCGTGGCTGCCTGGACGCTGGCCGTCTCTGGCGGGCGCGAGCATGGGCCGACGCGGTTCCGTGTCGACCCGAGGAATGCAGTGTCATGGCGATGATCCCACTGTCATTCCCGACAAACCTGGTGAACATGGTCGACGACGAGGCTGGCGTCAGCTTCCCGTCATACATCCGTGTCGATGCCGAGCGCCAGCGCGTGGTCATCACCGTGCGCAGCGAACAGAGCGAGGGCCATCCGGCGCCGACAGCGTGCGTCGAAATGACCGTGGCGGAGTACAAGGCCATGATGCTCAAGTCACAGACCGAGCTGACCCGCATGCTCGCGCGAGGTGGCTGATGTCACGCTATCTCGGCCGCGGACAAGTCGGCATCTGCCAGCGCTCCGGCAAGAAGGTCAAGCGCAAGGATCTGGTCGAGGATGGCCAGGTGAAGGGCCTACTGGTCGACAAGTATTGGTGGGAGCCCTATCACCCGCAGCTGCTGCCGCCGCCGATGCGCGCCGACGGCATCCCGCACTTCAAGCCTGCGCCTGATGACCGCCTGGCGACGCCAGCCCCCGTGCTCGCGCTGGGCGGACTGAGCTGGACGCAGACCAGCAACGATATCGCCTTCACCGATTACTACGTCATCAGCTCGTACGATCCGGTGGCCAGCGTGTACACCTACGTGGCCACGGTCTACGCGCCTGACACCTACAGCATCGATGCCGCCGGCAGCTTTACCCTGGCGCCGTTCCCGTTCCCCACAAGCCTGCCGGTGCCTGGCGGGACACTGGTAGCCGTGCAGGCACACAACCAGGAAGGCGGACTTAGCGCCTACTCGAATCAGGTGACAGCATGAGCATCAGTTACAGCTTCGGCACATTGAGCGCCGCTATCCAGGCATGGCAGGAGATCACTTCGGCCGACCAGGCGATGAACATGGCAGACATCCTGCAGAAGGGCGAGCTGCGGCTGTACCACGCGCTCGACCTGGACAACCTCGATCCCATCGTGAGCTGCGGCCCGGTCAATGGACTCACGGGCATCATTTCCAAGCCTTCGAGCCTGATACGCGAGCGCACGCTGTCTCTGATCCCTCCGATAGCGCCGTCACCCGTATCCCTGCTGCTGGCATTCCAGGGCGCCACCGGCTCGACTACGTTCATTGACAGCACCGGCAACACCATTTGGACTGCGCAGAATGGCGCCGCAATCTCCGCATCCGTCACGCCCTTCTCTGGCTCAGGCGCCGGCAGCCTTGCCTCTCCTGGTCCCAACAGTTCCGGGCAGTACATCACCACGCCTAGCAGCGTCGGCTTCCCGCTCGATGTGGGCAGCTCAAACTTCACCTTCGAGGGATGGTTCTACTGCGCGGCGCTCTCCGGGCAAGCCATCATCATGGACTTCACCAATAGCTTCACGGAGAGCTTCCGAATCTACACGAACGTGTCAGGCGCCAATGTGCAAGTCACCGCACAAGGCTTTGGCGGCGTATTGAACGGCCAGTCACCAAGCTCGCTGGCAGTGACCGCGGCATCGCTTAACGGCAAGTGGAATCACTTTGCCTTCGTGCGAAATGGCCTTGTTTTCACGATGTATTTGAATGGCGTGCCTGGCAACTCGTACACCAGCTCATCGGGCAGCGTGGGCGCAGCGTCATCTGGCAGCTACTTCATCGGAGGCGGCGATCTGTCCGGTGTTCAGGATACCTATTGGGTTGGCAACCTGGCCGACATTAGATACAGCTTTTCGGCGGTCTACACTGGGCAGTTCACGCCGCCCGCCGCGCCGTTCCCCGTGCCAGTCGTACCGGCATCTGGTGCCGCCTCGGTGCTGAACAAGCGGAGCTACGAATTCGTCACGCAGTACCTGATCGACAACGGCATTAACCAAGGACCGCCCAAGTATTTCGCCGAGGAGAATCAGGGCAGCTGGCAGCTCGCGCCGCTCCCGGATCAGCTCTACACGCTCAATGTGCGCGGCATCTTCCGGCCGACGCTACTGGGAGACAACCCGGAGACCACGAACCTGGCGGGCATCGCAGCTGCCGCGCATCTGGTCACGATCACGCCCATGACGCTGACGGCATCGCCATTCGTGTATGCGACCAATGTCCCGAGCTTGCCCAGCTCTCAGGTGTGGATCTACAGCGCCGGCAACCTGAGCACGAACAGCTTCACCATCGTCGGCCTCGACGACGACGGCAACGCGCAGAGCGAGGTGGTGGTGGGCCCGAGCGCCGGCAGTGTGCAATCGGTGGGCTACTACAGTTCCATCACGAGCATCACACCGGCATCGACCGACTCGGTGCAATACGCCAGCGTGGGCTGGTCGCAGGATAACCAGACCTGGCTGTCATCGCGCTTTGGCGATCTGCTGTTCTGGTATTGCATGGTGGAGGCCTGCCAGTTCAATAAGCGCTGGTCCGCGGCCAAGGAAGCCGAGGCGGAGATCGCCAAGCTCCTGCCATTCGCGCAGCTGATAACCAGGTCACTCAAGAGATCGGATTACGATGACTTGTATTCTGGCCGTCAAAACGTTGGGGCTCCGGGCGCGGTGCCGTTGCCGGTTCCGCCGCAGACGGGCATACAGCAGGGCGGCGCGGGCCAGCCGTGAGACAATAGACGACTGAGAACAACGAGATAAGCCATGGCTGACACCTATAGTCAATACTGCGAACTCCTGCTGATGCAGGACGGTAGCCATCCAAACACGTGGGGCGACCTGACCAACACGAACCTGTCGCTCATCGACCAGGCCATGAGCCAGGTGACCAGCGTCGCGGTGTCGAGCGCCAACTACCCGCTGACCATGTACCCGGCCGCGCAGTGCCAGGCGCGCAGTCTCGCCTTCAACGTGACCGGCACGCTCTCGGGCGCGGTCGCCATCGAGCTACCGGCGGGATACCCGCGTCTGTACGTCTTCTACAACCAGGTGACCAACTCGGGCTCGAACGTCGGCCAGTATCCGCTGACCGTCCAAGTGGGCACGGGAACGCCGCTAGGCGCCATAGTCGCGCTGGCAGGCCCTACGATCAACGCAGGGGCGGGCGTGGCAAACCTGATCTATACGGACGGCACCAACGTGTATGGCGCCCAGCCGCCCGGACAATTCGCCCAGCTCGACATTCAGCAGGCCTTCACCGCCGGCACGGCGTGGACCCCATGGGAAGTCAGTCTGAGCGGCGGCCCTGCCTATACCGGCACCATCGATACCGCCAAGTCGAATCAGTTCTACATCGAGGTGCCTGCCTCGGGCACGTCGCTCGCACTCGTGATCTCGAATGACCTATCGGCCCAGCTGCCAGGCCAGGAGATCCAAGTAGCCATTAGCCAGAATGGCGACGGTGGCTGCCCGGTTACGTTCCCGACCGCGGTCCTATGGCCGAACGGCATCACCCCGGTATTCTCACAGGTTCCCAATGCAACCGACCTGGTGACACTCACGTACACCTACGTCCAGGGCGTGCTCACGTGGCTGGGCCAGGTAGCGCTCGACTACGGCAGCGCCGGCAGCTCCGGCGGCACGTACAGCGTCAAGATCACGCAGAACGGTCAGGACGTGTCCGTCCTTGGTCTCGTAGGATTGGTCTCGGGCTCAGTGACGATCAATGTCACGGTCAACTCGGGTGTCACCCTGAGCGCCACCACGACGGGAGATTTTGGTCTCGATACTTCGGGCCTGCCGTCAGGTTCGATTGTCAATCTATACAACGCGGGCTATATCGTCGGCAAAGGTGGCGATGGCGGCCCCGGCGCGTGGTGGATGGGCGACGCTGCATCTGGCGGTGGCGCTGGCGACCAGACGAACAACCCCAGCCTATTCAGTGTTGGCTTACCAGGCGGCGCGGCGATCCGCGGTCCCGGCAGCACCAACACGCTGAACATCTACAACACCGGCCATATTTGGGGCGGTGGTGGTGGTGGTGGCGGCGGCGGTATAACCGTGACCGCGCCACATACGAATACCGCATGCGGCGGTGGTGGCGGCGGAGGCGCTGGCGATGGCGCTGGTGGTGTAGCGTTCTTCGGCGGCCAGTCGCAGGGCACATTCGATGGCGGCACCGGGACCGATGGCTTGAGCGCTCCCAATGCGTCGGCGGCAGGAACAGCAGGAACTGGCGCAGCCACGTCCGACGGATCGGCGACAGCCGGCGCTGGCGGCGCTGGCGGCAACTGGGGAACCGCGGGCTACGATGGCACGGGCCCGACGGGTAAGACAGTCACTCGATACCAAGGTAAGGGCGGCGCCGCGGGTGCGGCAGTCACAGCCGAGGGATCGATCAATACCGTGATCGCTGGAGACATCCAGGGCACCGTGTAATGCGCCATTAGCGGGCAGAATAGTGCGCGATCAGCAAGAGATCCAAACCTTCACGCTCAAGATCCCGCCGGGCCTGTTCACGGAGCAGACCGCGCGCGGACTCGTGTACCAGACGACGGTCGAGCAGTACAACCGAATCGGCCAGGGGCGCTGGAAGGATGGCAACTACGTGCGCTTCCACAACGGCCTGCCGCAGAAGCTCGCTGGCTGGCAAGGCATGGTCTACTCTGCCGACGTCGCCAGCGGCAACATCATCGGCGTGCCGCGCAACCTGAAGAAGTGGACCGCCCTCAACGGCCAGGAGCTGGAGGCCTTCGGCGACGGCTACAAGGTCTACATCCTGAACAACTCCGCGGTGTACGACATCACGCCACAACGGCGCCAGGTGACGCTCGACAACGCCTTCCAGACGACCAACGGCTCGCAGCTCGTGACCGTGATCGACTACCAGCACGGCGCCAACTCTGGCGACTACGTCTACTTCACGGGCGGCACCGCGGTGGGCGGCGTGGACTTCAGTGCTGCCACCTTCGGCGCGGGCTCAAACGCTGCGCTCGTGGCAGCTGCGCAGAATATCGTGGGCGGCACCCCGATGACGCTGACCATCAGCCCATACATCATGCCGGCGCCGCGCTTCGTCACCCTGACCGCGAGCGCGACCCATGACTTCAGCGCGATCAATTTCACCATCGTGGGTAACAACCAGGAGACTGGCGCGGCATGGTCTGAGGTACTGACTGGGCCCGGACCAGGCCTGACCGTGCAATCGACCAAGGTATATGCGACCGTCATCAGTATCACGCCGACCACGACATTGGCGCAGAACATCAGCGCCGGCTTCCCGTTCGCTCCTGGCACGTACCAGATCACCGCGGTGGCTTACTCGCCGAACGCCAACATAGCGGCGTCACAGATGCTCGAAGTGCTCACGGCCATGACACTAGTCAACAGCGGAATCATGCTTGGAACTGGCTTTGTATCTATCACCTCGGCGCAAGACTGCAGCGCGATCACCTTCGTCATCGTCGGGCTGGATAACAGCGGTAACGCCATTAGTGAATCGCTGGTGGGCCCGAATATAGGCACAGTCACCAGCGCAAATGCCTATTCGGCAGTCACCAGCGTGACACCCTCGGCGGGCGGCGCCAGCGCGAGCGTGGGCAACTACTTCCCGTCCGGTAGCGCCTACACCTTCAACGCGGCCATGGCGGCAACATCCACGGCATCCGGCGGCGGCGCGGTCACCGCGAGCTACGACATCAACGCCGGCCTCGACAATCCCGGTTTCTACTATGGCTGGGGTTCCGGCACGTGGGGCGAATACACGTGGGGAACGCCGCGCCTGGTCTCGACCATGGTGCAGCCGATCCGCTTGTGGTCGATGGACAACTGGGGCGAGGATCTGATGGCGAGCCCGCGCGGCGGCAGCGTGTACTTCTGGCAATACGACTTGGGCTTCAACACGCACGCGCAGAACATCAGTCAGGTAATCGCCGCAGGCACCAACGTGCTCGACGGGCCGCCGACATCGAACCAGCGCATCCTCGTGAGCCCGGACTCGCAGCAGCTCATCTGCCTGGGCGGCGATCACGATGGCGTCGACGATCCGCTGTACATCATCACCAGCAACAACGACGATTACACCAATTTCACCGTGACCCCGACGGACAACGTCTACGACGCGCGCCTGTCCACCGGCTCCGCCATCATGACCGGCGTGCGCTCGCGTCTGTCCATCCTGCTGTTCACCGATCTGAGCCAGTACATCATGACGCCCGTCGGCGGTCAGGAAATCTACTCAGTCACGCAGGTAGGCGAGAACACCAGCCTCATCAGCGCCAACGCCGCGGTCGAGAACAACGGCGTGGTCTATTGGATGGGCACGCGCAAGTTCTACAGCTACGACTCTCTGATCCAGGAGATTGCGTGCGACGTGTGGACCCAGGTATATGACAACAAGAAAGCAGCCGAAGTAGGCTATGGCGGCATCAACATGGCGATGGCCGACAAGGTCACGAGCTGGTATGACGACCAGTGGTCTGAAATCTGGTGGTTCTACCCGAGCCTTACGGCCAACGAGAACGACAGTTACGTTGTCTACAACTACAAGGAACATCACTGGACCTATGGGCTTCTGGACCGCACGGCCGCATGCACCACGTCGCTGTTCTACGGCAACCCACTAGCGCTCGATCAGAACGGCGCGATCTGGTTCATGGAGACGGGCACCGACCAGCTCGACGTCAACGGTGTGACCACACCCATCCAGCCGTTCCTGAAGTCCTATGACTACCAGGTGATGGACGGCGCCGAGGTGGCGCACTTCAGCCGCATCATCCCCGACAATCTGGAGCTATATGGCACGCTCTACGTGCAGGCGGCCACCAAGCGCTACCCGGCAGACGCTTACCTCTACAGCACGCCGCTGGCGGTCGTGCCAGGTGTCGGCAAGACCGACTTCCGCGCGCGCGGCAAGCTCGTGAGTTTCAACTTCTACAGCGTCGATCCCGGAGTGTTCTGGCGCATGGGCTTCTACTCGTTTGAGATTCAAGAAGACGGGGAGCGGTAATGGCTAACGCCGGCTCCCTCGTAACAGCTATCCAGTTCCCGGACGGCGATCCGCCGCTGGTACGCAGCTCGAAGTTGCGCGCGCTCGCGCAGACCGTCGCCACGCTCGCGCAGCAGATCAACCAGACCAGCAGCACAGCAGCGGCCGGCACCGCCGGCACGACGCTGTACCCGTACATCACGTACAAGGCTACCCCACAGCTGCCCAACTCCACGCTCCTCCAGGTGCTATCGCCCATCACCATCAAGAATGGGAACACCATTGGGCTCGATGAGGCGCTGATCCTGCTGGAGAACCTCGGCGACGTGCTCGTGAGCGGCGCGGTCACCGGCCAGCTGCTGATGTGGAATGGTTCTGACTGGATCAACGTGAGCCCAGATGAGTTGCCTATCCTGTGGTCGCAGATCAGCGGCACACCCACCACGCTCGCCGGCTACGGCATCACTGACGCGGTCAACAAGAGCTTCGAGATTCTGACAGGCCCTGGCTTGTCAGGCGGCGGCCCGCTGACAGGCTCCAGCCTGACAATCAGCCTCAACACCCTGCCAGTCAGTCCGGTATTCATCCCGGAAGACCCCGAGGACAACGATCTCATCATCCCCGGCCCGCCAGGCGCCCCAGGCGCACAGGGCCTCCAGGGCCCTCCAGGGCCTCCAGGGGAGGACGGCGAGGACGGCGACACCATCGTAGGGCCCCCAGGCTCGCCCGGCGCCACGGGCGCCACCGGGGCTACAGGGGCCGCTGGTAGCTCAGGGGCTCAGGGACCGCCAGGAACCGACGGCGAGGACGGCGAGCAGGGCATCCCCGGCGCCCCAGGGGCTACAGGTGCCACTGGCGCAACAGGTAGCGCGGGCGCAACAGGTGCATCCGGCTCCCCAGGACCGCCCGGAGCGGATGGCGAAGACGGCGATCCGGGCCCGCCCGGTCAAACGGGCGCCACGGGCTCGACCGGCGCGACAGGAGCCGCTGGCGCTACGGGGGCTACCGGACCCCAAGGGGTGCCCGGTGTGGACGGAGAGGACGGCGACCAGGGCAACCCAGGCATCCAGGGCCCTCCCGGCGCCTCGGGTCCACCGGGGCCAGCTATCGCCATGCTCGCGCAGGACGGTGATGACGGCGAGGATGGCAGACCCGGAACTGTGGGCCCAACGGGCGCCACGGGAGCCACTGGCGCGACCGGCGCCCAGGGGCCGCAGGGATATGCGATAGGACTCCTCCAGGACGAGGGCTTCGACGACACGCCGCAAATCTACTCAGTGTTCCCTGCTAGCGCAAATCCTACGGCCAGCGTGGGGTTAACAGCGGTCAACGGCTCCGTGGCAACTTGGATGCGCTCCGATGCGGCACCCGCGCTTGACGTAACTATTTCGCCAACGTGGACTGGCAATCATACGTTTACTCCGGGGAGCGGTGTTGGGATTGCTATAACGAAAAACGGCATGACGCTCAAGGGGTCTTATAGTGGGTACACGGATGAATTGGCGTTCTTGTCTACTAGCAGTGGCGGACAGGCCGGAATTTCCACCCTGATGACCGGCGCGCCGACGTGGTTCCTAGACCATCGTGCAACCGGAAACACGGGCCAATGGTTGTTTCGCAACGGGACTGGCGCGGGCACTACGCAGATGTCTATTTCTGGCTCGGGCATTGTTACAATGAGTGCGTATGGTCTCGGCACGGCGACCTTCAGCGCTGCGGGTGTCATCAGCTCTGTGTCCGACGAACGCATGAAGCGCAACATTCGGCCGTTCACACGCGGGCTCGAAGCTATCCTCGCGCTGCGCCCAATCCTTCACGGCTACACGGCGGAATCTGGGATCGACAACTCGGGCAAAGATGACTACGCAGGTTTCTCGGCGCAGAACGTCCAGAGCGTCATCCCTGAAGCGGTGGGCCAGAACAGGGATGGCATGCTGTCCCTCTCAGACCGCGGCATCCTGGCCTCCCTGGTCAATGCAGTCAAAGAGTTGTCGGCCCTGGTGAAGGCACCGGCCGACCCCGCGGTGGTAAGATAGACCGTCCCTCGGAGTGAACCATGGCCCAGAACAAACGACTCAACATTCAGCCCGTTGCCCTCACCGTGTCGGCAGCCAACTACATCAACCCGAAGCTCACGTCCGCAGCTGGCGGCGTAGGCGTTGTGTGTACGCAGCCATACGTTCTGATCCGGCACATTCGCGCGATCAACACTTCGGCGACACCGACCACAGTATCAGCGTGGAAGGGCGGCACCGCGGGTAGTGCGAGCGGCACAGAATATCTCTGGGCTGGCACCCCAATCGCCGGCAACGGCGTGCTCGACTGGTATGGCGAGCTGCGGCTCGACTCGACGGACTTCCTCACAGCCCTCGCGGCCATCGCTTCCGTCACTCTGAACTTCGACTCAGCGGAGATCGGTTTCAGTTAAGCCGCTCGTCGGCCGTTGACTTTCTGTACAATATGTGCATGCCGCGGATGGTCCGCGCGCAGGAGATTCACGATGAAGTACGACCTCAACCTACCCATTCTCGGCCTCGACGGAACCCCACTCAAAGGCTTGTTTGGTAAGGGCGATGACAAGGTCATCACCTACGCCACCCTCTTCACCCTGGTGTCCGCCAACGGTCTCCCGGACGACAGTGCCGAGGACAAATACACCAGCTTCAAGATGGGCATGACGTACGCCCACTCCGAGCCGGGCGCGCTCGTCGACATCGACGACAAGGGCAGCGTACGCCTCAAGAAGATCATCGCCACGAACTACGCACCCACGGTCTACGGCCGCGTGGTCGACTTCCTGGCCGAGCCGTGGGTGGCTCCGCCACCGGCAGCGCCCCAGTCGGAGCCCCCAGCGGTCTGATGCTGGTATCATAGAGGCTCGCAGCTCACTGAGCCCGAGAAGAAAAATGCCCACTGATACCACTGCAGAGATCCGCGTACGCGCGGCGACCCTGGCCGATTCGGTAAACGTGACCAAGTTCTGCTTGAAGGCGGACGCTTGGGGTGGCAGAAGCGGTCGCACGGACGAGAAGAGGGTTTACCAGTTCGTGTTTGGCCTGATATCCATGGGTCTTGTTGCAATCGCAGACCTGTCTGGAAACGTGGTCGGATCAATCGGCGTGCTCGCTATACAGCCTTCGCACACCGAGGAATGGTCGGTCTACGTGGACTGGCTCAAAGTTCAGAGCCACCTGAAAGACAGCGGCGCCGCACAGTCCCTATTGCGCTTTGCCCTCCGTTTTGCGAAGAAGCGAAACTCCAATCTTCTTCTCAACTTGAGCCACACAGACCTTGAGCAAATTGGGGTTGAGTATCTGCGCAGCGTCGGCTTCGAGACCGGCACGCAGATGTTGGTGAGGAAGGCTGATGCAATCGAACAACCAAGAGCGGACCAATCCGCCAAACCCGCAGCTGAACCAGCGGGTGCAGGAACTGCTGAGCCAGTGGTATCTGATACCGCTGGAGGAACAGTCGCAGAAGACCCCGCCGCCGTACCTGCAGTCGAGCCACGAGTTCTTCCTGCCGAGCCAGCCAAGCCAGCAGAAGACAAGCCTCGGTCCCGTTTCAGGCTTGCTGACGGACCAACGGCCGGTCAGCTCGCGGCGAAAAGATTTGCTGAGCGTCGCGCAGCCCGAGCCGCGCCTACCTGAGATCAGCCGCGATGGGTCGCAGCACATTACCGCCCGCGAGAACATATCGGTCCTCGAAAGCGCCATGGCCGCCGGGATCGCTTCGGGCGCCCTCCAGCCGGTCGTCTGTTCCTGGAAACATTACTTCTCCCCCGGCATCTACATTCGCGAAATCACGATGCCGGCCGGTTCGATCATCACCGGCCAAATTCACCGACACGAACACCTCAACATTATCGTGCGTGGTGACGTCTCTGTCATCACACAAGATGGGTGGAAGAGAATAACCGTCGGCCCCGGCGAGCACTTCGTCATGTCTTCCCCCGCCGGCATGAAGCGCGCGCTGCGCACCTATGCCGATACCGTGTGG
>Ga0116127_1001855_pt1 | contig 11524 bp, 11 predicted proteins | sample June2015DPH_16_1_FD_89731 | JGI IMG/M metagenome (GOLD analysis project Ga0116127, IMG submission 89731) | Peatland microbial communities from SPRUCE experiment site at the Marcell Experimental Forest, Minnesota, USA - June2015DPH_16_100 | ecosystem: Environmental > Terrestrial > Soil > Wetlands... | reverse complement strand
TTGGGATCCATCGCGCTGAGAGCCATATTTTCGACGGCCAAGCTAACGAATTGATTAATCACTGGCTCCCCGGATGATGAGGCATCGTAACGCTGGCCGAGGTTCACTGCCATTTGCAACACAGCTTGCGCTGAAGCTTGGTCGCCTGCCTGACTATAAGCATTCGCCAGATCAACCATATCCTGACCCAATTGTTTTATTTCCAGAAGCTGTGGCACCGGTAGTTGAAACGTTGCGATCTTTCCTGCCTCGGCTGCGGAGTAACCTGCCGAGAGGTAGGCTTCTTCGTCATCCTCAACGGAATCCGGTCCGTAGTCCTGAAACGGTTTGCCGGCGGCGGCGGCAAGTTCTTGCACTCCTTGGTCAATCTGGCCGGAGTTAAAGTAATTGAGCGCCGAAAGATAATTCGCCAGCGCATTGTTGGGAGCCGCTTGCTCGAAGGCAGTCAACCATTGGCGTTGTTGTTCGGGAGACAAGTCCTTGTCGGTAGCCGCCTCGAATGCCACTCGCGGGTCGTTGGGATACTTTTGCCTTGCTTCCTGCAACAACGCCGGGTCGCCGCTGCTGCGATATGCAGCAAGGAGACTTGATGCTGTTCGCCCATTTGCTTTGAGGTAAGCCTCGATTTGCTCGGCAGTCAATTTCGGTAGTTTGTCTTTGAAGCGGGCATACAGATTGGTGAATTGTAAATCTGCCGGCGGCGCTGCTGCCGTTGGCACTGCCTTCGTTTGAGCGGTGGCATGCATTGGCGGCGCTGGCAGGTGTGGAGTGGGTTTGGCTGACAAAGCTGCAAGTTGCTTTGCTACAGCGTCGCGTTCGCGTTGCAGTGTCTGGACTTGGTCGCGCAGGTTTGAAGCTTGGCGAGCCTCATAGGTTCCCGCCCCTACGGCGGCAACGATAGTGGCAGTGATCAAGGTTTTTTGGAGTGTGGTCATGGCAATGGTTTTGATGGTGGCAGTTGTGGTGGCAGTGATGGTGGTTCCGGCCAAGGCGGCAGCAGTCGAAATTGTAGCGGCCAGACCAACGGGCGCGGCTTGGACGGCGCCGACCGCCAGCGCGGCGTCAAGTGCAGCGGCACTCGTCGTTACGCCGCGGCGTTTCAGCAGGGAGTGTAGTTTTTCCAAAGCCCGGGTCACCCGCATTCGCGCGGCGTCCTCATTACTCCCCAGCGCTTCGCCTACCGACCGGAAATCGCGCTGCTCAAAAAACCGGAGCAGGATGGCCGTTCGATCCGCTTCACCAAGTTTATTGATGGCTTCGTCAAGAATTGGACCAATCAGGGCCGGGTTCGTATCCGGGTGTTCCTGCAATGTGTTCATTTCAACCGCCTGCCTTTCACGAGATCGACGACGGCGTTCGCCGCGCATAGTATTGGCGGCCACGAAACATGTGTGCCGATGCAGCCAGCCGCCGGGCATGACATTCTTGGAGAGAGTGCGCGCCATGCGAGCTAAATCTACAAATACGGTTTGGGCCACATCTTCCGCCCGATGCGCATCGCCCTCAACCAACCGGATCGCCACCGAATAAACCAAGTCTAGGTAGCGGGTTACCAGTTCGCGAAAGGCGGCTTCTGAACCGTTCTGGGCATATTCCGTAAGCAATTGCTGGCTGCCGGTCATCTTCAATCACTATTAAAGACCCGCCGTGGAGCGAAACCGAACAAAAATCTGTGGGCGACATCAAACCAGCTCCCAAGCCGCATGCGTTCAACCTCCCGTCATCAACTTCTGTGCCGCGGTGGTGCGTGCTCCCCCAGGCGGATACGAAATGTTCACTTACGCGCCAAACGAAGCAGAATCGTTTCCTTAACCTGAAGGTCTTTTTCTTCCTTCAGAAGACCTGTCAACGCTGCCTTTGCACGCGCCTGTGTATTTTTCGGTGCCAAAGATAATCCTGTGACCCACATTTGCCGCATGTAGCGATTTTCGCTGGGTGTAAAAACGGGCTGCAAAGACGAGTTTTTGAGCTGTTCACAAAGCAGGTCGATGTCTTCATCGTCTGCCTTCTCAGCCCAATAACCTTTCAAAAATCTTCACCGGGCCGATGTCGTCGGCCCAGCCCATTGAGTTTGACCAGCAGGCGCTGAACATGATGACCTGCGCCTTGCGGGCCAAGATTTCCTCGATGAGTGTGAGGGTGCTGGCCATCTTGGGAATGTAAGGCTGGCCGCTGCGGTGCGGCAACGGGATTTCGCCGGTGCCGTGGCAGAGGGAACAATTCTTGCGGGGCGGATGGCAATTGGCGCCTTCGGGCAGGGAGCCGTCGCCGAACATGGCTTTCTGATAGTCGGCGAGGCCAAGACCAGGACCACTTGAATTTTCCGCTGAGGCGGGAGATTGAGATGGAGACAGGCAGGATGCCTGGCGGGCAACGGCTGGGCACACCACGCGGCGAAGGCGGCGGGGGTGAAGAACTGGGACTGGCCCTTGTCGGCCGCATTGACGGCCGAGGCGAGCATTTCCTGGAGGATGAGGAGATTGATGTTGGATTTTTGGGCGGTGTCCGCCCGACCATTGTTTTGATTAGTCATAAAAATTCAGACGGTAGGGACAGAATGAATATTCTTTTTACGGTGGATGGATTTGCGGTGTTGCGGCGCAGTCGGCCATTAGTTTCCACGGCGGGACCGGGAAATGATGATGTTGCCCTGAAGGCATTCAGCAATGTTGCCGACGGTCTTGGATGGGTCGTAGGCGTTGGAGAAGTGTTCGTGACAGCAGCCTTGGACAGAAGTGTGGTCTGACGGCGTAGGCCCAGACGTAGTGACAGGCGTCACTCCGCCTGTTGACAATTGACCAACGCACTATCCACCACAAAAAATCAACGGTTTCGCTGAATTTCAAGGGGGGTGAATCCCGTCGTTTCTGCACCCTTTTTGCCATCTGATGAACAATCGGGCGGATTTTTGTGAAAGAACGCCTTCGTTCAAAGCGTATACCATAAACGAGCACGCCAAGATTGAGGCAGGTCAACCAGTGAATCTAGCCGCCATACAGAGCTACATGGCAACTGTTCAACAATATGTCGACCTTATAAACCGCAGTGAAGAAAGGAAAATAATATGAGTAATGGCACTAATCCAAATCTGGCGGAAATACAAAAACATATCAATTGATTGATGACAACTTCGATACCGTTTATGCCAAATGCGACACCGACGACCAGAAGACGCAGTTGGTCTCTTTGCGTGACGCGGCTCGTGATGCCTTCTGGCGGGCTGCTGCTGAAAATCTGTCAGACAATCATGATGTCGTTACCCAAACGTTTAAAGAATTGCAGACGACAAACAACCAAATCCAAAGCGATGTTAAAACCCTCCAGGATGTGTCGAGTTTTCTGGATACTGTGACGCAAGGCGTCAAATTAGCCGCAGCGCTCGCAACATTGGCGGCAGCCTAGTCTGTCTGGAATCCGTTGTTCCGTTGAGGGTGGCATGAACAAACAAAAATAAGGAGAACAACAATGACACTCAGTGCCATGGATGAAAATGGATGACCGGGTTCACTTTTCTGTACCACACCATGAGTTAGTCCGGGGACTGGGTTCATGTTAGTTTGTGGTTCTGGTTTTGTCCATCCCCGGCAGAGGGAGGGCGGAGCCCGACCGGCGCCGGGGATGGACTGAGTTGCGCCGCGAACCGTGCCGGGCTCAGATAGCCCAAGCGGCTGTGCGGCCGTTGTTGATTATATTCGCAGCGGTACCCAACCAGCGGTCATTGGTCCGGAGCTCCCGTCCGCACCCGCGACATCTATCGGCGCTGGATTGAGTGGTTGGATCAATAACTTCTTGAGCAGAAAGGATATTGGAGACGCAGGCTCCGCAACGAACCGACGCCATGAATGCTCGCACATATTTTCTGGGTTTGCGTGATCGGATCCCAAACGGCCATCAATTTGTACCCGTTGCTGTGGCGGTCGACATGCGCGAGCCATATGGTCAATTAATGGCCGAAAGTTGGGAAAACAGTTTCAATAATTGGCCGTTGGTCGGCACCGGCGGCAACGAAATGCCTTTACTGGCGGCCGGGCTTACGATGATATGTGGCCAATGGCCCGCTCCGATCACTAACAGGCTGTTGAAAAACGACTTTTTGACCACATTTTCATGCAAAAACCCCAATGATTTTGAGGGTCAATTTTTCAAAACACGGCTTTTTCAACAGCCGGCTAAGGTTCTTGGTATATCTCCACGGACATCAATAGGTTTTGGTGATTCATCTTGTTACGCGGCCAATATATGAGAGCATCAGCGGCCAATAATTCGTAGCAGTCACATCTTCCACCGGTATTTGGTGCATGTGCACATGGCCAAGCATCGGCGGAAGCGGGATCAATGTGTCAAACACTAATCGGATCGCAATCAATGACCATTGATAGTTTGAGCTTTTTAGAACTTTACAGCCGGTATGATAGGTTGTTTGCTTTAACAGCTTCAGGAACAAAGCGAAAACAACGTTCACCTGCCCTTGACCAAGGCTTGGAAGCTGGAAGCATTTGAACGAGACAATTTATCCGCAAAGACACAGCGAAGGCTGTCGCGCCATAGCGTAGCGAAGGCGGACTGATAGGCAAATCTTGATTTTATGAACGCTGCGAGCTTCGGCTCGGCAAGCCGGTTTTTCAAAAACGCATGGCCTTCAAACATTTTGCGAAACAGACGCAAGGCGTCGAATTGCTCCAGCGTTCGCTCGCCTGCGGGCGGCTCGGCCACGCCTACCTGTTCGCCGGGAATCAGCTCGAAGAGTTGGAATCGCTCGCCCGCACGCTGGCCAAAACGCTGAACTGCCAGAACCCCGTCAAAACCGGCGGCGTGACGACCGATTGCTGCGACGCATGTTTGAGCTGCCGGAAAATTGACCACGATACCCATGCCGACGTGCATTGGGCGCGGCCTGAGTCCAAATCGCGCATCGTCACTGTCGAGCAAACGCGCGAGTTGATGCGCGAAATCCAACTCAAACCCACCGGGGCCGAATACAAGGTGGCGATCATCGCGGGGGCGGACCGGCTTAATGTTCAAGCCGCCAATGCTTTCTTGAAAACGCTTGAAGAACCGCCCGGCAAGTCGGTTCTGATTTTGCTTTCGACCGAGCCGCAGCGGATTTTGGAAACAATTTTGTCGCGCTGTCTGCGCCTGAATTTTTTCGGCGAAGGCACCCGACCGCTTGACCCGGCGCAAATGGAATGGCTCGCGCATTTTGACGCGCTGGCGGCCAATGAGCAAAAAAGTTTGCTGGGGCGCTACCGGCTGCTCGACGCGCTGCTGCAAAGGCTCGGCGAAATCCGGGTGCGCGTGGATGAAACCCTGACCGCGTGCTCGCCCTTGCAACAGCACGCTGAAATCGAAAAAGACCTGCGGGAAAAGTGGGAGGACGAACTGGCTGCGGCCATCGAAGCGGAATATCGCCGCCAGCGGGCGGAGGCGCTTTTGCTCGTGCAATGGTGGTTGCGCGACGTGTGGCTGCGCACGCTCGCCGCTGGCGGAAGCCTGCTGAAATTCCCTGAAATATCCGGCGCGGAAGCCGTCGCCCGGCGCATTACACCACGGCAGGCATTGGAAAATTTGCAAACCTTGGAGCAAACCCAGCGGTTGTTGCACACCAACGTGCAGGAAGCGCTGGCGCTGGAAGTAGGCCTGCTCAAACTTCGTTTTTAACCGGTTGCGAACGAAATCTCGCAATGAAGTCTGAAAAAAAAATCACCGGGACCGGGTTTTACGCGCTCGTATTCGGACTGTTTCTCGGTCTGGCGATTTTGAAATTCGGCAATCCGGTCATCCTCGACCAAAAAATCCCGCCGCCGGTTTCGCCTTCCGAATTTTGGGCGGACGCCTGGCCCACCCATTGGGGCAACTGGATTCTGTTGCCGCTGGCACTGACAGGCGCGGCGCTTGTGTTCGCGAGCAGGCCGCGCTGGCCGGGAACGCGCTGGCTCTGGCTGCTGCCGTTGCTATGGTTCGGCTGGCAACTACTTTCGGCAACACACACCGTGGACGCCTTTCTCACCGCGACCACGCTCTGGCAATTTGGCGGGTGCGTTGCGTGTTATTTCGTCGGCGTGCTGGTGCTGGGACGTGAACGCGCGTTGCGCTGGCTGCTGGCCGGCGTGCTGGCGGCGTTCGCGTTCTGCCTCGTGCGCGGGGTGGACCAGCGGCTCTTCGAGTTTCCGGAAAGCCACCGGATGCTGGTGGAAGGCGAACGTGTGGGCTGGACAAATGTTCCGCCGGAAATGTTTTTGGAAATGAAACGCGATGGCACTGTCATCACCACCAACGGCGTGGACGTGGCGAATCCCGCAATCCTCGCTCGAATCGCCAAGAACCGCGTGATGGGCACCCTGGTCTATCCAAATGCACTGGCCGGCGTGATTTTGCTGTTGCTGCCGGTGTCGCTCGTTTTGGCGTTCAACAGCACAAAACGACTGCGACCACCCATTCGCGCGATGGTAATCACACTAACCATTTTTCTGGGTGGCGCGGCATTTTTTTGGACCGGCTCGAAGTTGGGTTGGCTGATTGCGATGGTGATTGGCGGCGCGTGCTTGTTTCGCTTGCAGTGGCCTGCCCGATTGAAGTGGGCGGCACTCATCGCGGTAACGGTGATTGGATTTGGAATTTTTACCATGCGATTCCACAGCTACTTTGCCGCCGGCGCAACCAGTGTCGGCGCACGGTTTGATTACTGGCGCGCGGCGGTGGAAACCACATTCAAGCATCCGCTGCTGGGAACAGGCCCGGGCACTTTTCAACGGCCTTACGCACAACTCAAATCGACCACCGCCGAAATGGCCCGCCTGGCGCATAATGACTACCTTGAACAATTTTCGGATTCGGGCATTGTCGGCGGAACACTCTACGGAGCCTGGATTGTGCTTTCGTTGTTGACGATCGGGCGGCGCGTCTGGCGCTCTGGTGATCCGGCAAGCTTCGCCATTTTTCTGGGAGTATGTGCCTGGTTTATCCAGGGGTTTGGTGAGTTTAGCCTCTATGTTCCGGCCCTGGCCTGGACGGCCTTCACTTTATTGGGCTGCCTGCACGCAACGACCGGAATTCAAATCGACAAGCACCCGATGACCGGTTATTCTTCCCACCGCACATGAAAATTCTCTTTCTCAACGGGCCGAATCTGAATCTGTTGGGACAGCGCGAGCCTGAAGTCTATGGCCGCGTGACTTTGGCTGACATCGAGGCAAAAGTGCGTGAACGTGCCGCACAGTTGAAGGTGGAGATTGAGTTCCGGCAATCCAATCTGGAAGGCGAGCTGGTTGACTGGATTCAGCAGGCCAAGGGGAAGTTTGACGTGATTGTCATCAATGCCGCTGCTTACACCCATACCAGCATTGCGTTACGGGACGCGATTGCGGCGGTAGGAGTGCCGACCATTGAGATTCACCTCTCAAACGTTCATTCGAGAGAAAAATTCAGACACAAATCGCTGATTGCGCCGGTTTGTTGCGGGCAAATCACCGGCTTTGGCCAAAAATCTTATATTTTGGCTTTAGAAGCATCCGTTGACGTTAAAGCTAATAGAAAACAGCCATAAAACTATGTTTTTATGGCAATTTTATCGATTTTTATTTGATTTAAACTTTTCTATTTTGCGACTTGACGGTAGTCATTCAAATGAATAGGATGCCATCCAACTTAATAATGATTCAAGCAGAGCCGAACTTTGGCTGCTGTTTTTTTGGTTATTTAGGATTAAAAACAGGAATTCGAGTTCACTTTAACGAAAACGTGCCGTGGATATAAAAGATATCAAAGCCATAATCGATCTGATGAAGAAAAACTCCATAACGGAGTTTGAGCTGGAGCGTCAGGATTCAAAAATCAGGCTGAAGCGCGGCTCGAATGGCGGCGCACCTATTGTTCAGTATGATGAACCGGTGGCTGTTGGTGCTGTTCCAGTTCTGCCGCCGGTTGCTGTTGCATCGACACTGACAGTAGCGCCGCCAGTTCCAGCCACCGGCGAAGTTGAGGTTAAATCACCGATGATCGGCACTTTTTACCGTGCGCCATCCCCTGAGGCCGCGAGCTACGTTGAAATTGGCACTGAAATTAACCCTGAATCCGTTGTATGCATCATCGAAGCGATGAAAGTGATGAATGAAATCAAAGCTGAAGTCAAAGGCGTCATCACACAGGTTCTGGTGGAAAACGCCAAACCGGTGGAATTCGGCCAGCCGTTGTTTAAAGTGCGGCCGGCCTGACTTCGGCGACGGAAACACTCGTTAATCCTGTTTGCTTTCACTGAAAGCCCATGTTTGAAAAAATTCTGGTGGCCAATCGCGGCGAGATAGCCGTTCGGATCATCCGCGCTTGCAAAGAATTGAACATCCGTACTGTGGCCGTTTATTCGGAGGCGGATGCCAATTCCATGCACGTGCAACTGGCCGATGAAGCCATTTGCATCGGCAAAGCGGCGGCGGCGGAAAGTTATTTGCGCATTGACCGCATCATCAGCGCAGCGGAGGTTGCGGATGTGGACGCGATTCATCCCGGCTACGGTTTTCTTTCGGAGAACGCGCATTTCGCCGAGGTTTGCGAGAGTTGCAACATTCGTTTTATCGGCCCCAATCCGCGCACGATGCAGGCGCTGGCCGACAAAGCGGTCAGCCGCGCACTGGCCAAAAAAGCCGGCGTGCCCTTACCGCCAGGGTCGGACGGCGTCGTTGAAAAAGAACCGGACGCCCTGGCCATCGCCAAACACATCGGATATCCGGTGATGATCAAAGCCATTGCTGGCGGCGGCGGACGCGGGATGCGTGTGGCGCATAATGACATTTCGCTTGTGAAAGGTTATCACACGGCACGAAACGAAGCGGAAAAGGCGTTTGGCAATTCCGGAGTCTATATTGAGAAATACATCGAGAATCCGCATCATATCGAAATTCAGATTCTCGGCGACCAAAAAGGCCGCATTATTCATCTGGGCGAACGTGATTGTTCCGTTCAACGCCGCAACCAAAAACTTATCGAAGAAGCGCCGTCGCCATTGCTCGAGTATAAATTCCGCAAATTGCGCGACAAAATCGGCAAGGCCGCCGTGAAAATCGCCGAGGCCGCACACTATACCAACGCCGGCACCGTCGAATTCATCGTGGACAATCACGGCAATTTTTATTTCCTCGAAGTCAACAAGCGGATTCAAGTCGAGCACCCGGTCACTGAGGAAGTCACAGGCATTGATCTCGTGCGCTATCAAATCCTGCTGGCGATGGGCGAGCTGCTGCAACATTCGCAAAGCGACATTCAAATCAAAGGTCACGCCATCGAATGTCGCATTAATGCCGAAGACCCGTTTGATGAGTTCCGTCCCAGCCCGGGACGGATTGAGATGTATTTTCAACCCGGCGGCCGCGGCGTGCGCGTGGACACACATGCTTACGCGGGTTACACGATCCCATCGACGTACGACTCAATGATTGGCAAGCTTATCACAACGGGCAAAGACCGGCGTGAGGCGATGGACCGCATGAACCGTGCACTCGCCGAATATATGATTACCGGCATTAAAACCACAGTGTCCTTCCAGCAAGCCATCATGCAGGACCCGAATTTCCGGCGGGGCGTTTATTCGACCGGTTTCGTCGAACAATTGCTCGGCGGCGCACGGCGTGAATTGATTGAGGAAAAGACTTGATGGCGGGTTGTGTGCCAACAGTCCTCCCATGTGTTTCCAGGATTTAATTTGACAGCCGCCATTCGCCGTTTATCTTGAACCACTAAATACTATGGCTGACATTCCTTCGAACATACCAGGCGCGCCCACAGGCGCTGTGCCGCCGGTAAAAAAAGAAACCGGCAAGGTCCAACCCAAAAAAGAGACCGTTCGCATCAATTTGCCGCCGAAACCATCCGCTGCGCCAACCATCAAACTGCCGACGCTGCCGCCCGGCGGTCCGACCGGCGCTCCCAGCGCAGCACCACTTACCACGGCAAAAACCCCGCCGGCACCCACTGCGGCCGCGCCAAGGGCCACTGCCGCTGCTGCGCCCGTAGCTCAAACACGTCCCGCTCCGTCGGTTCAAAGAGCGGCGCCTGCCGCCGCTCCCACGTTTGGCGCGCTCGACAACATTCTGGTCATCGCCGCGGTTGTGGCTGGATTGTTTGCCGCCGGCACGGTGGTCTGGATGTTCCTGATTCTCAAAAATGCAATCGGCTGAAACCGGTTTTGACCGCATTGTTTCTCGTGCCCAAAACTATTTCATTTGACGTATGGCTTCTCCATTAATCGTCACGCTCACGCAGGAAAATTTTGCGCAGCAGGTTTTACAATCGCCGGTGCCCGTGCTCGTTGATTTCTGGGCCGAATGGTGCGGCCCATGCAAAATGATCGCGCCGCTCCTTGACGAACTGGCCGACGAATACGATGGCAAGGTGAAAATCGGCAAAGTGAACATAGACGAACATCAGTCGCTCGCCGCCGAGTACGGCATCCGCGCCATTCCCACGCTGCTGCTTTTTAACAAGGGCGAAATCGCCGAGCAAATGGTTGGCGCCAAGAGCCGGCGCGATTTCAAGGCCAGCTTGGACCGCGTCGCGGCCTGACCGCTGCCGGTCCCGCGAGGCGGGATTATGCCGCTCATCATCTCGCCCCGACAATTTGTCCAGCGAGCCGAGTTGTATCATCAACTCAACCAGCTCACATCCGCCGGAATTCCCATCGTTCGCGCCTTGGAGCAAATCGAACGCCGTCCGCCCGCCTCGGCCTACCACAAGCCGTTGCAACACCTGCTCGATGAAATTGCCAAAGGCGCAACGCTGGCCGAATCATTGCAACGTCTCGACTGGCTGCCCGCGTTCGACCTGGCGTTGATTGGGGCCGGCGAACAGAGCGGGCGGCTCGACGCCTGTTTCCGCATGCTCGCCGATTACTACAACGACCGCGCCCGGGTCATCCGGCAGGTGATCTCCCAGCTCATTTATCCCGTCGGCTTGGTTCACATGGCCGCCTTCGTTTTTTTCATCGTGCTTCCGTTCGCCGCGTCGCAGTTCAACGCCAGCCTGCTCTTCCTGTTCGCCAAAGCCGCACTCATCCTCTCACCGTTTTATGGCGCCGTCGCCTTGATGATTTACGCCACGCAAAGCAAACACGGTGAAAACTGGCGTGCACGGATCGAAGCTTTCCTGCGCCGGGTCCCCATCCTGGGCAAGGCCCGCCATTACCTTGCCCTGTCCCGGCTCGCCGCGGCGCTTGAAGCACTCATCAGCGCCGGGGTCAACATCTTTGAAGCCTGGGACCTGGCCGCCACCGCCAGCGGCTCGCCCGCCTTGCGCCGGGCGGTCGCCGCTTGGAAATCGCGCGTGGTTGCCGGTCAAATGCCCTCCGAAGCCGTCCACCTCTGCCCGCTTTTCCCGGATACCTTTGCCAACCTTTACGCCAGCGGCGAGGTCAGCGGCAAACTGGATGATTCGCTCCGCCAAATCAGCCGGATCTACAACGAGGACGGCACACGCAAGCTGAACGCCTTCGCCACCTGGATGCCGCGGCTCATTTATATGCTGGTCGCGTTGCTGATCG
>Ga0116127_1001852_pt1 | contig 11545 bp, 5 predicted proteins | sample June2015DPH_16_1_FD_89731 | JGI IMG/M metagenome (GOLD analysis project Ga0116127, IMG submission 89731) | Peatland microbial communities from SPRUCE experiment site at the Marcell Experimental Forest, Minnesota, USA - June2015DPH_16_100 | ecosystem: Environmental > Terrestrial > Soil > Wetlands... | reverse complement strand
CGAGCGTCTCGATGCTGATGCCGGACTGTTCGAGCAATTTCTCGCTGTAACGAACGGTGTTGAAAGCCGTGGGCCGGGCGCCGAGCGCGCCGATGCGCAGATTTTTCAACGCCTTGATGGCGCGGCAGGTCACGACGAAGTCCTGCAAATCCTGCGCGAGACTTTTGCTGTCGGGCGCGCAGGTGTGCAGCCGGGTGAGGGTGAAGGGAATGTTGTATTGGCGGAGGTTGTTACAGACCGACATTTTGCCGCAGAAACTGTCGCGCCGGTCCTTGATGGTCATGATTTTCGGATCGTCATTAAACGCGTGGACGAGCACCGGCACCCGCAGGCCGGACCAGCGGATGGAGTTGGCCACGGCGCGTTCGTCGCCGAAATTCGGCAGCGTGACCAGGATGCCGTCAATTTTGCCGGCGTTTTGTTTGAACAGATTGGCGCACTTCTGTGCGTCTTCCAGGGATTCGACCGCGCCGAACTTGGTTGCATTCTTCGGCAGCGTAACCACGCCGATGCCGAGCTTTTCGAGTGTGGCCAGGATTTCCTTGCGCCCGGTGTCGCAGAGGTGGGCCGGAAAGAAACCGCGATTGCCGATGATAATGCCGAGTTTGATCATAGATGATAAAGTATGTGCGTGTTGAATGTTTTAATGAAACTACGAACTTGCCGGGGTTAAGGCAATACTTTCCCCAAAACGAAGAAGCGCATTGTCGTTTTGCGATGATGCGCCTGCTTCGCCAGCAAAGAATGTTTTTTACTCTGCTATAATCAGTTTCAACCGGCGGTTCGTCACGGTCGATACACTGAGCGGTAGAACTGGTTCGGGTAATTCGTCGCTTGCAGATCGGTGATCTGCCACTGGCCGCTGAGGTCGGCAATGTTGGTGCTGATGGTCGTCCAAACCACCGGCGGTGTCAGATTTGTCGTCGCGTCCACCTGATACGTGTAATTGGCAACGCCGACAAAGCTCAGGGTCACACTGCCATCGCCGTTGACGACCACCCCCGCGACGGAATTGGTCGGCGGCGGCCCGACGAGAATATTGATGATGCCGGGTGTGTTTCCACCAAAGCCATCACCCACCGTGTAATCAATCTCATCGGCCACGTCATTGGCGTTGGTGTAATAAACGTAGCTGCTGTCGTAACTTACCGACGCCCCATTGGTGCTGCTGATGGCACCGGTCAACGCCAGCGGATCACCGTCCACATCACTCCAATACGTCGACAAATCGCCGGCAATGGTAATGATCAACGGGTATCCCGCCGGACGCGAATACGTGGCCGCGCTGGCCACCGGTGCCGTATCGCTATAAGTGAGTGTGGCAACAACACTGGTCACGCTGCCGGAGCCGTTGTTTACCGCCACCGTGTAATTACCGCCATTGGTTCGCACCGCACTGGCGATGCTGTAGTTGGCGCCGGTTGCACCCGGGATGGGCAAACCGTTTTGATACCACTGATAGGTCGGATCGGGTATGCCCGTGGCGCTCACGCTGAAGTTTGTGGATTGGCCATGGCTGACGGTCACATTAGCCGGCTGGCCGGTGATGTTCGGCGCCATTTGTGGCGCCCAGCCATACAGCCAGTTTGTGGCATTTTCCGCCGCCAACAGCCGCGGGTCATTGTTCGTCAACACCGTGAGGCCCAACGCAGCCGGATTACCGTTTGTATCCGTGTTACCGTATTCCCACATTATATATTGGCTCAAAATGCTGTTTGTGGTGAAACTTCCCGATAAGTTGGTAATCGCATATTTGTTGGTATCAATCTGACAGTTGATAAACGACACCAATCCATTGGCAGTACCATTAAGATCTTCGTAGGAGACAACGCTGCACCGGGAATCTGCCAGGATTTGGCAATTCACATAGTCAATACCATTGGCCGTATAGCTCCCACCGAAATTCGGCCAGTGGGTAGTCGCATTGCTCACACCAAAGTCGGTCCGTGAGGCGGTCAGATTGAAATTGTTGGTGACGTAAATATTGGTGACTGTGTAGAGCAAACAGTTGGTGAAGAACAGATTGCCGCCACCCCAGACGTAGTCATAGTTGCCCTTGATCGTACTGTTGTAGAAGTACCCTTGGGATGAGTTGACATTGGCCAGGATGGTGTCCTGGAGACTGTCCGCTTCACAATTGTTAAGGATGAACCGCTGCGCCCCTGTATCAATCGTCAATGCTTCAGCCTGTGAACCGCCCTGCGGGGTGCTGTTCCAAAGCGTCAGATTTTCAAGCTTTATATCATTCGCGTATACCTTGAACGACATGCGGGCATGCGTGGTGCCGAGAGGGGCAATATTCGCATTGTTGCCGTAACTGATAATTGTCCCGGCACGGCTCTGGCCACGCAAGGTGAGGTTGTTTTTTGACGCAATGTCCACAATTTCCACGTAATTGCCATTGCGGATGTTGATCAGCGTGGGAGTTGTGTTGCCGAGCGCGATGGAGTCCACCGCTCCTTGCACGGTGGCAAAGTCGCCACTGCCGTCGGCGGCCACCACCAGATTTGCCGGGTCAGAGGGACCGGTGGGCTTGGTGGTAAATTGCCACGCATTGGTATCCGAAATACCCGCAAAATACGCGCCGTTGGTGTCGGCAACGACACCATTATCCATCGTCACGTAATAAGTCTGATTGGAAGTCAGCACGCCTGAATGCGGATAAATGGCCGCCGTGGCGCCCGTAATGATGACCGGGAAATAATTGAATGCCTGGCTATCGCCTTGGAATGGGCTGTGCGCCTGGACGTTGTTGGTCAGATATTTCCCCAGACCAGCGTTGAGCGTGCTGATAATCACGGTGTTGGAGCCCATATCAATCGTGTCCACCGGCGTCACGGGGTTGGCGACGTTGTAGATGTGAATCTTGCCGGAGTTGACGATTGAAATCGGGCCGTTGAAGGTGATGTACAACGGCGTGTCATAGCAAACGCCTGTCGCTCCATTAGTGGGTGCAAATGCCGTCGCTGCCAGGTTCGTGGAAACAACCGTGAGCGTCGCCGAATTGGTGGCCGAACCCGCCGCATTACTGGCTACGACCGAGTAAGTGGCAATGTCCGATCCTTGTGCATTGGCAATCGAAAGCGGGCTGCTGGTTTGGCCGCCCATAAGAACCTTGTTTTTGTACCATTGCAGGGTCGGTGCAGGCACGCCAGTGGCCACGGCGTAGAAGTTGGCAGTGTCGCCTGCATTGACTGTGAGACTTGTTGGTGAGGTAGTGAATGTTGGGGGTACAATGACAGTCAATGTGGCGCTGTTCGTGTATAAACCAGCCTCGTTGCTGGCGACAATCGAGTAGGTGCCCCCGTCCGCCGGATATTGAACATTGGTAATGGTCAGTGAAAGAGTGCTTGAACCGGCGATGTGGGAGCCGTCATCCGTCAACTGGGTCCACGTTGGGGGTGTGCCAAAATACCACCGGTAATCGGGCGTTGGCGCGCCGGCCGTCCTGGTCGCGGTCAGCGTGGCATTGTTGCCGACAATGACCGATTGGTTGGTCGGCCCGGAAAGGACAGGTGGCGTTGGCTTGATAAGGACATAGGCAACCAAGCTTGTGACCGAGTTGTAGTCGTTGGTGACGATCACGAAGTAATAACCAGAATCGGATTCTTGACTGGTGACAACCGAATAAGAAGCGGACGTTGCGCCGTCCAACAAATTGGTGCTGATATTATTGGTGTCTGTGTAATACCACTGGTAATAAAGAGGCGCGGTTCCGGCAGCAGAAACGCTTACTGAGAAGGGAGCACCAGGGACCGTGTTGGTGCCAGACGGTTGGCTTATAATCACCACTTGATTGTTGACCACCAGATCAATCTCACCCGGTGTGCTATCGCTAATTGTATAGGATCCGTCAATTGTTCCATTCACAATAACAGGCAACGAATTAAATGATCCGGATTTTGTTCCTGAATATTGGATCAGTTTGTAGGTTCCTGCCGCCAGCGGTGTTCCAGGCACATTAATCGCAATGGTGCTGCCACTGCTAATGGTGAGGTTGCCCTGTACAACCAACTCGTCGCTGACTCCCGGCGAATTGGCCATTTCAAAAAGCGCTGTTGTCCCGGTTCCCATGGTCAGGTTGGTTGCCAATGTCAAAGTTCCGGGATCGTCGCCCGGGGCAATAGTGCCGCCATTCATAACGGTCACAGGACCGGAAATCATGCCCGTGCCGCCCAATGTGCCGCCATAAACCGTAACATTGCCCGCGTTAAAGGTGGTCGTGTCATAAGCATTGGTGCCATTGACGAGAAGCGTACCGTTGCTCACCACGGTGAGACCATTGAAATAGTTGCTGCCCATGAGCTTGAGTGTGCCCGCGCCGATCTTGGTGAGTCCGCCCAAATTGCCCATCAAACGGCCGGCGGTGGCGTTCACGATCTGGATGCCGTCGGAATTGCTGAGGTTGCTCACCGTGAGCGTCGTGCTGGAACTGCTGACATCAAACGTTCCGCCCAGACCGTTAAGCATGATCGCGCGAGTGTCCGTGGCGTCAGTGCCCGTGTAGCGCAAGGTACCACTGGTCATGATAATGGGGCCGCTGGCCAGTTTGCCCATGCTGCTGACTTCCACCGCGCCGCCGTTCAAATAATTGGTGCCGGTCATGTTGTTGGAACCGCTGATGATCAATTTACCGGGACCGGACTTGGTCAGTGAAGTTGCTGTGCCGTTATTGGCCAAGGCGGAAGCAATGGTCAGATCGCCGGAGCTGTATTGTTGAACGATCAAATCAGCTCCACTGCCGCCCAGCAGGGTGCCAGCACCCGTGATGGTCGGGGCGGCTGAACCGGTGATCAGCAAACCGCCGGAAGCAAGCGTCAAGTTGCCATCAAGCGTGATCGTGGCGTTGCCGGTAAGTTTCAATGAATTGATGTTCGTGCCACCGCCGACTTCGACTGTCGAGGCACCAAAACTCACGTTGTCGGTTGTCAGCCACGTTGTCGGATTTGGGGAAGTATCATAACTACCCGAGGCCAGCGGTGCGAACGTGGTGCCAACCGCCCAATCGGACGCGTTTAATGTGGCCCATCCGCCCAGGATGCCATTGTTGTTTGCCGTGGTCGTCGTAACGGAATTAAGCCATCCACCCCCTGTATTCGTATTGATATCCAAAGTGCCGCCAACCTGTCGCGTGATCGCCGCGAGCGCGAGTGCACCATTCCCCGCTGATGCCCCTGCGCCCGTCCATGACGCTGCCACGGAAGCACCCGGATTGACCGTGGTGGCGGTAATCTTACTCTCACCGCCAGCGGCAGTTCCGTTACCATTGGTCAAAATCAGCGTCCCGCCAGCGAAGATGAGCGGTCCAGTGATTTTACTGGCCGTTTTTTCCACAGACTTGTCAAGAACCAATAGTCCGGCATTCAAAGTCACGTTGGAGTAACCAACACCGGTGCTGTATATTTGGTTGGTGATGGTCAACGTGCCCGCTGTGGACTTGGCCAAGGTGCAAAACACGTACCTGCCAACCCCTTTTCCCCCTCCCACCAACCCACTGCGAGCGTCCAAATTCGTCATAATAGTAACGCTTAACCCCTGCATCTGCCCCCCGTTATCCATTACCATCTTGGAGACAGGTAAATATTTTGAGCTGGAAGTGCCGTACAAAACACCACCGTTGAGGATTAGAATCTTGTTGCCGCCCAAAATGCCACCGGTTGCGGACCCGCTGGAGAACATCAGTGTTCCATTGGCGTTCACAATCACGTCGCCCGGCAAATAAACCCTGCTGTCATTGCCGCCGACTACCAGTTCGCCGTTGTCGATGATGGTCGCACCGCTGTAGGTATTTCCGTTAGCCCCAGGATTGTTGGTGAGCCAGCCACCGCCTTCCAGGGTGTACCCGGTGCCGGCAAGGTATGAGTTCAACTGGAGGGCCGTGCCAGCGGCAACATAGATGGTCGGATTGCCAGCGAGTGTCAACGTATTCCCACTAATGGTGTAATAGCCACTGCCAGCGGGATTGTTTGTAATGTTCGCAACATTAATACCGCTGCCCACAGTTATGGTTCCAGCCGCGCCACTGTTCACCCCAAAGACCGCGTTGCCAGGCGTCGTGTTATCCCAAGCAACATCGGTACTGCTATTCCACCAGTCAGTGGTTGTGGTATCCCAATTACCCGAGCCATCCTGGGCGCCGGTCGTACCAGTATTGCCATCAAAAGTCAGTGTGGCCGCCGGCGCCAAAGGCACGACTGCCAGTTGGGCAAGCAAGGCCAGGACGACAAGAATGAATAGTTTCGATGTGTGCCGACGGGCACAGGTTGTGGATTTGCACATAAAACCAGGGAGGAGGGCGGTTTGATTCATAAGCGTTACAGGTTGTGATTAATTCCGTTTAGAAAATTGCTGCAGTTGTTATGACAGTCATGCGTCTTGCGGCATTGTTTGTACATATTTCCAAACCTGACTCTCGCAGCGATGCAGAGCTTTTACAAAAGTCAGTTTTGATCGTTATCGTTCCATAATGCCCAAACTCCCGGATTTGCCTAGCTGCACAAATGTATGGTTTTTTGGGGTGGGTGGGGAGCTTGGACGCACCCTTGATGCCCGTAAAAGCGGGCTTCCAAGATTGCCCGTGAGAAGCGCATTCTTGCGCCCGGCACCCGTCAGACACGCGAACAAAGGTGTCCGTGCCCGCCGATTCATTCAGCTTTGGCCGACTTGAACTTCAGCGCCGCTTCGGTGCGGGAGCGGACATGCAGTTTGTTGTAAACATGCCGAAGATGCCACCGGACGGTCCCGTCGTTCACTCCCACCCGGCGGGCAATTTCCTTGTTGGGAAAGCCCTGGGCCAGCAATTCGAGAATCTCGTGTTCTCGCGGCGATAGTTCTTCCACCCCTGCCGCCGACTTGAGCGGCTCCTGGAAGGAGGCGATGACTTTGCGCGCGATTTCCCGCGACATCGGCGCGCCGCCTTGCCGGACCTCGCGAACGGCGGAAATGAGTTCTTCCGGCGTGCACCGCTTCAGCAGGTAACCGCACGCGCCGGCCCGCAACGCCTTGAATATCCTTTCAGTGTCTTCATAGACGGTCACCATGATGATGTGAAGCGAGGGTAGCAATCGTTTGAGTTGGGCGGTGCATTCGATGCCCGAGAGTTTCGGCAATTGAATGTCCATCAGCACAATCTCGGGTTGATGCCGCGGTATGGCCTCCAAGGCTTCCTCCGCCGTCGCGCAAGCGCACACGCAGCAACACTCCGGGTCCGCCTGGACAAATTCCATGAGGCTTTCACGGATTGTCCTGTTGTCCTCAACGATGGCGATTCGGGTCATAAATTCTTACTTCAACGGCACTTGGATCCGCAGAATGGTGCCTTTTCCGGCTTCACCCGCAATTTCAAACCGTCCGCCCAGTTTTTCAATGCGCGACCGCATATTGTTCACGCCGTCCATTTCCCCGGTGCGGGCATTCAACGGCAGGCCGCGTCCGTTGTCGGCGAGGATCAGACGCAGTTCGCCCTGCTCGACCTGGATGCCCAGGCTGACTTCGGTGGCCCCGGAGTGGCGCACAACATTGGTGAGCGCCTCCTTGAAAACGAGAAACAATTGGTGCCGGTGCCGCGAATTCATTGCCAGTTCGGCCGAGGCCGGCGGGCCTTCGAGCCGCCAGGTGATATTCGCCAGTCCTAGGAAACGGTCTGCGTAAAGGCAGAAATAACTGACGAGCGAGGCCAGCGAGTCATGGGCGGGGTTCATGGCCCAGACGATTTCGTCCAGGGCCGTGACCATCTCCCGTGCCTTCTCACCCGCCTGTCCAAGATACTGGCTGCGCTTTTCGTCAGGGGCGGAGGCGGATTTCGCCCGTGCGACCAGCATGCCGATTTCCGTGATGCCCGAGCCGAGATCATCATGCAGGTCCTGGGCAATGCGGGCGCGTTCCTGCTCCATCGTCCGCTGGTGTTCAACGCGCTGGCGTTTCTGAATCTGGGTTTCCAGCTCGATGGTGCGTTTCTCGACCTGCCGGTGGAGTTGGGTGATCCACAACGCCATGCCGGCCAGCGCGCAGGTCAGCACCCCCACGGTCACCAACAACCGTTGCAGCGTCCACCACGACGGCGTGGCCAGCACCCGGATGTCCGAAGGCACGTTGAGCAGCAACTCAAATGAGGTGACATCCCCGCCCGGAGCCCGGTTGCCTCCCGTTGCGGTATACACACCCGTCAGTTCCAGCCGGCTTCCGGGGTGGAGCAGCCGCGTCGATTCAGCCGGCGCATTCAACCGGGCCGGAAACCTCCACGGTCCGGCCTGCATTTCCAGCACTTGGTTCGTCTCGGTTTTTCTCACCCCGGCCAGCAGCGCCTCGATGCGCACCCGGGTCGAGTCGTTGCCCGCCCGAATCAAATCGTCCGGCGACAATTTTTTTGCCTTGGGAAGAAGGGCTTGCCCTGTTTTGCGCGCCTCCGCCTCACACAAAACCGGGGCGGCACCGCTCAATTCCGGGAAACCCACCACGTCCACCAGGTCACCCGCCTCCAATGCCAGCGGTTGTCGGGCCAGAAAACGCACGCCGTTGGTCCCGTCCACCATGAAATATTCCGTCCCCTGCGCGTAAATAATTTGGCCCGCTATTCTCACTCGTTGAAAGGCGCTGGCTTGGGGGTCATAGAGCATCAACTCCGCGACCGTTTTGGCGGGAGTCGAAAACAAATCCGTGGGCGCCGGTTGATCCTCGGTGATATCGTTGACAAACATCCGGATCACCCCGCGTTTCACCTGGCCGGTCTCATTGTTCCAGGAAACGAAAAGGCATCCGCGCAGGCGGACCACGGCGTTTTCAAAATGGTCCAGCATTTCCGACGTCATCCCGAGCACCCGAAAATCCACCGGCAGCGTGCCGTCCTGCATGCGCAGCCGGATGGAGGTCCAGCCAAGCGGACGGGAGGAAATGGATACCACGACCCCTTTCAACTCCACCCATTGATCGTCGAGGGTGCCATTCATCAACTGGTCCCAGGTTGGTTGAATGGGGTCGGGCAGATTTCCCAATCCCAGGATGTTGATCTCGCGCGCCCGCACAATCGGCGCAAACGAACCCTTGTCCGTTTTGCCTTCGACTTTCAAATACGTGCCGATTTGCGGCAGTTCGGAAATGTTCGCCGAATCCACAACCACATACACCGCACGCGTGGCATCCTGCACGATGAAGGCGGGACGGTTCGACACGATGCAGATGACCACGCCCTGGATTTGGACCGGGTATCCGCGTTCCGCCTCCTCGCGTTTCATCTGGTTGACGGCGGCCGCAGTCGTCAGCGTGGGAAGCGTTTCCCCATTCGTATTCGCGTTGCCGCTGGTATCGTATTGCGCCGGCGATTCAATGAACTCAATCTCCCTGCGACTCGGCACCAGAAGCACACCAGGGACTTTTTGCCCGGCGGTGGTGAATGCGCTCTGACAAAATCCCATGGCGCGAATCCGGCAGTTTAACAGCGAGGCGGTGGACAGACCGGAGACGTCACCGACCTCCACCCGCATATGACCCCCCATCGCGCTCAGCTCCATGTGCAAACCGTCCGGGTGTTCGCTCACCAGGGTCACCTCGCCTTCCACTTCCGCCCAAGGATCTTCATCCCTTGGGATCAACGGCTGACCGATGGCTATCCAGCGCAGATCCGGGAACGCCCCGCGCCCGATGACTTCCAGCCGCAATGGCGATGCGCCGCCGGCAAACGAGGATCCATCCGCGCCGATTCTGAAATCCGCGCCCCTCCGGGTGATGGTGCCGTTTCCCTCCAAACGCACCCGTTGTCCCGATTGCACGGGCTGGGTATGGAAATCCATTTCCAGCTCCGCAGTCCCGGACGTATCATGCAGCACCAGTTTCCTCTGGGTTGGATTGGCCCACCAGACATTACTCTCCAGACGAATCGAGTATCGGACGTTTGATCCCTGGAAACTCAAACGTCGCAACTGCACGATATTGGTCACCACGGGAGACAAAAGCCCCCCCGTCTCCTGACCCGCCGCAACAATCCCGGTCGCAACCAAAATGACCGTCAACGCCAGGCGGCAACGGCCCACCATCCGTCCCGGACGGGCAAAGGAAATGGCGTGCATGAAAACAGGGTAAACCATCGCCGCTGCTTTTTGAACCATTAAAGGTTGCCACAGAGGAACCGGTTCCGGGTTGATGAAGTTCAACCGGTTTGTCCGGGGTTGGAATTATTCCCGTTGAGCGTTTGCTTTGGCAATGGCAACCGCACTGTCACTGGTCGCGGGCGCGCTGGTGCGTGAATCGGCGCGGGCCACGACCTCCTCGTTCACCAGGATTGCCGCCCGCAACTGTGGCGCATTTTTGACCGGCCTCGAATACACCGGTGACCTGGCAGAAGGCTCGGTGCCGTCCGTGGTGTAATGGATTTTGTAGTCTGGCACCTTGGTTCCATCAGGTGAAGCCGCTGCGGACAATATCCGGGTACGGTCTTTTTCATTCATCAAACAAATGGCGTAAATCGCGCAGGGGTGATTGCTTTGGTCAAAAAAGGAGAAGTGGTACCCCAACTGGGACTTGAACCTGGAACCAACCCCGAAAGCTTTCGGGGCTGCTCTGCCAATCAAGCCGTTGCCCTCACCTGAACCCTCAACCCTCAACCTTCAACTCTCAACTATTTGAAAAGTTGGTACCCCGGCTAGGACTTGAACCTAGAACCAATTGATTAAGAGTCAACTGCTCTACCAATTGAGCTACCGAGGCAACCAACACTGTGACGTGCCGCGTTGAATCGGCACGGAAACATTCTATTCCAGCGCGGGAAAACGGCAAGCTCTATCGCCGGACAAACGTATCTGGGGTGGAGAAGCGGAGTGGCGGACACGAATTTCACGAATCGACACGAATGGGCCATGCCCCAACGGAGCAACAGAATCTTGAATCGCGGCCTGCCGCGCCGTAGTTAACGAAGGGGGGATGAAGACGGATTGAAACCGCTGAAGCGTCGGCTGGTTCAATTTACCAAGTACGAAGGAAGAATTGAAAATGGCAGCGCGTTTTGATTCGTGTCAATTCGTGTAATTCGCGTCAAACCGGTTTGCTCCTGTAAATTTCTCATTCCCGTTTTCGGGTTACAAATTACTCGGCGGCGGGAGGCAACCATGATAGATTCCTTCCGGCGATTCGCCAAATCAGCGGATTGCCCAGAAACCCAACGAAAGGGAAATTATGGCCCAAGCAATCATGGATCCCGAAAAGGTGCGGCGGTTTGCCGACGAACTGCAGCGGTTCAACACCGACCTGGAGAACCGGCTGGTTTTGCTGCAAGCCCGCTTCTCGTCGCTGGGGGACACCTGGCAGGACCAGGAGCACGAGAAGTTCGCCGATGAATTCAGGCTGGCGATGAAGGCGCTGAAGAAGTTCGTCGAGCTGTCCAAGGAGCACACGCCTTACCTGTTGCGAAAAGCCCAGCGCATCGAGGAATATCTGAACCAACACTGACCAAGTAAAATCGTCCTCGTCCTCCTCCTCGTAATCGTAATCGAAAAATCCGAGGACGAGCACGAGGACAAGCACGATAAAATTCATGGCCGAACGCGCCGAAGTTACT
>Ga0116127_1001848_pt1 | contig 11560 bp, 7 predicted proteins | sample June2015DPH_16_1_FD_89731 | JGI IMG/M metagenome (GOLD analysis project Ga0116127, IMG submission 89731) | Peatland microbial communities from SPRUCE experiment site at the Marcell Experimental Forest, Minnesota, USA - June2015DPH_16_100 | ecosystem: Environmental > Terrestrial > Soil > Wetlands... | reverse complement strand
TTGCCGGAAATTTTTTACGTCAAAGACATGGACAGTAAGTTCCTGATGGCCAACGACACCCTGGCGAAAAGTTTTGGCAAAGACAATTACTCCCAGGTTATCGGCCTGTCCGACGCGGATTTTTTCCCGGCCGGGATGGCTGCGGCGAGCCGCGCCGAGGAGAAAAAAGTCCTGGCCGGAGAGCCGCTCATTGACCATGAAGACAATGTTTTTTTTCCAGATGGGCGGAAGTATACGTTGCTGACGACCAAGGTGCCGTTCCGGGACAGCCAGGGACGGATTTGCGGTCTGGTGGGGATCGGGCGTGACATCACCGAGCGCAAGCGGGCGGAGGAATTGCTACACTACGAACAGACCTTGATGGCGACCCTGATGAAGAATCTTCCTGATGCCGTCTATTTCAAGGACGCCGCCAGTCGTTTTCTCCGCGTCAATCCGGCCCTGGCCCGGAGGTTTGGCCTGAGCGACCCGGCGCAGGCGGTCGGCAAAACAGATACGGATTTCTTCACTGAGGAACACGCCAGCAAGGCGCTGGCTGATGAGCAGAAGATCATCCGCACCGGCCAGCCCTTGGTGAACGTCGAAGAGAAGGAAACGTGGCCCGATGGCTCTGAAACGTGGGTGATGACCACCAAGCTGCCCCTGCGGGATGATACGGGGCGAATCATCGGCACCTGTGGCATCTCCAGTAACATCACCGAGCGCAAGCAGGCGGAGGAAGCGTTGCGTATGAACCAGGAACAGCTGCTCAAGGTGATTACGCAAACCCGCTGCATCCTGAATTTCGGCCAGGTGGAAGGTCCGGCAGGCTGGCGGGAACGGGCGTTGAATCTGGAATCGCCGTTTCGCTGGGATTGTCCAGTGCTGAATGAAGAAACAGCGCAAAAGATATTACCGCTTGAATTGGCGGCGGGCGAACAATACCAGCAAGCCTGGTTCCGCACCTGGAATCGTGCCGATCTCGGCCAGATGAATTGGAATGCAGGAAATGCCTTTCTGAACGACCTGCCTTTTTACCGCAACGAGTTCCGATGTACGGACAAAAACGGGGTTGGGCATTGGATGCAACAGTCTGTGACCGTCCGAAAACTGGCGGAAAATCTCTGGGAGGCTTTCTGCATCACCGCTGACATCTCCGACTTGAAAAGGGTCGAGACGGAGTTGCGCGAATCACAAGCGCTCTATCATTCGCTCGTTGAGCAAATGCCCGCCGGTATTTTCCGCAAGGACGCGAAAGGGCGTTATGTCTTTGTCAATTCTACGTTTTGCCGGCTTAAAGAAATGTCGCCGAATCAGTTTTTGGGGAAAACCATCCTGGAAGTTGGGTTGAAGGATGTTGCGCTGGCAACCAAAGCTGCCAGCCACCACGCAACGATCATGCAAAGCGGCAATCAAATCGAAGACGATGAGGTATATTCCGGCGCGGATGGCGGAACCCGATATTATCGTGCCGTGAAATCGCCGGTTTTTGACTCCGCCGGGAAAATCGTGGGCACCCAGGGAGTCCTGTTCGACATCACCGAACGCAAGCGGGCGGAGGAGGCGTTGCGCCTGAGCGAAACCCAGCTCCAGGTAATCCTCGAATCCACCGCCGACGGAATTCTGGCCGTGGACAGCAAGGGAAAAGCGGTGATCAAAACCAACCGGCGGTTTGCCGAGCTGTGGCGGATTCCCCAATCTTTCATAGATGCCGGAGACAATCGTGCCATGTTGGATTTCGCGCGGAAGCAGTTGTCTGATCCCGATGCGTATCTGACCAAGACTCAGTTGCTCTACGGGACGGACAAACTGGGCATGGACACGCTGACCTTCAAGGACGGCCGCGTTTTTGAACGTTATTCCTTCCCGATGATAATGGATGGAGCGCTCATTGGCCGGGTGTGGTCCTTCCGTGACATTACCGGGCGCAAACGCCAGGAAAAGGAGTTGAGCGAGAAAAACTCCGAACTGGAACGCTTCACCTACACCGTGTCGCACGACCTGAAAAGCCCGCTGGTAACGGTGAAAACCTTCCTCGGCTACCTGGAGCAGGATCTGGCCGGTCCGGACAAGGAACGGATCAAGCAAGATGTGGCCTACATGCACACCGCGGCGGACAAGATGGGCCAGTTGCTCGATGAACTCCTGAATCTGGCGCGCGTTGGCCGCAAAATGAATCCGGCCGAGCGGATCACGTTCAAGGAATTGGCGCAGGAGGTGGTTCGGCTGGTCGCCGGACGCATCAGCACGGGCGGCGCGGAGGTGCAGGTGGCCGATGCCGCCGTGGTCCTGAAGGGCGACCGCCCGCGCCTGATGGAAATCTGGCAGAACCTGGTGGAAAACGCCTGCAAGTTCATGGGGAACCAGCCCAAGCCGCGGGTCGAGATCGGGGTCGAGAAGCGCGGATTGGAGACGGTGTTTTTCGTGCGCGACAATGGCGCGGGCATTGATCCGCGCTATCAGGCGAAAGTGTTCGGTTTGTTTGAGAAGCTCGATCCGAAGGGCGAGGGAACGGGAATGGGACTGGCTCTGGTCAAGCGAATCGTGGAGATGTACAAGGGACGAATCTGGGTCGAGTCTCCGGGGCTTGGGCAGGGCGCGAATTTCCTGTTCACTTTGCCCGGAGCGGTTATCATTGACCCGGAACAATCGTCGTAAAGCGAATTGTTATGGGAAAACCTCCTTTACATCTGCTGATCGTGGAAGATGAAGCGGCCCACGTCGCCGCAATTCAGCGCGCCTTCGGAACCGACGAAGCCGAAACTCAAATCGAGGTGGTGGGCACCTTGCAGGAATTCCGCCAACGCCGCGCCGACCACCCGCCGGACCTTGCCTTGCTGGACCTGAACCTGCCGGATGGCCGCGCGGTGGAGATCATGACAAACCCGCCCGAGGCCGGCCCGTTTCCCATCATGGTAATGACGAGCTATGGCAACGAGCAGGTGGCGGTGGAGGCAATCAAGGCGGGCGCGCTGGATTACGTCGTCAAGTCCGCGGAAGCCTTTGCAACGATGCCGCGCACGGTGGAGCGCGCCTTGCGCGAGTGGAAGCTGCTCACCGAACGCCGGGAGGCCGTGGCCGCGCAAAAGCGCCTGATTGCCCAACTGGAGGAGGCCCTGTCGAAGGTCAAAACCTTGAGCGGCCTGTTGCCCATCTGCTCCGCCTGCAAAAAAATCCGCGACGACCAAGGCTACTGGAGCCAGGTGGAAGGCTACATTCAGGAGCACACCGACGCCCGATTCACGCATAGTTACTGCCCGGAGTGCGCCCGGAAGTATCTCTCGAAACTGGAGAGGGGCAAGCCCAACACCCAATGAAGACATTAACCAGCATACCGCCCCGGGTGGCGGCAGGCATACTGCCTGCCGTAGCCGGCGGCATCCCGAAAAACGGCGCAAAAACTGCTGCATAAAACCATGGAGACCACACACATTATGATTAAAGGAAACCCCGTAACCATTCTGCTGGTGGAGGATGACCCGGCGCACGCCGAGATCGTGCGGCGCAACCTGGGAAGTTTTCGCGTGGCCAACCGCATCATTCACGTGGAAGACGGCCAGGCGGCGCTGGACTATCTCTTCCACCATGCCCTCTATGCCGACCCCAAAACCAGTCCCCGGCCGCACCTGATTCTCTTGGATCTGCGACTGCCCAAGGTGGACGGGATGGAAGTGCTGCGCCGGCTCAAAGAGGATGAGGAACTGAAGCGCATCCCGACGGTCGTGCTCACGACCTCGGGCGCCGAATCGGACCTGGTCAACGCCTACACCCATGGCGCGGGGAGCTACCTGGTGAAACCGGTGGATTTCGAGAAGTTCTCCAAGTTGATGGAAGCCTTCGGCTTCTACTGGCTGGCGTGGAACCGGTTTCCAGACTGAAAGCAGACGAATCCCGACCGACCACATGACCTTGTTTCCACATCCAGATCACCCGGCTGGAAGCCGGGCGCTACGGCAGCTAGGGTGGCTGCCGCTACGGTGACGGCGGGCATCCTAGCCGGCCCGGCTCCAACCATGTAAACCGCTGTGAAAAAGAAACAGAAACCCATGCTCGTCTTGCTGGTGGAAGATGATCCGGCCCACGCGGCGGCCATCCAACGCGCCGTCGAAGCCAGTGGGTCGGAGTCCGAGGTCAGGGTCGTCGGCACGCTGCGGGAGTTTCGCCGGAGCAGCGTGGATCGGCCGCCGAACATCGCCGTGATGGACCTAAACCTGCCGGATGGCCGCGCCACGGAGGTGCTGACATGTCCGCCGGAGGCGGGACAATTCCCCATTTTGGTGATGACGAGTTATGGCAACGAGCAGGTGGCGGTGGAGGCAATCAAGTCGGGTGCGCTGGATTATGTGGTGAAATCCCCGGCGGCCTTCGCCGACATGCCGCATACCATCGCCCGCGCCTTGCACGGATGGAACCTGCTTCAGGAGCGCAAACGGGCGGAGGAGGCGCTGGAATTTAAAAATATCATTCTCTCCACGCAGCAGGAGGCCTCCATTGACGGAATTCTCGTGGTGGATGAAAACGGCGAAATAATATCCTTCAACCGGCGGTTCGTTGACCTATGGGATATTCCTTCGGCCATAGCGGAGTCCAAATCGGATGAGCAGATCCTGAAATCAGTGACGAATAAACTGGTAAGTCCCGAGGAATTCGTCGGAAAGCTGGAACAACTCCACGAGGACCGGAATGAAATAAGCCAGGATGAGATTGCCCTGAAAGATGGCAGAACGTTCGACCGTTATTCGGCCCCGATGCTCGGCGAAGGAGGGAAGTACTATGGCCGGGTGTGGTATTTTCGCGACATCACCGAACGCAAGCAGGCGGAGAACGAGTTGCGAAATGTCAACCGCGCCCTGCGCTTGACCAGCCAGTGCAATCAGGAAATGGTGCGCGCCACAGACGAGTCGGCGTTGTTGCAGGCCATCTGCCGCATTGCCGTCGAGCACGGCGGCTACCGCCTGGCATGGGTCGGCTTCGCGGAGCAGGATGAAGCCAGGTCGGTGCGCCCGGTGGCCCAGGCCGGTTTCGACGAAGGGTACCTCGACACCGTGAAAATCACCTGGGCTGATACCGAACACGGTCATGGCCCCACCGGCACGGCCATCCGCACCGGTCAGCCGGTGCTGGCCCGCAATATTCCCACCGATCCGGCTTTCGGACCCTGGCGCGCGGCGGCCATCCGGCGCGGTTACGCCTCGTCCATCGCCCTGCCGCTGTTGAGTGAGGGCCATTGCTTCGGCGCCTTGATGATGTATGCCGGGGAGCCGGACGCCTTCAACCCCAAGGAGATCGAACTGCTGGCCGAACTGGCCAACGATCTCGCTTACGGTATCGGCACGTTGCGTCATCGGGTCGAGCACAAGCGGGCGGAGGAGGCGCTGCGGGCCAGTCAGGAGCGGCTGAGGGAGATCTTTGAGGCCAGCCCCAATGTCACTTCGGTGTTTCGGATGGAAGGTCCGGATTTGCGGCGGACATGGGTGAGCCCCAACCTTGAACGCCTGTTAGGCTACACCGTCGAGGAGGCCCTGCAACCGCATTGGTGGAGTGCGCATGTGCATCCCGAAGACCTCACGCGCGTGATTATCGACTCCGGTCGCATCCTGGCCCGCGAACACATTGTCCACGAGTATCGCTTTCTTCGCCGGGACGGCAACGTGGTGTGGATTCACGATGAATTGCGGCTGCTGCGCGGCGCCACCGGCCACCCGCAGGAGGTGGTGGGCGCATGGACGGACATCACGGAGCGCAAGGAATTGGAGACACATTTGCTGCGCACGCAACGGCTGGAAAGCGTGGGCCGGCTGGCCAGCGGCATCGCCCATGACCTCAACAACATCCTCGCGCCAATGCTCATGGCGCCGCCGGTGCTCCGCGAGGTCATTCAGGATCCGGAATTACGAAATATGCTGGACTTGGTTGAAACCAACGCCCAACGCGGCAGCAACATCATCAAACAATTGCTCACCTTTGGGCGGGGCATGGAAGGCGAACGCGTGCCCGTGCAACTCCGCGCCCTCGTCAACGAAATGTCAGGCATCATCCGGGAAACCTTCCACAAGAATATCATCACCCGGCGCGAGACGCCACCGGATACCTGGCTGGTGAGCGGCGACGCCACCCAGTTGCACCAGGTCCTGATGAACCTGTGTGTCAACGCCCGCGATGCCATGCCCGAAGGCGGCACGCTCACCCTCAAACTGGAGAATCAAGAATTCGATGAATCGTTCGCCCGGATGACCCCCGGCGCCCGGCCGGGGCGTTACGTGTGCTTGAGCGTGACCGATACCGGGGAGGGCATCGCACCGGAGCATCTGGACAAAATCTTCGATCCCTTTTTCACCACCAAGGAACTGGGCAAGGGGACGGGGCTGGGCTTGTCCACCGTGCTGGGGATCGTGCAGAGCCACGACGGGTTCATCCAGGTCCATAGCCAGCCCGGGCGCGGCACGCAGTTCAAGGTTTACCTGCCCGCCAGCGAGGTGGCGGAAGTCCAGCCGGCCAGTCAGGCGAACCAGCCCCTCCCTCAAGGCGGCGGGGAACTGGTGCTGGTGGTGGACGACGAGAGCAGCGTGCGGCAGGTGACGCGGCAACTCCTGGAACGCAACGGCTATCGCGTCATTGAGGCGGCAGAAGGAGCGGATGGGATAACCCAGTATGTGGCGCACCAGAAGGAAGTGCAGGTGGTGGTGACGGACCTCGCGATGCCGGTCATGGACGGCCCGGCGTTCATCCGGGTGTTGAGGCGATTGAACCCGCAGGTCCGGGTCATCGCGGTGAGTGGATATCAATCCAAGTCGAGCTTGCCCGCCGACCTGGGTGTGCCGGGCGAAGCCCGCCTCTCCAAACCGTTCAGCGGGGCCATGCTGTTGCAGACATTGCAGCGCGTGCTTCATCCGGAAGCCCCTCCGAAAAGTTGAGCCTAAACCGTATCCATGCAGAAGAAAAATCTTTTAACCACGGATGGACACAGATTGACACGGATAGGAAAAGGATTTCAGCAATATAAACTAGTTCGCCAATAAGTAATACCATTTCTCAATGATAACCGGAACAAACCTCGGTAGGGCGGGCAGTCCTCTGCCCGCCGCTTGTCCACACAACGGTTGCGGCGCGCACGGAGTGACGCGCCCTACCAATGTGTCGATTGTCTCTGGGAATTGGTATAAGGCCTTCCGTATTCGCTGAAGAGACCTTTTGCCTTGTCTTAATCCGTGTTTATCCGTGTTCATCCGTGGTTAAGATTAAGGTTTTCCTTCGCTGCTCGACAAACCGGCATTATTTCTTAAATTGGATGCAATGTCGTCTGCCAGCCAGCCATTGGTCATCGCCGGGCGGATTTTCCGGTCGCGGCTCATCATGGGCACGGGCAAGTTTTCGTCGCCCGAAACCATGCGCGGTGCCCTCGCCGCCAGCGGCGCGGAAATGGTCACCGTCGCCCTGCGCCGCGCCGATTTGAGCGGCAAAAAGGATCCGTTCGCCAACATTCTGGAATTCATTGACCCGAAAAAATTTCTGCTGCTGCCCAACACCAGCGGCGCGATGAACGCCGGGGAAGCCGTACGCCTCGCGCGCCTCGCCGCCGCCGCCGGTCTGCCGAAATGGGTGAAACTCGAAATCCATCCCGACCCGCGCTACCTGCTGCCCGACCCGGTGGAAACGTTCAAGGCCGCCGAAATTTTGGTAAAGGACGGTTTCACCGTGCTGCCTTACATCAACGCCGACCCGGTCCTGGCGAAACGGCTGCAGGACGTCGGCGTCGCCACCGTGATGCCGCTCGGCTCGCCCATCGGATCGAATCGCGGCATCCAGACGCGCGACCAAATCCGCATCATCATCGAGCAGGCCACGGTGCCGGTTGTCGTGGACGCCGGTCTCGGCGCGCCGAGCCACGCCGCGGAGGCGATGGAAATGGGCGCGGATGCCGTGCTGGTCAACACCGCCGTCGCGGTGTCGAGTGATCCGAACCGGATGGCCGTCGCCTTCAAAATGGCCGTTGAAGCCGGACGCGCGGCGTTTGAAGCCGGACTCGGTGCAACGCAGGAAACCGCCAGCGCGACGAGTCCGTTGACGGCTTTTCTGGATTGAAATTTACACGGATGAAACACCAATGAACCTGAATGAAAAAAACGGGGTGATGGAGTGGTGGAGTATTGGGATAAGAAACCAATTGCGTCCCATCACTCCATTGCTCCATCACTCCATTTTCAAAACAACATGAGCACAAAAATTCTGACGGTTTCGCGTGCGCGGCAGATTCTGGCGGCCGCGACGAAAACCCGCGTGCTGGTTCTCGGCGACGTGATGCTCGACCAATTCATCTGGGGCGGCGTGTCGCGCATTTCGCCCGAAGCGCCGGTGCCGGTTGTGGATTTTGAGCGCGAAAGTTTCATGCCCGGTGGCGCGGCCAACGTCGCACGCAATCTGACCGCGCTCAACGTCCCGACGGAAATTTTTGGCGCGATTGGCAGCGACGACGCCGGCCGCCGGTTGAAAAAATTGCTGGGTGAACAAAAAATCGGCTGCCGCGGATTGGTGACGCACGGCGCGCGGCATACCAGTGTCAAAACCCGCATCGTGGCGCACAAACAGCAAATGGTGCGCATTGACCGCGAAACGCGCGACCATTTGGACGCGCGTTTGACCGGTTGTTTGCTCGTCGAATTGAAATCAAAACTCCCCAAGGCCGCCGCCGTCATCGTCGGCGATTACAACAAGGGCGTCGTGACGCAGCCGTTGCTCAACGAAATCAAAACGCTTTGCCGCGCGCGCGGCGTCTGGCTGAGTTTCGACCCCAAACCGGCGCATCATTTGAATTTGAGCGGCCTCTCGCTCATCACGCCGAATCGCAAGGAGGCTTTCGAGCTTGCCAATTTGCCGGATCCCGCCATGGCGGGACGCTATCCGAACCCGCTGGCCGACAAAAATCTCCTGCTCGTTGCGGAGCGTCTGCTCAACGAACTGCGCCCGGCGGTGCTGCTGATCACGCTGGGCGAACTCGGCATGTTGCTCTGTCAGCGCGGGCAAAAGCCGTTTCACATTCCGACCGTCGCGCAGGAAGTGTTCGACGTGTCCGGCGCGGGCGACACGGTCATTGCCACGTTCACGCTGGCCATCGCGGCGGGCGCATCGTCGGTCGAAGCGGCGATTCTTTCCAATCACGCGGCGGGCATCGTCGTCGGCAAAATCGGCACTGCCACGGCGACGCCGGAGGAATTGCTGAACAGTTTTATGCGGTAGCACCCGCGTCTCGCGGGTTCAATTCGGCGTCCCGCCGGATTGCCTTTTAAGAAAAACACTACGAAACCATTGTTGACATCGAAAAATCCGGCGAGACGCCGGATTCCACCCGCCAGAGGCAGGTGCTACAATAGAATTCAATGACTCAAACCAAAATCACCACCGATGCCATCCACGCCATGAAAGCGCGCGGCGAAAAGATTGCCGCGCTCACGGCCTACGATTTTCCGATGACGAAGCTGCTCGACGAAGCGGGCATTCCGCTGATTCTCGTTGGTGATTCACTGGGCATGGTTGTGCTCGGTTATCCCGACACCACCCACGTAACGATGGCCGAAATGGAGCATCACGTTCGCGCCGCCGCCCGGGCCAAACCGCGCGCGTTGCTGGGCGCGGACATGCCGTTCCGCAGTTATGAGACCGCGGCGGCAGCGGTGAAGAATGCGAAAAAGCTGGTCACCGCGGGCGCGGAATTTGTGAAGGCCGAAGGCGGACGCAATATCATCGAACCGGTTCGCGCGATGGTGTCCGCCGGAATTCCGTTTTGCGGGCATCTGGGCATGCTGCCGCAACACGTGCTGGAGGAAGGCGGCTACCACATCAAAGGCAAAAACGAGCCGGAGCATCAGGCGTTGCTCGAAGACGCGAAGGCGCTGGCCGACGCCGGCGCGTTTGCGATTGTGCTCGAACTTGTAACCCCACCGGTCGCAAAGGAAATTACGGCGCACATGCCCATTCCCACCATCGGCATTGGCAGTGGCGACGGTTGTGACGGGCAGATTTTGGTGACGCTTGATTTGGTCGGGTTGTTTCCGTGGTTCACGCCGCGGTTTGTGAAGCCCCGGGCCAATTGCGCGGCGGAAATTAAATCCGCTGTGGCGGCGTGGAAACAATCCGTCACAATGACGTGAGACCTCGTCTGAAATCGTAGCAGCCGACGTGAGGAGGCTCACTATTTTCGATTTACGCGGCATGCGGCGATGGTGGAATGACTCGTCAATCGCAAATCGTATATCGTAAATTCAGTCAGAGCCTCGTTACCTCGGCTGCTACACAAAAACTTTTCGCCGGGCGAATTGTTCATTAAGGTAATGCCCATGGAATTGGAATCATTGATTGAATCGGCGGCGGGTGGTGGCGCCAGCGATTTGCACCTGGAAGCCGGGATGCCGGCGGCGGTGCGGGTTCGCGGCGCATTGCAGGTTTCTGGCGAACCCATTCCACCGAGGGCGCTGGCGGAAATCGCGCGCCGGCTCATCGGTGAGGAGCAGTGGCCGGTATTTTTGGAACGGCGTTCGTTTGATTTGTCCAAAACCATTCACAGCGTCCGCTGCCGGATCAATATTTTGCAAACCTCGCGCGGCATTGGCCTGGCGGTTCGTTTGCTCAGTTCATTTCAAGCCACGGTGGAAAAACTCAATCTGCATCCCGACCTCAAAAAGCTCGTCAAAAACACGCATGGCTTGATTCTGGTCAGCGGCCCGACCGGCAGCGGCAAATCTTCGACCCTGGCGGCCTTGATTCAGGAAATCAACCTGACCGAAACCCGCCATATCGTCACGGTTGAAAGTCCGATTGAATACACCTTCCGCCCGCGGCGCTCCTACATCCGGCAGCGCGAAGTCGGGCGTGACACGCCGAGTTTCGAGCAGGCGCTGCTGGATGCGCTGCGCGAAGACCCGGACGTGTTGATGGTCGGGGAAATGCGCGATCCGGAAACGATGCGCCTGACGTTGAGTGCCTCCGAAACCGGCCACCTGGTTCTGGCCACGGTTCATTCGTCGAGTTGTGCGGAAGCATTGCAACGCGTGGCTTCGGCTTTTCCGGCGGAGATTCAAGGCGCCGTTTGCGCGCAACTGGCGGATTGTCTCGTCGCGGTCATTTCGCAACGGCTCCGCTTCCGGCCGGATTTGAACATTCGCGTTCCTGAGTGCGAGATTCTGGTGGCGACGCACGCGGTGAAAAATTTCATCCGCAACCGCGATTTTTTCAAAATCATCTCCGCCATTGAGACCGGCGCCGATCATGGCATGTGGGGTTTTCAACGTTATTGCAAATGGCTGGAGACCCGGACCAATTTGTTTGTTCCCGGCCAGGGTTCGGAGCCGCCGGACAGCGAACCGGCCGAAGCCACATTTGTTGCCGTGCCGCTGCCGTCCGTCGCCGCGCCAAAGACGGAAAAGAAAAGCAGGATTTCGATGCCGGCGCCGGGCGCACAGGAAGAGCACCGCATTGAAATCGAACCGGTCGAAGGCGAGTTTGGAAAGATTCTCAAGCGGCCGGAGTAATACCATTTCCCAATGACAACCAGAACAAACCTCGGTAGGGCGGGCAGCCTGCTCGCGAT
>Ga0116127_1001837_pt1 | contig 11597 bp, 22 predicted proteins | sample June2015DPH_16_1_FD_89731 | JGI IMG/M metagenome (GOLD analysis project Ga0116127, IMG submission 89731) | Peatland microbial communities from SPRUCE experiment site at the Marcell Experimental Forest, Minnesota, USA - June2015DPH_16_100 | ecosystem: Environmental > Terrestrial > Soil > Wetlands... | reverse complement strand
CAAGCAACCACTGGCGGTACGGGCACAGGCTTGACGGTGAATGTCACCGCGCTTTGGGGCGTGTCCAACCTTATCAACTTCACACGCCAGCCAGCGACAGGATTTACCACTACTACTTTCGGAGATACCGGCGACACCGGAGAGGTGAACATCAATGCGGCTGGCTACCGATATTTAAGGGCCGCTGGGCTTTACCTTTATCTTGGCGGAAACGGCGCTACGAATCCAATCGCCGTCGATAATCTCAACATGTACAACAATGGATATTATCGCGGCGTGCAATTTGAGGCGAGCGGTGCAGCCGCTTCTTACGCAGGTGGTATCAGCTACGGCGGAACAACGGCAGCAGCTAGCAACTGCGGTTCGCTTACCGGAGCGGCTGGGTGCATCGTAGTGAACATCGCAGGCACAACGCACTATGTGCCGTACTGGTAACTCGAGTTAGGACGCGTGGCCCCCGGCGCGGGGTGGGTGGGAGATAAGCTCAAGTTCTAGTGTTGAGTGCGATTTATGAAAAAACAGATTTTGCTTTTCGCTCTGTGCCTCTGTGCCTCTGTGGTGGGCCTCCGCGCGCAAGGCACCTACACTGCCGCGACCTGCAACCAGACCGACGTGAACGCCGTCATCAATGGCCCCACGCACACCGCGATTGCCGGGGACACGATCAACATTCCCCTCGGCGCGTGTACATGGTCCTCGGGCATCACGATCACCGTGCCGATTCAGGTGCTTGGCGCCGGAACGCCGAACACCAGCGCGACCACCTTCGGCGCGGGGTTGGTAAGAAAGATCAGCTCCAGGAGGAAAGCTAAATGAACTATCGGACAGACACACGACTGACTCCCCGTGAACTCGTCCTCGTGCGCCTGATTGGCGAAGAGAGCATGTCCAACGCGGAAATCGCCGAGCATCTGCGGATCGCGCTGCCAACCGTCAAAAACGAGTTGTACACGATCTTCCAAAAGCTCGGCATCACAACCCGGCTGGAGCTTTCTGGCCAGTGGCATCGTGGCAGATTCGAGGGCTATGAGTGCAAAAAGTCCCACCAAAAGCCGCAGCGGGTTTGCGTCGAAACCACCTCGGGAGCCAGTAGCCTATGAAGCGAATCGCACTTTTGTTTTTTGTTTTTCTTTCCATTTCCACGGTTGCCATGGGGCAGCGTTACGTCGTCATCACCTGGACCGCCTCAGCCTCCGTCCAAGGCGGCTCCTGTGGCTCGGTTGCTTGCGGACCCATCGGCTATAATATCTATCGGGGCACCACTTCTGGAGGAGAATCACCCACACCGCTGAACCCCAGCCCCACGGCCACGAATTGCTCAGGGGCCGCGTGTACCTATACAGATTCAACCGTCACCGTTGGGCACACGTACTATTACTATATTCAAGCCTACGATGAGACTTGGCTGGATGCGTCAGTCAATTCCAATGAGGCGAGCGCTACCGTGAATCCAATCGTGCCCTCGACGCAGTTGGTAGCGATGCCACATTGATTCCACCACTGAGACACAGAGGCACGGAAAAGGGGACAATATGAAAGAATGGGCAGATGGGCAGATCGGCAAACGGGCAGGCAGGCAGGTGGGCAAGTGGTTGCTGTGCGTGCTCTGGATTTCTCTGTGCCTCGGCGCCTCTGTGGTGAATGCCCAAGGGCAGGCGGGAAAGTTGGGCGCGACGGCTTCGGCGCACAAAATCGTTTTCACCTGGCAGGCGTCCACGTCTACCTACAGCGGGCTGGGCTACAACATTTACCTGGGAGCGGCATCGGGCGGGGAGAGCACCACTCCCGCAAACACCTCTCTTTTGACGGCCGCGTGTTCTGGAACTTCCTGCACGGCCACGATCACGGCGGCGGGCGGATCGGGCGGGGCGGGGACTTCCAGCCTGATTGTGCCTTTGGCCACGGTTTATGCTACGCTTGCCGCCTGCGTCCCCAATGGGAGCACAACCACTTGCAGCACGCCGGCCCCGGAGGTGTCGTGTTCAATCCCTTTAGCATCTTCGGACATAGCGACTCCGGGATCGTTTGCCGGCGTCGCATATTGAAGTAAGAACAGGTAGGCAGGTCGAAAAAAGTCTAGGGAGGTCAGCCGTGGCTGACAGCAATAATGGCAATTGGAAAAGGGAACTAGCTATCGCGGCGCTTGCTACGCTGATGACTGCATTCGTTTGTTTCGCGGGATGGGCGTTAAATGATCGTCTTCATTGGGCATCCGTAGAAAAACAGATTGAAGTGAACACGCGGCGCCTTGACGTTGTAGAATCGCGCCTGGACAAAGAAGTGGTTTCAGAAAGTGAGCATCAGCAACTTTTGCAGACCATTCAGGGCCATTACGCTGACGAAATGGATGCCATGCAGCGCCTAAACGAAAGAATTGATCGCCTGGTGGTGGGAGTGACTGGATTGAGGAAAATGGTAGATCCTCCAGCCGATCCGCCAAAACAAAAGTAAGATTTTCCGCTTGACATTCACCGCGCGCGGCGGTAGAACCGAGACAGACGCAACGTGCATCCTTGACCCTAGGGCGCTGAGGTTCTTCCAAGTTTCTCCCTCAGCGCCCGATTTTTAACCACAGAGGCACAGAGGCGCAGAGCCTATGAAATCCTTTAAAAAAAACGAAAACATAGCGCATGGACCGGTGACGCCCTTAGCAGGTGGCCGAAAGGCTGACCGGTCCTTGCGCTCCGGAACTTTCTCTGTGTCTCTGTGCCTCTGTGGTGAATAAACTTTCCGCTTGACAATCCTAAATCCCAAGTGGTAGTCTGTGGTGAATAAACTTTCCGCTTGACAATCCTAAATCCCAAGTGGTAGCGTGATGCACTGAGTTGCAACAGATGGAACCCAATTCCAAACGGCTCGTTTCAGTAGAGGATGCAGCTTTTATTCTCAGCGTCTCAGAACGAACCGTGCGCAGCCTGATTTCGAAAGGCAAACTCAAACCGACCAGAATCGGCAGGCGCGTGCTCATCCCGTGGGAAGAAATCGACAGATTTATAAATTTGGAACGAACGCGGCAAGGGTGACAGCCATGAACTTCGCTCAAGACTTCCTCCACCAGAAGTGGGGCGACCTGTGCGCTCTTAGTCTCATTGCGTTGGGCGCCGCGCTTTCGGTTTGGACGAATCAAGCCGCTTTGGGGCACGATCTTGTTGCGGCCGGGCTCCTCGGCCTGAAAATGACAAAGACTTCCGCGCCGGGGAACGGCGGGAACAATCAACAGACGAAAGGATAAAATTATGAGATTCTCGAAACAAGCACTTCCGGTGGTTTTGCTGTTTTGCATTTTGGCCGCTTCTTGCAAGATCCCCGCATGGGTTGGCGTGGCGGAGGGCATCGCCAAGGTTGCCGCGCCCATGATCGCCAGCGTTGTGGACATCGTTGATCCCGCGCTTGCTCCCCAGGCGAAGCAGGCTCAGGATGCCTTTAACGTGCTCATCACCGCTTTCGACCAGTACAAGGCTGACCCGAACGCCACCACTCTGCAAGCCATTCAATCGGCATTTGCGGTGGCCGCGGCTAACGTCTCGCAGCTTTTGACTGCGGTAGGAGCGTCGGGAACCGTTCCGGCAGAGGTATCCGAAATCTTGCAGCTTGTTAGCGCCGCCGTTTCTGAAATCGCCGCGCTCATCCCGGAAGTTTCTACCCCCGCATTGACGGCAAAGTTTCCAGCGCCTGTGAAGCATTGGACGGACAAAGACTTTGTGCGCGAATACAACAAGATCGCGAAGGGCAACCCGAAACTTCACGCGTTGAGTTTGCAGTAGGGTTTACCACAGAGGCACAGAGGCACCGAGGACTTCCACATGGCTCCACTTTTTGAGGGCGGGATTCTGGCGGGCGCGCTCGAGATTGCGGCGACTATCGGGAGAACCATCAAGAACTTTTTCACCGGCAAGGGAGATAAGCCCAATGGCCAGGGAGAAAGCGGCGACGGGCAGATCGGAAGGCCGTCAGATGGGAAATGAAAGCCACGTACATGCGGGTGTGACGCAGGCCGGCGAAGAGGCGGTCCAGGTGATTCTTGGCCGGTTCATGCTGCGATGGTCAGACTTCCGCGGCGATCCAACCAACGAAAAATACACTCAGGCCAAGAAAGCGCTCGAGGAAATCAACCGGCTGTTGGAAAGGCAAAAGAAAGGGCAAGCCGAGAGGTAGTGCGTGTTCTTAGTGAATCGCACGGCAGGCGTCCAGGTTTTTTGATGAGCGATTCGGGCAAGATTCGATGCGTTACGTGTGGCAGAGTGTTCGAGGCAGACTCAGTGGCGGCGGCCTACCATTCTTTGGAGATTACATGCTATCCGGTGAGGTGGGAAGAAGTAAAAGAGCAGCCGACTGAGTTCCGGCGGGCGGGTTCGAATGACTGAAGCCGGGGCAGCTTGGCTCATTATCGCGATTTTTTTTGTTGGCTGTTCCCTTGCCGCATTCCTCAATTTCGACATGCGGGACATTCACCGCATGACGCGCGGCCGGATCGGAAAGCACAACCTACAAGGCGGCTGGTGCCCCGACTGCGGCTGTATTTATATTCACCCCAACTGGATCCGGCAGAAAAAGAGGAGTTGACCACAGAGGCAAGGAGGAAACCATGACCGACCATTCGAAAATGAGGTTAGGGAAAAAGCCAAAGAAGATCGTTCCAGGGATGCCGCAGATTCGAGACTATTTCATGGGCATGCGTTCGTTGATGAAGCTAAAACCAAAACTCCCAAGCCCAAAAGCGCTCGTTGACTGGATGTCGAAGGTTACTACGTGGCCGATGTACGGCAACGATGTGTACGGCAACTGCGCGATCGCCGCCATCGGGCATATCATCGAGCAATGGTCTTTTTCGGCCGGCAAGCCGTTGGTTATTCCCGAAAGCGAAGTTTTACGGGTTTACAAGATTCTCAGCCCGAATGATGACGGCTGCGTGCTCGTGGATGTCCTGAACTGGTGGCTGAAAAACCCCATTGGCGGCGTCAAGCTGACTGCCTACGCGGAAGCTAACCCGACCGATCTTAACGAAATGAAAGTCTGCATGGACATCTTCGGGGGGCTCTACGCCGGCGCAGAGCTGCCCGTCCTGGCTCAGACTCAGGATATTTGGCATGTGGTCAATGGTTCGCTGCATTCTTCCGATGGATGTCCGGGCGGCTGGGGCGGTCATTGCTTCCCTTATGGGTACTATGATGATGTCTATCCCGCGCCGGTTGGAGAGACAATCCCCGGCATGACCAAACTATCGACTTGGGGTGCCGTGAAAGAAGCAACCTGGCTCTGGCAACAGATTTACGTGGATGAATGCTACGCTCTGGTCGCCCCGCCATGGTTTCAGCCGGATGGCGAAACGCCAGAGGGAATCAATCTTCCGGCACTGTTAGCCGATCTGAAGCAAGTGACATCGTAAGTTTCACCACTGAGTCATAGAGACACCGAGAAAGGCTTCCTTCCATGCCCGTCCTAATCGCAAAAGACATCGTTCGTGAACCCCTTTACTGCATGGTTCCGGTTCAAAACGCCTGGCGATGGAAGAGCCGGTACAAGCGCGCGGCCCGCGCCATCAAGCATTACATGGACTCCGGCGCCGTGGTCTACCTCATCGAAATCGCTTTCAATCGCCGCGAGGCAGTGTTTGCCGATTCAGGGATTGACGGGCTTCCGGCTAACTGTGGGATTCTCGGCGCGGATTCGAAATTCCGGCATCGCTATATCGGGTTGCGGTCTTTAAGCGAATTGTGGTTGAAGGAATCGGCCATCAATGCCGGAGCCGCGCGCCTGGCGGACCTGCATTTCGACTGGCAACAGATTTGCTGGCTCGATGCTGACGTAGTTTTTGTTCGTCCGAACTGGGTTGGAGAGTGTATTCAGCTTTTGCAGCACTACAAGTTTCTTCAGATGTTCACTCAGGCTCAAGACCTTTCCCCAAACTACGAAATGCTGCCTCATGGCTACCCTCACTCGAGCGGAATCAGCTTCGCTCACGCCTGGCAGCAGGGAATCATCACAGCCGAACCGGACAAAAGGCTTGTGGTTCGCCAGCCAGCCCCGCCGATCACGCCAGCGATCCGGCAAGACGTTAAGCAACTCGCTGCGGACCTTGGGAAAGTGGTTGCCGACGTGGCCCAGCTCACGCACGACATCGACTATCCTTACATCGCGCCGCCTGGGATGCCGAACATTTTCCCCGGTTTGGCCACTGCCTGCACGCGGCAAGCGTGGGATGACGTTGGAGGTCTGTTCGACATCGCCATTTGGGGTGGCGGGGATTACGATATGTCCCATGCGCTGATCGAGCAAGCCTCCGCGCGGATCCACCAGGGCGTTCACGCAAATTACCGGCTGGCTCTGACGGAGTGGGAAAGCAGATGCCGCAAGCACATTCGCCGCAACCTCGGCTCGATGGAAGGCGCGATTTTCCACAACTGGCATGGAAAGAAAACTCAGCGGAAATATGTTGAGAAGCGTCAACTCATGCGAAAAAGCGCCTTCGACCCCTTCTCCCACCTGAAACGCGATACTCAGGGCCTTTGGCAGATGCACGATGACGGCTCCGAGAACTTCATTAACTTCCGCGACATGATGCGCCGCATCGCCAAAGAGCGAAACGAAGACTCGACCGATGTGTAGTTCATCATAGAGGCAAAGAGGCACTGAGAAAAGCTCTGTGCCTCAGTGCCTCAGCGGTTCACATCTTCAATTTTGATTCGGGTTCCGTAAATTCGAATTCCGCTTCTGAGGATCCAGCCCCGTTTTCTTCCTCGAACTCTTCCTCATCGGGAAGCAGTGAGCCGGTTTTGGTGGGGACTTTGCCGTGCTTCAAGACGTACTCGATGTTTCGCTTTGCCACCCGATAATAGGATGGCTTCAGTTCGATGCCCAACCCTAGGCGGTCATTGAGCAACGCGCCGCAGACTTCGGAGCCAACGCCCATGAACGGGGTTAGGACCGTCTCGCCGGGATTCGACCAGAGAATGAGGCAGCGTTCGATCACGTCCAACTGCAAGGGATGGACGTGGCCCTCATCCGCCTGGTCTTTCGAGTCCAGCAATTCCACCGTTCGCCAGATGCGGATGTCATCCCAAAAGGCAGAGGCGTATTGCCGCCAGACCCAATGAGAGTAGCGGTTCACAAGCTGGCTGCCTTTCCAGCCGCGGAAGCGCAGCAACTCACGGGGGACTTCGCGCTCGCCAATGTATTCCGTCAAGCCGTATGGATGCACGATGGGGATCGGGTTCGACCCGCGCTTCCTGAAAATCAGGAGATAATCGGCATGGGCGGCGGAGCAACGGGAAGAGTCCTCAACGATAGTGGTGTGAAAAAGGCTCTTCATAAGCGTCCGGTTGCGGACCGCCAACGGCTCTTTCCAGACGCAGTAGCGCGCCACATACCTGAAATCGTGCTTCTCGTGGAGCCGGATAATGTCGCCGGGGAAATCCGTCAACCAATCGTTGCCGGTGTTGCCACTGGGAATGTCCATGGCGTGAACGGCAGTCACCCGGCCGGGCATGGTGACGCGCGCCAGCTCGCGCACAACAAATTCATAGTGCTTGAAAAACTCAGGGTAGCCGGAGGCGTTTGAGAGGTCGCGGTCGCTCGAGGAGTAGCAGTAAAGACCCCCGAACGGCGGCGAGTAAATGGAAAAATGGATGCGATCCGCCGGCAAGGTGGTTAGCACCTCGCAGCAGTCGCCGCAATAGATGGCAAATTTCTCTTGGATTTCCTGCTCGATTACAGCCATGGCCTTGTTAGCTCCTTTTGTTCTCCCGCATTCTGTCTTGTAACCATGCCGGGGGAACCCATCGGAAGATTCCCTGATGCCCAATGAATGGAATGGGCTTCGGGATTTCAATAAGATCATTCGGAGAAGTCACCCAGGCCCAACGGCCATCAGCGTAATTTCCCCATCCTTGCTCCTGGTCGCTAACTCCGAGTCGCTTCAAAAGTTCAGTTTTTTCACAACCGACAATTCGAACGATGCATACGAAGCAGCCAAACACAAGCAAACCATTCAGGCCCGCAGCGGTAGCAAGTAACCTGCCTTCACGGTCTACAGGTCGTTTGGCCGCATGAATTGCAAGCCATCCTCTGATATCGGTTGGCCAGTGACGAGTTTCATTTTTCTTTATTTTCAGGGCCATTGCAGTAGCCCACGGTTGATAGAGTGACACTGCGGGAATAGTCGGTCCGTTGTCGATCACAGCCATGGCGGCATCATCTCCTTTTCCTGGAATGGGTTTTCCCGTTTGATATTCAGTTCGTGCTGCATATTCTCGATCATTTGGGCAAATAGGCGATCGGCCTGAGCCTGCTTACGCTGATTGTTCTTCAGCACATCTCGTTCAGCCGGAGTTGTAACAATATCGGCAAGAACGGTGTGCTTCTGGCCAATCGGCGATCACGCCCGCGCCCATTAGAGATCGCAGCCATTCGGCGTTGAAGTGGTCGATTTCGTTGTACCAGTTCATGCCGTTTCCTGATCCCCAACCCCTAACCCCTAGTTAACATACTGGTTCTTATCAGACATAAACCGTCTTTTTCTGTCTGTAAGTCGTTGATTCTTCGTTGACCATGTAGCCGATTTTTGAGCATTTTTGAAAAATCCTAGCCTTTTCGGGTACTTGTACCTAGCCTTGCCCCTGAAAAACGCAGGGCGGGGCCGCCAAACGCGAAAAAAAGTGGCGTTTTACCACTGAGGCGCTGAGTCACTGAGATTTGGCCCTCTGTGCCTCTGTGTGTCACTGCTTGCCGGAAACGCGCAAGCGGATCACCTGGTCAACTAAGTCCCTTATCAAGTCAGCAAAGACACTTAGGCCGCAAGCGGCCAGAAACAGACCCACGCCGATCCCGCCGCCAATTCCCACAAACATCCAAAACCAGTGCATAGTTAGCCTCCATAGCCGTCATCTTCCGAGTGGCCCCGGAATTGATACTCCCACTCTTTCACGGGCTCGCCGGAGATCATCGGCAGGAGCTGGCGGACGGCTTGTTCGTCAACCGGCGTGAGCGAGTAAATCGCGCCTGGTCCGTAAAAGCGGGTAAACCCCTTGCGGACGATCTTGCCGTCTTTGGTGAGGTCCGGAACATCAACTCGCAATAGCGCCGCGATGCCAACCAGTTGCGTGCTAACCCGACCAACGATCCGCTGGCGGCCAAACAATTCCACCAGCGCCCAACAGGATATTCCGTCCTTAGGTTCAACCGGCTCAGGCACCGCCAGCACGATTTCAGTATTATCTTTTGTATTTTTCACGTTTCCCCCGATTTAATACTTTCGCGCTTACCATCTCCCGCCAGCCGCGCGCCGTCGATCACAAATCACAAATCGCAAATCACAAATGCCTGCCGTTTTTCTTTCAATGGAGCCCGTTTTTGCCCCGACGAAGGGCGATTTTAGGCCGATGGCAGTCGGCTACGGTTTTTTGGGAAAAATTCACAACTTTCATAATACCCACAACTCGATTTTTAACCGGACACCCCCCCAAAGTGCGTTGAGGGCAGCCATTTTTGGCACTTTCAGCCTTTGTATTCAACACATTATCCCTCACCATCGAAGCGTTGAGGGTTGGTGAGGGTAAATTCAAAAACGCGAACATCACCTGTATTCTCTTAGTATTAGAGAGAAAGAGAGAGAGAAGAGAAAATGTTGAGGGATGTTGAGGGAAGGGGTTGCCCTCACCAACCCTCAACGCCCCCCCGTTGAGGGATAAGTTGTTGATTCTATTATGTCGATTTTTTGTACAAAAAATCATAACTCAACCCTTTCAATGGCTTGCAGACCATCCCTCAACCTCAACGCCTTTGGGGGGTCCCCCCCCCTACCAACTCGATCATGTTTTCTCACGGTTTCACCGCGAAAATCCGCCTGGTTCTGCCTACCTGAACGGAGCGCAATATCGGCTCGACGCCTTGCTCCATCAGGTGCACTCGTTTCTCGAAAAGCTCATAGTCGATGCGCTGAAGCGCCCGCCGGAGTTCCCCCCAAATGATGCCAAACGGCATGGACTGTTCAACCCGCTTCACGATTCGATTGTCAATTTCGGCCATGGGGGAAAGGCCATGCTCGGAAAAGATGGGGAAGCGGGACTCGTAGAGGAAGTCCGTAAAGACGATTGCCGCCGCGGTCTGGTCAGCGTCGATTTCCCACCGGTCGGTATTTTGCAATGCGGCGTGAATCAGCGCCACCTTCCGGCAGGTTTCCTCGTCCCGGGCGGTAAGCGAATCAATCAGAGGGTTGCCGCTTCGTTTGCTGTCCACCGCGTCCGCCCAATTGTCAAACATCTCGCGGGCTTCGCGGGTGAATTCAAACCGGGCAGGGCCTTGGTTTCGGTAGACTGCCAGGCGCTGCCCCAGGAGAATCTTTAACGGCTCGATGAATTCCCGGTCAGGCGCTTCCCGCCTGCGCAGGCGCGGCTTGGGATCGCCGGAAACAAAAATCGTGCGTGAGCCTAATCCCGCCTCAAGATCCCCAATCTCCATGTCTTTGAGCCATTCGGGGCAGGTGGCGGCCATGATGCACCCCACCGGCTCATCCACGCGGGCGGGCTTGGAGCGGATCGGGGTTTTCAATTCGGGCGGGTTATCGTACAGCTCGCAAAGGAAAGACATGATGCCGGAATTGGCGCTTTGCCCGGCTTTGGCGATTAACTTCTTCAGCTCCCGGAAGCGCACCATAAGACGCAGTGGCGGCTTAATTCCTTTGGCCTCGAGCTGCTTTTGCTCGACCTGCAACTCGTCAATAAACCCCTCGACGCTGTTGATCGTGGGGAGAAGCACGATCGACCCATCAACCCCGCGCATCAGCTTCATGGCGCGGTTAACGGCCGTGTCCTTGCGCGCGCGGCCGGACTCTCCCACGATCACCGTAAAGAGGTTGGGATAGGTGTCGTCCGCGCCTTCGCTGATAAAAACCGATTTCCCCAGGAGCACGCCGGCCATGGTGAGGAATGCCGCTAGATGGTAATTGTTGCTGGCGTTGGTTGTCCGCTCGAAGGCTTTTAGATAGAGGCTTGAGGCGCCGTACCAGGCGGCTTTGGGAACGTCGGGATAGGTCCGCAATTGAGCGACTTTGCCGACTGGCTTGCCTTCTTTTTTTGCCTTGGCTTGCTCGGCAACCGCCTTGCTTGCCGTCTCCTGCAAAAACAATTCCTCGGTAGCGCTTCGGGCGACGTTCAAAAGAACGCCAGGCTCTGCGCCTTCGCCCGCGCGGGCTATCAGATTTTGCGCCAGATTCACAATCTGCCGGAGTGCGGCCTTCTCACGCACAATGCGGGCGTATTCGGAAAAGGCGGGGCTCGCCCCTACCGGGACCCCATCCGTTAGGCTCGTAAGGTATGCTCCACCACCCGCTTTTTCGATTAGCCCTTTGTTGGTTAGCCGCTCGCATAGCCCAACAAATTCGATTTCCCGGCCAGCTTCCCGAATTTCCAGCATAGTCCGGTAAATGATGCGGTGGGCTTCGCTGAAAAAGCTGTCAACCGCCAGAGGCTCGAAATTGCCGTTTGTGGTGCCTACCGGGTCCAGGAGAATCGTGCCAAGATAGGCGCGCTCGGCCTGAAGGTTGCTGTAGGCGGATGCGGGGTCGGAGGGCATTCAGAAGTTCTCAGTTGTCAGTTATCGGT
>Ga0116127_1001835_pt1 | contig 11615 bp, 21 predicted proteins | sample June2015DPH_16_1_FD_89731 | JGI IMG/M metagenome (GOLD analysis project Ga0116127, IMG submission 89731) | Peatland microbial communities from SPRUCE experiment site at the Marcell Experimental Forest, Minnesota, USA - June2015DPH_16_100 | ecosystem: Environmental > Terrestrial > Soil > Wetlands... | reverse complement strand
GCTTCTCCCGCACCTCCGGCTTCGCATACCTCCGAAGTTGGCCCTGCGATCGCTTACTCTCCACCCCGCCCCTACCCTTCCACCTGCGCCGGCGCCCCGCACCAGGGGCAATTTATCGCTTCGGCCTGCTGCTCTTCCTCGGGAATAAACGTCATCCACTCGTGCTGAAATACTCCATCACATCGCCACCGCAACTCCCGCAGCCGGCCAGCCGTCTTCCTCACTTTTTTTCCAGCGATCGCGGCGGTTAACGCCACTAGCTCTACCGCGCTCGGTAGCCATTTCGCCTTCGGTTTGCCGTTCAGATCCAGCGCCGGATCGGCATCCCACGCCGCCAGCGCAGCCTCCACGTCCGCGACGTCAAACCCGCTAAGCCGCAGGAACCACTCCTGCCCCTCCGCTTGGTTCGGCCGCAGCCGCCGCTTGCGGCAGGCCCGCACATACACTGCCTCGAGCTGCTTCAGCGTCATGCCGGGCCCTGCAGATGAAATTCAGCCGCCTTCTTCCAGCGCCCGTCCTCGATCCACAAAAGCCACTTCTGCGGACCCTCTTCCGCTGCCGCCTGCATCCGCTCAAGCAACCGATCTGCCGCCGTCGCGGCCTCACATTCCTCCTCGCGCGCTAGAATTATCAGCGCCGCCTCGACCTTCCGCAGCAAGGCCACCCCATAGGCAATCCCCGCCCCATCCAGTACGCCGCACGCCAAGCCCCGCCACTCACTGTTCCCTGTGGTTCCCACGAGTCGGGTCATGTGCAGCTCGCTTGCAAGGGGGGTAGGGGGGATCCCCGTATCTGCATCTGCATCTGCATCTGCCTGGGTAACGTTCGGGGGAACAGCGTCACTTTTTGGTATTCCGTTACGGTTGTTCGGGTGAACACTGTCACTGTTCGGCGTAACGTTACGCCTGTTCGGCGTAACATCTTGGCTTTCCAGTTTACGTCTTTGCCTTAAAAGCCGCATCCGATCCTTGGCCTCGTAGTCTTTTTCCCGGTAGGCCATGTAGTTCAGGATCAGGTAACCGCCGTCGACGCGGATCATGCGCCGGCCGCCAAACCCCTTACTCCGGCTCTCGTCGTCAGGATTTCCAAGGGCTCGCAACGCGGCCATTCCCGGTTCGGGATCGGTGTGCGACATGCGGATGATGCCCACGCCGGCCGCAGCGCAGAACCCGTACCACCCCGAGGGCGCCACAAAGCCGGTCAGCTCCAGGCTGTCGACCTCGATCTGCGACTGCGGCTCCTTGAACTCCTTCGGCTCCGCCATCAGGAGCGCCGTCAGAAACACGTCACACTGGTCCCGCTCCATCCAAAGCGTGGAGCGCAGGATCCCAGTATCCAGCTTTACAAACGGCATCGCATCAAGCCCTCTTCGCGCCAGCGCCGATCGGGCGCAACATTAGCCTCCGTGCTTCGTCGCAGGCGCAGGCATCGAGTTGGGTCAGGAACGTACCGGTCAGCCGCCGCCGCAGTGGCCTCAGATTGAAATGTAGACCCGAGGACCTCATCAGTACAACGTAGCGCAGCTTGCGCGGATCAATCTGTGCATGAGGTCCGCGGACGCCCATCTCATCTCCAGGATTCAAGGTGAAAACCGGAACCTATCCCTTCTAGCACCAGAGCCTCAGAGAATCCAGAGCCTTTCCCTGTGCAAAACCGTCTGTTTCTGTGGAAAACCCTCAAAAACCCAGCGCGGGCGCGGCCAAAAATCATTTACGAATCGGCAGCGGAGTCGGAACGCGGTAAAAACCGCCAGAAATGCCCCAGGACGCGCCGCGGTGACCGGGGGGTCGTGAGGAGCGTCTGGGCCGCCATCGCGCGCAGGGCGCTATAGCAGGACGCGGGCGCTGGCTGGTTTAAGCAGGCCTCCCATCGCCGCAAGCCACAGATCCGGAGCGGGCCGAAAAGTTTTTCGCGTTGAAAAAATTTTGGGCCAACCGAAACAAGAATCCAGCAGATCTGCCCGTGCCCCCTCTGCCGTGGGATAGGTACTTTCTGTTTGCCACCCGGCCTCTGCAAGGTGTGCCACCCCCAGGCAGGGCTGGAGTCCCAAGCCGCCGCCGCGCCGCCGATCCAGAACGCACGCGCCAGCCAGCTCCGAGCCTTGGGACCAGCGCCTACGCCCACGAGCCCTGCCGCAGCTTGTCGCGCAATTCAGGATTGGTCGGCAACGCCGGCCACCTAGCCGCACGCGCCCGCTCGATCGACTCTCTCCACCGGGGATTACCGGGTTTTACCACGCGCCCCAGCTTATTGCTCCACATGCCACGCGCACGCAGCGCCGCAAAGCCCGCCTTGGTGCGCTCGCTCGTGTTCCGGGCCTCCTGCTCCGCCATCGCCGCCATCACGTGCAGCACAAAGCGGTTCGCCGCCGGCATGTCGCAGCAGATAAAGTCCACGCCCGCCTCCATCAAGCCAGAGATGAAGTGTACGTTGCGCGCCAGGCGGTCGAGCTTGGCAATCACCAGCGTAGCCTTGGCCCGCTTACAATGGGCCAGCGCCGCCTCCAGTTGCGGCCGGTTCGAGCCCTTGTTCTTACTGCCAGACTCCACTTCGATGTACTCGGTCAGCGGCTCATAGGCTGCGGCGACAGCCTTTTGCGCTTCCAGTCCCAGGCCGCTAACCCCTTGCTTTGGATCACTTACGCGGTAGTACGCAATCGTTTTCATGCCCCCACTCTAGCATCTGATCGGTCCCGTTCATAGATTCCAGAAGTAACGTTACCCACCTTCGTCCGTTTCGATCCCCCTTTCGTTCGCGCCGGATGCCCTTTTCGTTTGAGTCAGATCCCCCGCCCGTGGGATTGCCCCACCCGCACCGCCGCGCGCACGAGAGCGCCCCCTCCCCCCACCCCTACAACACGCCAAATCAATCACTTACAGCAACACACACGCGCACTTCACACTCACCTTCGATTTAATGCCATTTTTCTAATATCCGTCATATTCCTCAATTACTTGCGCACGTTACTTTCGTGATCTTGCCTTTTTCCGCCCTTGTGCTATGCTTCCAATATCAACTGCAGCAACCAACTGCAAGGAGAGCAAAATGAACAACTTGAAGATACAGGAACTGCTCGACAGTCCATGCACGAGCTATTGGCTGAAAGACGCCCTGCGCTCAGCCCTTAACCGCGATTGCGTGGACGCCGCAGCAGACGCCGAAGTTCTGGCAGCAGTCCTCACACTCAGAGCCGAAGAGATCCTTGGACGAACGCCGAAATCGTCGCCTGCGCGCTGTTTTTCTACACGGTCATCAGCCGCATCCGCGCTCGCCGTGCGCACGAAGCCGCCGGCCGCCGCCTTGAAAGGATGGAGGCGAGTTGTTTCAAGTGGTTATTAACCGGAAGGATGGCACCATTTGGACGAGCAACACTTTCCCCCTGCGCTACGCCGAAGAGTTTGCCGCAACTGAACGCCAGAATGATCGCGGTCGTAGATTTCGCACAGTTGCAGTCGAGCGGGTGCGGTGATGGAAATACCGCCGGAAAAGCGCAAGGAACTGTTTGATTCCTATATGGCTTCCCATAAAGACGGCGAGCCGTTCCCTGAGTGGTTTGCATATCTCTGCCTACTTGAGAGCCTAGAGGCAATGAAAAGAGCAGAAGCGGAAATTGAGGAGCTTCTATGAAAAAGCCGATTGAGACGCAGTTACTTGTAGATGGTTCCAGCGGACTTACCGCTGTCTTGTGTGTTGATCTATACACGGCCCTGAAAGCGTTGTGGAAGATTTCAGGGGAAGCTAATATCCCCATGACAAGTGTCAAAGCGGTACGGCAAATGGGTAAGTTTCTGGAGGCTAGAACGAGTGCTGAGAAAGTGTTGGCCCGTGCCGAATTGAAAGGATTTACAAAATGAGCCGTTCGACCATCAGCACCTTTAAGCTGTTTGAGATGTTCCCTGACGAAGAGACGGCGCGCGTTTACCTTGAGAGCAGCAGTTGACAGACGCCCTCGATGCCAAATACAATACGCCGCGCCTGACCAAAGAAGAAACCGACGAGCTCCTCGGTTCACGCTGGAGCGGAGACTGACATGATCCACCGCGCCCTTCTACTCGCCCAATCCATCCGCAGCGCCGAGCAGGAGCTTGCCGCCTTCGAGCGGCGTTTAGCCCGCTTCCGCGCCGCCTGCGGCTTCGATCCCGCCGACGTGCTCGCCGACGTGGAGACCGCCGCCGCTTGCCTTCACACCCTGCGGCTCCAATATGCCGACGCAACCTCTGACGATTGATCTTCCCCGAGCCCGTCTCCTGGGCACGGGAAGCGTTCTCGGGTGGTAACCGGGACAGGCCGGGCGAAAGACGGCCGAAAGGAGCTTTATGCTGGACCTCATCCTTTTTCTCGCCTTCCTCGTTTGCGTCGCGCTCTGCCGCCCCGCGCCCGACGTTATCGTGGACCCCGACGATCCGCCGATCTTCGACGACCGCCAAGACCGGAGGCGCTGATGCCGGCCAACATGGATCTCGTAGCCGAACTCGGCCACCTCGCCGCGGAAGCCGATCTCGAAGCTGCCCTGGAAACGCTCTCGCCGCTCGAACGCCTCATGGCGCGCCATCGCGCCATCTTCTATCGAGGTCTCCAGGCTCGCGTCCTTGCGTTCGCTCAAGTTTCCAATCTTCGCTTCATTGCCACGCAACCCCAGAAAGGATCGCTGCCGCCATGGCCAGAATCGTAGCCGTCGCCAACGACGATCCGGCCCTCACCCAGTGGGCGCGAACTGTGGATTGGAAATCTCTTTCGCCGCTCACCAAAACCGGCGTCGACAGCGACGGCAACCAATACACGCTCGCTGTCATCAACTCAACGCGCCATCTCCAACGCATCGCGGGCCTGGTCCTTGATGCAGGTGCGGCCTGCGTGCAGAAAGGCAGTTAAATGAAACTCCGTCGCTGTATCCCGCCGCGCCCGAGGTGCCGCCCGCCGCAAGTTCCTCCCGATCAGTGGGTACCCTCCGCCAATGAAGGCTGGAGGCCTTATCTCACAGCCACGCCCCAGCGTGATCTCGTTCTACAATTCCGCCGCGCCTACACTCCCGACAAACCGTTTACCGCGGTCCCTGCCGATTTGCCGCCAGAGTTCAACCTCACCAACCTCTACTGGCGGCTGACGGGGATTGCGAAAGCCCAACTCATAGCGCAAGGCTACGGTTCAACAGAGGAAAGATACAAAGTGATCATGCATATGCAGGCAGATCGGCAGAGCAACTTCCGTGAACGGTGCCTCAGATGAAAACCCCCGATCTCACCCTCGAAGCTGGCCTGCCCGCAGCCATCGACGCCGAAAAGACCATCCTCGGCGCCATCCTGCTCGACAACGCCGCCCACGCCGAAGCCGCCGAAGCCCTCCAGGCCGACGACTTTTCCGTCGATTCCCACCGGCGCATCTTCCTGCGCATGTCCGAGCTGGCCGATGCGAGTTCAGCAATCGACATCGTGACCCTCTCGAACGCGCTCACCCGCTACAAGGAAGTCGAAGCCGTCGGCGGCGTAGCCTATCTGGCCTCTCTCACCGAGGGCCGCCCCGCCGGCCGGTGATCGAAGACTACATCCGCATCGTCAAAGACAAGGCACAACTCCGCCGCCTCATGGGCATCTGCTCGGCCGCCATCGCCAAAGCCGCCGACCAGAGCGAAGACGCAATCGGCGTGCTCGACGAAACCAGCGCCCAGCTCCTCGAGCTCGCCGACGTCGGTCTCCAGCAAGGTCTCCAGCCCATCGATCAGATCGTCCGCGGATCCTTCGAGTCGATCGACAAGATTTACGAAAACCGCCGCGAAGTTACCGGGCTGCCCACGCAGCTTTACGAATTCGACAAAATGACCAGCGGCCTGCAGCGCGGCGATCTCATCGTCATTGCAGCGCGGCCATCCATGGGCAAAACCGCGCTCGCCATCAACATTGCGGAGCGCGCGGCCCTGCAATTCAACGCGGTTGTCGCCATCTTCTCGCTGGAAATGAACCGCGCCTCGCTCCTGCGCCGTATGCTGGCCTCGCAGGCCCGCGTCGACCAGCGCCGTCTGCGCGCCGGCGATCTCTCCCCCGACGATCGCGCGCGCCTCACCGACGCCCTGGCCACCCTGCTCGATACCCGCATCTTCATCGACGACGCAGCCGCGCTCGCGCTCTCTGAGATGCGCGCCAAAGCGCGCCGCCTCAAGCAAACCGCCGGCTCGCTCGACCTGGTGATCGTGGATTACCTCCAGCTCATGTCCGCTACGCCCTCCACGCGCGGCGGCCGCGGCTACGAAAACCGCGTGCAAGAGGTCTCGGCCATCTCTCGTGGCCTCAAGGCTATGGCGAAGGAACTGGATGTGCCGGTTCTGGCTCTGTCGCAGCTCTCCCGCAACTCGGAGCGCCGCGAAGACAAGCGCCCGTTCCTTTCCGATCTTCGCGAGTCGGGCTCCATCGAGCAGGATGCGGACGTGGTGGCCTTCATCCACCGCGAAGCCTACTACAGCCGCGACGACGATCTTTCGGCCGAAGAGCGCGCCAAAGCCGAGCTCATCGTCGCCAAACAGCGCAACGGCCCCACGGGCAGCGTCCAGCTTTACTTTCTGGCCGCGCTGTCCAGCTTTGAGAACCCGGCGCCGTAAGAGCAGGGAACAGGTTTCAGGGATCAGGGATCAGAAAAACCAAAGGGAATTATCCATTTAACTCCATTGAAGGAAGGGAACAATGAAAATCACACTTGAAAGCACAACGCAGATCGTCTCCATCGTGGAGGCCGAAATCACGTTTCAGCCTGCAAATCCAGCGGCTGCCGATGACGTCGAAGCCGCGGAAGTCGCCAGCCGGCTAATCTCTGGCCCCCACACCGTGGCCGAAGTTCCAGCGCGCGTATGGCAGGGCACGACCGAGCGTGGCATCAAAGTGCAAGCGCTCATCATCCGCATCGCCGCCTTGGCCGATCAGGATCTCCTTGAATTCGGAGCGGAACTCCTTCAGCAATCCGCTCCACTAGCAGGTCCGCCTGCCTTTCCACTACGCCTCATTTTGTAATCCCACACGAAAGGCGTCCTGGCCGCAACCCTCATCCACTAACCCAACAGGAGGCAGCATGAACGCGAAAAGCCCCGGAGTGATCCGGGGCTTTTTGTCTGCCTGCTCTCTATTGGCTACTGGCTATTGGCTGGCACCAGCGGCCGCCACCGCTGCGCCCTTGCCGTCCACGCCGCCACATCCGGGCCGCCGATCCGCTCGTAGGCCGTAATGCGCCGCGTCTCAAAGGCCAGCAGCAGGCTGTTCGGATTGCAGGAGTTCGCCCCCGCAATGGTCAGGGGCCCCATGGCGCCATCCTCATCCAGGTAGACGGGTTCCGTCTGCGCCATCGCCGTCCAGCAGTCGTTGATCGCTTCCTGGAACAGCTTCACCGCCGCGCCGGCGCCTTCATTCACCGCCGCGTCACCCACGCAGTCCGCAACCACTTGGTTAGTGAGCTGCGCCAGCAGCAGCGGCGTCCAGAACTGCGCCTGGTAGAACTGCTGCACCGCGTAGCCGCGCGCCGCTTGCGGCAGTGAGGCAATGCGCGCAAAGTCCTGCGGAAAGCTGTAGGAGTTGATGCCGCTGATCGTCTGCGCCGACTCGCGCAGCAGATTGTCCGCCGCAATCGCGGCATTGTCTGCCGGGTTCGGCCGTTGTGGAACCGGATCCGCAACCACCGTGCACCGCCGCTGCGAGTCTTCCGATTCCATCAAAAAGTCATACGCCGGTCCAAACTGCGCCATCGCGCGGCCTCTCCCTGATCCCTAATCACTAACCACTGATCACTGTTTTTCACGGCCGGCGCTGCGTCCAGTGTTTTACCGCCGGCTTCTCAGTTCCGGCAGCGTTTTGAGCCGCAGCGCCCGCCATGATAAGCAGTTACTATTTGTTCTATGCCAGAAAGTAACTGCTTTTCTTTGGGGCCTTCCACCCCAATGTGCCGATCTGTCCCCGGCTCCTCCCAATTTCCACCCGCATTGGGCCCATGCGCGTCCGGCGCGTCCCGGTTATCCCTCGTTTCCACGTCGCGCGCTGCCATTGAAGCGCAGCACGTCGAGGCGTTTCACTGCCGACATCGCCGAAGGATCGTAGGCTACTCCACTCTCTAAGTAGCCGCTGGGAAGCCCTGTCAGGTCGTCTGCACAAACGTGATGCCAGTGGGCAGCACAGGCGGCGCGGAGGGCTGGATGATCGCTGTCAGCGACCAGGACGGGTTGCTCGCGCTCGCCGCGGTGTAGCCGATCGCCAGCGGCGCCGTTGTGCTCTCCACCCATCCTGCCGGCAGCGGTACGGTCACAATCAGCCCCGTCGCGTCCACAGTGGGTACAACCGATGGATCGTTCGAGTTTACGGTAAAGGTTGCGTCTGCCAGCATGGTGGCGCCGTCCGGTGAAAGAGTGCCGGTGAAGACGAGGGTGTTTCCCCCAGTAGTAGGCAGCATAGTGATCTCCTTGAAGGTGATGCCTGTAGCCAGGCGAGGTTTCGGTTTCAGCTCGCGCCGGATCTCGATCAGTTCGTCGAGAATATGCTCGAGCAACTCTTCGCTGCGGTACATAGGGCCTCCAGCCTTAGAGGCTGCCGAACACCTTGCCGAGACCTACCGAAAAGATGAACCCGTGCGGGCTAGCCCCGAATCCCGGCGCATAGAGATAGCCCGCGCAAACAGGGGCGATGACTCCCGAGGAGCCGAGGTTGTAGGTCACGCAGCCGCGGAACTGTGCCGAGGCATTCTTGGTCGACGCATTCGTTGTGGTATTCAGCGCCCACCCTCCATCCCCGGCAAAGCTGAACGAAAAAGCATTCGTTGGGATCAGCGTTTTAGTAAAGAGCTTGCTCAGGTCGGGCGTGCACGCCGCGCCGCCATAGTAGCCCTGCAGGTTCACCGCCGGCGCCAGCAGCTCCGCGCCTTCGATCCCGCAGGTCTTGGTGATGTTCAGCGTCTCAGTCGTCAGATTGGCCACGGAACTGGTCTTGGCCAGGTCCACGTAGACGGCGTAGCTCGCCGGTGTAAAAGCCACGCCGGAGCTTGCCGCCGGTGCTGGCGCAGGCGTCGGCGCGGCGGTTTGCCCGCGCATCTGGGCAGGAAACACCAGCATCAGCGCAACCGCAAACACCAGCACTCCCACCTGGGTGGGAACTTTGGTGCCGCTGTCCTTCGCCAGGATGCACGCCACGCCGCCGAGCACGGCAATCGCCGTCACCAGCGCAGTATGCACGTTCACCCCGTAGAGCGATAGATTGTCGGAAATGGCGCCTGCCAGGCCCCCCAGCGTAGCGCCCACAATCACCAGCGCGCCAATGATCGTGGTCACATAATTCTTGAACGCCCGCTCAACAAAACCCGCGATCAACTTCTCGATCAGATTCATCTCAACCTTCCTTTCGGTGTTTTTCAGTAGATTCAGCATACCACTGCCCCGCAAAAACGCTCCCAACCATCAGCCATCGGCGCGCGCCGTCCACATTTCCATAAACCGTGCCGCCTCCGCACCCTTTGTCAAGCCCCGCGATGCAAATTTCCTTTTCACTGCATCGCATACAGTTTTCATCTGATACCTAACCCATGCTCGCCGAAGCCCCCGCGTAGGCGGCTGGCCACTATCTTTACGCCAGCAACTTCGCCACGATCGTTCCCGACCCTGCCGTCACTCCCGACTGATGGAAGCGGTAGAACCCCGGTGCCGGCGCGGCGAACTGCGTGGCTCCCACGGTAAGCTCGCCGGTGGCCACCGTCGCCACCGTGCCCACTTTTTCATACTCACCGTCGACATTATGGATCGCCCACTGCAGGTCCACCACTGCATCAGTGGGCAGCACGGGAAACTTCACGATCGCGCCCAGCGCGCCGCCGGCCGCAATCCGATCCGCGGCCAGAAACGCCGGCACGCTCGAGCCCGCGGCCACCGCCTCGGGAACCTCCGGCGTATCCACCACCGCGCTCCCGCCGTCCGTGGTCGCAGCCACGTTCGTCTGGCTCAGCGCGTAACTGATGGTTCCTACCGCCTGGCCGCCCACAATGCTGATGCTTACCGCCGTCAGCGGCGCGCGCGTCACGTTGAACTCGCCGCCCTCGGTCTGCGTATCGCGCACCGTCACCAGCGATCCCATCGCAGGAATCGGCCCGCGCGCCACCTGCACGTTCAGCGTGGCCACGTCGCTGGTCAGGCTCACCTCGCTCACCCACATCTTCGTGGTGGCCTGGTCCTGCGCATAGCTGCCGTAAAGATATTCCGGCGTTCCCGGCATCAAAGCCCGCACTTTTTGTCCCGGTGTGGTCAGATACGGTGGCATAGTCTCTCCTCGTTTTCCCTCTTCTTGCATTCCAAAATCTTCCGCCGTCTCCGGTCGCTCGACCCTGCGCCGCAACACAACAGCACGCAGCCAGCCGCCAGATACAGCCATGCAACGGCTACGGCAATCAACAGCACCCTCACTCCCAGCGTTGCGCCCATCGCTATCTCCGGATCGCTGCCATTATACGCCAAAGCCCTGGCTCGCCCGAGCGCAGCGGCCTCGTCAGTGGCCTCTTGCCTGCAGGATCAAAGCCACGATCCCGATCAGTAGACCCAAGATGCTGCTTGGTCCAAACAGCCAGATCAGCAGCGATAGCTGTCCCTCCCTACGCTGCGTCAGGGCTAGCAGCCCCTTATTGCCGTCGCCGTCACCGAAGACTGTTTTCATCAGCCTCTCCACGTCTTGTCCCGATACCGCCACATCGCCCGCAGTCAGCCCCAGCGGACACTCTGGAAGCGGGCACATCTCGCGCCCACTGTGTACCCTCTCGGCCCCGTCGTTCATCCCAACCCCCAAGCATTGTTTCCCCGCCCCCAGCTTCACCCCCTCCGCGTCAGATCCAGCCGAACAACCACTCCAGGAGCTTTAGGATGTCGCTCCAGAGAGTGTGCCTGCCGCTAAAGGGCTTGTGGGCGTCCCGAAGTAGATTGCCGTCGGTGGCGCCAACGTCGATCCTTGCGTGCAGATGGCCGTGTAGCCGTAAGTGGTTCCGATGACGCCGGTGTTATCGGTGTAAGTGCCGCTCGCGCCAGAAATCGTGCCTAACTCCTGCCAGTTACTCGTGGCCAGAGTCACGGTGGCGCTGGTGCCCGTGGCGCGCCAGATCTGGCTGCCTGCGGCCGGCGATGGGCAGCTCACAGTCAGCATGGTGGATGGCGACGTGGGGGATGGCAAGCCGCTCAGCGTTTGTGAAATGGAGGCGGCGCTGAACAGCAGAAAGGCGCAGATTGCAAGAATGGTGTTTCGCATGATTTCTCCTCATGTGGTGGTTCCGGTTAGAGTTCCAGCGGGCAAAGGCGCCACCGGAACGGTTACGCTCGCCATATTGCTCGGGGCGCTCAAAACGCCCTTGGCGTCGACGCTTTCCACGATGTAGTCGTAAGTCCCGGCCGACTGGATGGTGGCATCGGTATAGGCAGTGGGCGTGAGCGCGAGCGGCGCGGCATTCAGCAGCGCGTACGCCGTGCTGCCATCCGGCGCGCGGTAAGCATTGTAGCCAGCGACCGGATCGGGCGAGTTCGTGGGCGCATCCCAGGTCAGGTTCACCTGGACCCGAGTAGCCGTCGGCAGCGCCGTCTGCGCGTGCGCGATGGCCCCGGCCAGCAGCAGCCCGGTGATGATGCG
>Ga0116127_1001829_pt1 | contig 11642 bp, 13 predicted proteins | sample June2015DPH_16_1_FD_89731 | JGI IMG/M metagenome (GOLD analysis project Ga0116127, IMG submission 89731) | Peatland microbial communities from SPRUCE experiment site at the Marcell Experimental Forest, Minnesota, USA - June2015DPH_16_100 | ecosystem: Environmental > Terrestrial > Soil > Wetlands... | reverse complement strand
TATCACCCATTTTTACAACAGGAAACGGATACACTCGGGGATCAATTACTGTTCCCCTGTTGAATATGAAGCACTGGCAAGGTAATACAAATAGTGGTCCACTTTTCTTGGGGAACATCACGGCTAAAGCCGACGGTGATTTTTGTGTTATCCCTTATGATGATTTCTGCGATTTCTTCTTGGTTTTAAAATGTCTGAAAACTGAAGATCTTGGATTGAAACATACGCAGTAAGGGGCTCTATATCAGAGCGTGTTAAATGGAACGAAAGCTTTAATATGAGGAAGAAGATTACTTAGTTATAGGAATTAAAATACCAATATTACCAATGTTTTACCTTCGGGATAATCATAACTAATTGAATTATTGAGAGGTGGTCAAAGGTATAATTATTGCTTCATTGATATTATTATGAGTGTCTGCTCATGAAAGATCATAAGACAAGAGAACAGCTTTTAGCTGAGCTTAAACAAGCTCACAGAAGAATAGCGGAGCTGGAAAGTGCGGCTAAAACAGTGCAGTTGGTTGAGAATACTTTGCGGGAGTATGATGATTACTTCCGTATCCACTTCTCGCTGTCCAATGACGTCATGTTCTCTTATGATCACCAATTTACATTGAAGTATATCTCACCGAATGTTGAGAGGCTTCTTGGATATAAACCTGAAGAGTTGATAGGCAATAATTTCTATGATCTTTTGAACATTCTAGATCCATTAGATCATGAAGAAGCCATTGACAACGCACTCCATGTTCTTTCTGGGAATACCGTCCAGTGTTCCATCTACAGATTTATTGCCAAAGACGGATCAAAGAAGTTGGGTGAGGTTAGTGGAGTTCCCCTTACTCGTGATGGTAAGGTCGTTGCTGTTATTTCTGTGGCCAGAGAAATCATAGATCGTGCAGCCATTGAGAAGTCTCAGGATAATACTATAAGGGATAAGACAAACCACTTAAGTGACAGATTGAGTCCACAGGTCATTCTGGATACTTCCGGTATTGTATTAGATCTAAATGAAGGGGCCGCCGAGATTTTAGGAAAGAACATAAATGAATTAGTGGGATCATCAATATTTCATCATATACCGGAAAACTTAGTAACAAAGAGAAGGATCAACTTTGACAGAATCAAGTCATCAGGCCAATCAGACAGTTTCTTAGAAGAGTATGAGGGAAGAATATTTTATAACACACTATCTCCTATTTGTGATGAGAAGGGTAATGTTTCAAGGATTGAGTTCAATATTCAGGAGCTCAGCGGAAAAAAATTAACTCCAACTTGAAATTCTAAATTTATCCTATGAAAGGGTAGCAAAGATCATAGAGGATTGGTTTTCATTATAGCAACAACATACAATAGGAGCGATGATTACTGCGATAACTATACAGTCTTATACTGCCCGAAAACACCATAAATCTCTTGACCAGATCTATGGTCATATCACATTAGGTGAATCTGCATGAGGATCGATCATCTCAGGACTGATATCAATCTCTATTCGTTACCTGTATCTCCTGGCTCTCCCAGGACAATGTCATCAGCATCTACAGCATCTTCAGCCTCAACCTCATTAACAACCTCGATCACATCATCCTTCTCTTCTGGAGCAAATATAACAGGGTCTGCCTTAGCCATGAAGGTTGATCGTCCCCTTCTACTCCTTTTGTGAGTCTCTTTTGACTCATCATCATTCTGATTGACTCCACAGGAAGGGCAAAGGGGTTCTGATCTGCCTAGGTCATAAAACTTGGTCCCACACTTATAACACTTGTATCGTGTCCCGAGAACCATCGGAGTAATTTCCTTCTTCTGTAGTTGAGTCTCCATAGTCCTACTTATTGACCACGTCCTTGAAAGGTTTTCCAGCTTTGAATCGTGGAGCTTTGCTTGCCTTGATCTTTATCTTCTCTTTTGTACGGGGATTCGTACCTGTACGTGCAGCTCTTTTAGCTACATTAAAGGTACCAAAACCTACAAGGGTGACCTTATCACCTTTCTTGAGAGCACCGGTAATTGCCTCTGTAAGGGCATCTAAAGCTGCCAATGATGCTGATTTGGGAATCTTTGCTTTGCCTGCAATAACATCAACCAGATCCGTTTTTGTCATGAATTCCTCCTCGTATTTATTGAAAAAGTATGATGGGACCTACTTAATACTTTTAAAGGACAGCAAATATTTTATCCAGTCGATTTTCTCATATTATACTTCCCTTTCCCCAGGTAAACCAGATAACCCTTCCCATAATACTTCAATGATATGTGTTCTGGGGCTGTTGATATAACTGTTGTATTAAAACTCTTCTTGTTCAGCTCAGGATATGTTTATTGCCTGATTGAACAAACCCATGGCAATGTTTTAAACTTCTGGTCTTCTTACTTTCTATCTTCTACATCCCCTCTTTCAGGTTTTCCTTGAGACTGTTGGTGTTGTGATTCCCCATGGTATTGTTGCTGGTCCCGAGGTTGAGAATGCTGCTGTTGGGTTTGCCGAGGTTGTCTTTGAGATTGCTGAACCTGGGATTGCCTTTGTCTTTGTGGTTGCTGAGATTGTCTCTGATATTGCTGAACTTGAGATTGTCTTTGTTGTTGACCCTGAGGTTTCTGAACCTGGGGTTGATGTTGTTGCTGTTGTACCTGTTGCCAATATCGCTGAACGTCAGGCCTCTTTTGATATTGCTCTTGCCTTTGACGTTTTAGTTCCTGTACCTGTTGTTGCGGTCGAGGTTGATAGTTCTGGATGTCCCAGTTTCTTTGCCTTTCCCAATATCGATCCTGCTGCCAGCCCTTCCAGTTTCGTTGAAGTTGTTGGTAAGGAATCCGTCCATAGTTCCACCGGTGTCCTTGCCAATTATGGTCTCTGTATTGTCTTCTCCAACCTGGGTCCACATCAAAATAAAAACTTGGAACATTGTTATAATAAGCCCAACCCCGATCATAATAATGTGAACAATACCAACGACCTTCCCATGGACGCCACCACCAACCATTCCAGAAAAACAGGTCTACATTTATATCAGGAGCTACATACACATCGTTCGTTTCAGGCATCGCCACCATATCCGGTGGTGCCTGAAATGTGATGAGTGGTGGTAGAGGAATGCTAATGCCTATATTTACATTTACCCCTGCCATTGTTGGAATAGGAACGACAATTGACAACGCCAAAAAGATTGTCCCCAGAAGCAATCTTTTCATTTCGTTGCCTCCTTATGATGCAAATATATTACTTTTGTATAATGGACAGCTGATACCCTACTTAGCCTTCTCCCTCAGCTTATATTTCCCTTTGCCCAGGTATATAAGATAGTCCTTTCCGTTGCGATAATACTTCCATGAGGTATGTTCAGGTGCTGCTGATATGACCATGGTGTTGAAACTCTTCTTATTCAGTTCAGGATATTTCTTGATTGCCACATTAAACAGGTCCACCGATTTGAAGATTCCATCATCCGCTTTCTCGGAGGCCTTTTTCGCAGATTCCAATATTATGTCATGGATTGATTTGCTAAGCTTATTTATTACACGTTTTCTTTTTTTAGGAGGAGCTGCCTCAACTGGCAAGGATACAATGGATGGTTTGACCTTGATGTTTTTCACAACGACCTGTGCCTGACCACCCTTGATCTCCAGAGCCAGATTCACCATCAGAACAAACTTCAGACTCTTTTTCCTCATGGGAACTCCTCTTGATATAATATTTGATTCTATGATTGTTAAAGTTACTTTGCAAGGTTGATTATAGTATTCCTATCTTCATGCTGCATGCAGGATCATACTTCAAACCATCTCAATCAACAAAGCATTAAGGGCGGGGTTGTCAGTTTGAAGATAACTTATGGAATGTTATGTTACATATGGTATATTCCTTATAAACACAGTGAGAATTTTATTCTTAAGAGGAGACCATATGAATCTGACCAAAGAGGATATTATCGAGGATATACTCATGAACACAGGTCTGGATAAAGTAACTGCATCTGAAGGTATTGAAACTTTCATTCAGATTATCAAATCCAATCTGAGCGAGGGCGAGGATGTTAATTTCTCCGGTTTTGGTAAATTCCATGTAAGAGAGAAGCGAGCGAGAAGAGGTCGTAATCCGAAGACCGGCGAAGAAATGACCATATCCCCAAGGCGTGCTATTACCTTCTCCTTATCCACTGCCTTGAGGGCGGAATTAGATGACAGAGATGAGAAATAAGGTTCATCTGGTTGATGTACTTCCTGAAAGCGGAATTCATGGTTTTTTAAAAGTATGCAAGATTACAATTAATAATGAAGGAGATACGTAATGGGAGACAAGGGCGGCAAGAAAGATAAGGAAAAGGGTCGGAAACAGAACGCCGAAAAACAGAAACAAAAGTCAAAAAACAAGCTTGATAAGCAGCCCCAAAGAAATCCTTGATAGAAATAATAAATATCGCTCTTCCACACGGCTGATGAACAATCAGAGATTATGGTTACATATATTCAGTATGGACAAATTGTAGGTGGTGGCACGAAATCTATTGTTTTGAAAATCCCAACTCAGTTCGTTGCCTCTGGCACATGATCATCAGTTTCTAAGGACATGAGGAAGTGATCATCTATCGCAGGAATCTACAATTGATCATTAAAAATTGAAGCCGCCGCTTTTGGCACAAGATTTATATTGTATCAGGCCACAGTAAGTTAAGCAGATAGGATCAAGGAAATAGTTTGCCAATAGTGGTGGAAAGTATTTACACATAGATACAGATCATTCCTCAAATGTATTATAATTCAACTATGCTAATTTACTCATTCATGAAATATCGATACTAGCTAATACCCGATAATATCCTGGGATTCATTTAGTAATCTTCCAGTCATTATAATGGCATGTTTCGTGATGATGAATACACGTATGTATACCAACTGGCAGAAAAATAACTCAACAGCACTTTGAATGTGAATACATCAACTATAACTATGAAAGGAAGCGACACATGTTTAGAATAAGAAAAGACCGATTCAGCAAGGTAAAAAAGGTTCCCTCGTTTTTCAAGATGGCCAACGCTATGTGGAAAAACCCTGAGGAGCCATTTATCTTCAGCAGCTTAAACATAGATGTGAGTAATGCCCTTGCATGGATGAAGTCTCACAAGGAACGCACTGGAGAAAAGATAACCATTAACCATCTTTGCACCAAGGCTCTGGCAATGGCTTATCGGAAATATCCTCAGATCAATGCAAAGGTCGAAGCAGACAAGATCTACAGAAGAAAAACAGTCGATTTTCAAATCCTTGTCTCAACGGAATCTGGTGATGAGCTTTCAGGTATAAAGCTGAAGGATGCGGATAATAAGACAGTATCCGAGATTGCCCGTGAAATTCATGAAGGGGCCAAGGCAGTGAGGAACAATCAAGGTCCAACGTATCAGGCCTCAAAAGATCTTATTGGACATTGCTCTATTTTCCTTACCCGATGGATCATGAAAATTGCCAGCTTACTCGTGAATAGATTCCAATTTGACCTTTCCCTCTTTGGCTTTCCTGAAGACCCTTTCGGGTCTGCCATCATCTCATGTGTAGGGATGCATGGTCTTGAATCGGCATATGGCCCTCTTATTCCTGTTTCAAGATGTGGTCTTCTGTTGGTTATTCCCGAGATTAAGGAGAAACCATGGGTTGAAGATGGGAAACTCGTTGTCCGGCCTGTTTTGAAGCTCTGCATGACTTTGGACCATCGCTTATTCCATGGTTATTACGTATCCCTGCTGCAAAAGGAAGTCAAAACCCTGATACAGAATCCGGCAGCCCTTATGGGTGAAGAAGGTCGAACCTTTGAAGCAAAAAGAAAGCTTCGCGTTCTCGGAAATGAGATGGCACCTATCACTATTGATAAGAAAGTGGCTATGGGTGGCTGATAGCGTTGATATTCTCGCAATAAGTGTGAACTAAAATTTATATCTTTTCCTTTTACATGATGTGTAAATTATCGTATGTCTGGTCAGGAAAGCATTACTTTCCCGGTATCTGAAAAACCAGAAAGTTATTGCAGGAATCTCTGATTTATCAATTTTATAAAATCGTCTCTGACCCGATTCTCTCCACAGGCTATCAGGTGAAGATCTGCTGTAGCACGAAGCTCACCACCGAAAAGACCATACTGAAAAGAATCGCCCACCAGATATTCACGACATAAAACCCATTCACGATGGCGCTCGTCAAGAGCACGAGAAGTCCGTTCAAGATGAAGATGAAGAGCCCCAGCGTGATAATTGTAAAAGGAAAGGTCAGCACAAGCAATATGGGCCGCAGCACGGCATTGATGAGCCCGAGCACCAGAGCCGTCAGAAGCGCCGTCCCCACAGTCTGACCCGAAAATGACTTTCAAGAAGAATGTTGATAAACTTTTTTCATTTGCAAAAGAACACTAACATTCGCATGCAGAGGCGACTCGCAGGGGCGTCCGCCCTACTCATGAGTGATGCGCGGCGTCAGCGTAAATAACTGCGATGGATGAGGGTTTCAATGCGGTGCATCGAAGTTATGATCTCCAGGTGAGACCTATACATAATAGTATCTGATTAAATAGTACCCAGAATGGCACGCACTATATAATGTACTTCTGTGAATATTATGTTTAATTATATTTAGTATATGCTGAGCGTTGACTATGGCACAAAATCTATGCTTTTCTCTGTACTGCCTGTAATCAATTCATGAGTTAGAAAAAATCCCCTAGGGCTGGTTTCCCCCCTGCGTCCGCCCCTTGCTCCCAAACTTTTCCTTCTTATAATATGTTGATGCTGGGGAATCCATTAAGAAGGATCCATATCATCGCCATGGTGTTCATAGTATTCGGCGGGGGCGGCGGTTACTATTGGAGCAGGAGACGGTAGGTGTGACTTCTCATATTATTTTGATGCAAAAGCAAAGTCTTATCAAAACGAAAGGAGATGAAAGTATATGAAGAAATTAGTGGTGTTATTTGTAGCTATAACATTTCTTGGGACTCTTACATTGATTGGCTGCAATCAATCAACGCCATCACCGGAGAAGGGAGCGGTTGGAGCACCTGGCGCGGTTGGAGCACCTGGCGCGGCTGGAGCACCGGAGAAGGGAGCGCCTGGCGTGGCTGGAGCACCTGGGGCAGCTGGAGCACCTGGCGCGGCTGGAGCACCTGGGGCAGCTGGAGCACCTGGGGCAGCTGGAGCGCCTGGCGCAACTGGAGAAGCTGGAGCGCCTGCGTCGACACAACAATAATAATGGACACGGGATATCGGGGCATATCCTCGCCAAGAGGGTATACCCTAAGTCCATAAAGAAGGGAGTGGATTACGAAATTCCTCCCTATATTTGTACCGTGCATCAGAACATCTCACTAACGGATTAACCAAAGTAGGAGGTTAAAGGGTTGAGTAGGAAACTGACTCCGCATCCTGTCCGGGACTTTCGTTTAACGCCTTGCCGCACGCGGCTACTACGTGTCAACTGGCTGAGAATTGTTTGATGATATTTCTCTGCCAAGTTAATGTTATGCAAAGAGACCCATGTAAGACGTGTACCATACCTAAAGCAGCAATAGTGGTATGATTGTTTTCCCGAATTGGTCACCCTAAAAGTCCATATATCTTGAGCGGATCGATGGGAGCCCTATATTGAGTGTAGCAAACGGAGATATATACTCACGGAACAGGAAGTCACAGTATATAGTACAATAAGAACCCAGCGCAAGAAGCTGAGTACAGGTTTCTGCGATAACTCATCTGCCTCAATCTTTGAGAATCAACCATAGCTTTCTTCGATAAATCGGTGGTTTTGAACATACCCCAAAACCGATGATCTCCTGATGAGAGTTATACTTTCTGGGGCCAAACTCAGAGTATAACGATTGGGTGCGCCAGGTAAGCTTGGCTCGAAAGGAAAGGAGGTGGTCTGTCTCTTTGAAATTCGAGGAAGGAACCCAGCAGGTGAGAGTCCTGCCCGGCCAAAGCCTAGCCAGCGGGCCGGTAGCGAGTCTTGGGTGGCACAGGGGCGATCCGTGCTGCTAAGCGTAGACAGCGAGTAAGTCGGCCGTGTGATTGAGCCTCGAAAATGTACTTAACGTGGAGCCGACGTTATCCAATAAACGGAAGGCAGAATCATTCATGACCGATAAAGGCGAGGGCATGGAAATCCGCCGGGGTCGGAGAGCACGGCACGCTTACGAGAGGGGTTCCCCAGGAACCTGGGAGGTCTCCCTGTTTCCTGTTTCAAAATCCCGGGATGTGTCCACCGGGTGAACAAAGGACCAGGCCGAGGGAGGGTTTGGATGCACCATCCCGAGGAGCGAAAGAAGCATTCAGTGCAGGTAACTGGCGTCAAGGGCAACCGAGACGTTGGTGATGGGCAGGGAGGAATCGGAGTACTCCATAGTACCTGAGAAGGAGGGGAAGCCGCCCCAGGCGACCCTCTGGAGGGAAGGGGGTACCAGGAAACAGAACTTTTGGGGGGAAAGATGGAGGGAACTTTGAGTCCTACAACCGTCTCAACGAGACTTCAGAAGATAGCGGAAATGGCCAGGGAGGCACCGTATATGGTGATCACCACTCTTGCCCACCACATCGACATCGAGTTCTTGAAGGAAGCATACCGTCGGACACGTAAGGACGGAGCCGCAGGTGTTGATGAGCAGACAGCGAAAGAATATGCAGAGAACCTGGAAGAGAATCTGGGATCATTGCTGAACCGCTTCAAGTCCGGAACATACAAGGCACCCCCTGTGAGGAGAGTATACATTCCGAAAGGAGACGGCAAGAGAAAGCGCCCGATCGGGATACCCACATTCGAGGATAAGGTGCTGCAGAGGGCGGTATCAATGCTTCTGGGAGCGATTTATGAGCAGGACTTTCTGGACTGTTCATACGGCTTTCGTCCGGGGCGGTCCGCGCATCAGGCTTTGGAAGAGCTGTGGAAAGGCCTGATGGGGATGAGAGGTGGATGGGTTATAGAGGTGGACATCAGGAACTATTTCGACAGGATTGATCACCGACATTTACGGGAATTTCTGGACAAGAGGGTGCGGGATGGGGTACTGCGCCGTGCGATTGACAAGTGGTTGAAGGCAGGCGTTTTGGAGAACGGGCAGATAGAATATCTGGAAACCGGTAGCCCGCAAGGCGGGGTCATCTCACCAATTTTATCGAACATCTTCTTACACGAAGTTCTTGATGTATGGTTCGAGAAGGTGGTGAAGCCACGACTTAAGGGAAAGGCTTTCCTGATCCGGTTTGCAGATGACAGCCTGATTGCATGTTCTTCCGAGAGTGATGCACGCAAGATAATGGCAGTGCTGGAAAAGCGGTTTGCGAAGTACGGTTTGGAGCTTCATCCGGAGAAGACCCGGATAGTTGACTTCAGACGGCCGGCACTTCAGGCTAACAACCGGAAGAAAGGTAAGGGTATTGGTCCGGGGTCATTCGATATGCTGGGATTCACACACTATTGGGGACGATCGAGACAAGGCAATTGGGTCGTGAAGCGCAAGACTGCCAAGGACAGGCTCTGCAGATCACTAAATAAAATTGCTGTATGGTGCAAGGCTTTCAGGCATGCTGATGTTAAAATGCAGCACATGGGGCTTGTACAGAAGATCCGCGGTCACTATGCTTACTTCGGTATCACGGGTAATGCTCGTGCGCTTCAGAGCTTCGTAGCCAGGGTTAAAGCTATCTGGCGTAAGTGGCTTTCACGTCGTTCCCAGCGGCACCGGCTATCTTGGCCTCGCTTTGTGCGTCTCCTGGCTCGGTATTCTTTGCCACCTGTAGTCGTTGTGCATAGTGCTCTCCGCCAGTAGCGAATCTGTTTCCTGAGGAGCTGGATGCGGGAAATCCGCACGTCCAGATCTGTAGAGGGGCCGGGGGAGGTAACTTCCCTGGTCTACTCGACCACGTTCTATATAAATTAACCAAGCCACAGCTTTTACAGCAATTATAGAGCTTTGGGCATTTTTTGCACGAGACATTCCCAGAAAGGACTGGACTTCCTGAGCGAGCAGAGTGTTGGTGTCCATACGAGCAGCAATAAAGCCATTCTATAACGGAAGGAGACCAGTCATGGAACAGACCAAGAACAAGAAGAAAGATTTAAAGCGGAGTAAACCCACCAATAAGCGGCATGCTGATTCAGAGAAGAAAAGTCTCGATGCAAAAAGCAGGATGCGAGGAGAGTCCAAGCAGGCGACGCTGATTAAGTTGCTGGCGCGTTCCGGCGGTGCCACTATCGATGAAATGGCCAAGGCGACCGGCTGGCAACGGCATAGTATCCGCGGAATGATGTCCGGCGTATTGAAAAAGCGGCTGGGACTCTCCATCGCTTCTGAAAAAGAAGAGCGTGGGCGAATTTATCGCATTGCCGCCTGAACCATATGAAACATCGTTTATTCCTCAATGCAGGGAGGCTTGCCAGTGAACTGGCAGGCCTTCCTGCCCTTGACCACAGAGCCCTCAGAGAAAAATGGCGGATCCTCTATGGCACAGAGCCACCCGGAGGGGTCCGGAATAATTTCCTGATGCATGCCATTGCTCACCGTATGCAGGAACAGGCATCCGGAGGACTGGATCCTGCAACCCGCCGGTTTCTGGAAAAGACTGCGGAAGACAATACATCCGGGCGGCAGACAGTGCGTATTATCAGTACCAAACCCGGAACCCGGCTGTTACGTGAGTGGCATGGAGTGACTTACGAGGTGATCATACAGGAGGATGGCGTGCAGTGTAACGGCATATGCTACCGCTCGCTCTCCGAAGTGGCGCGCGCCATCACCGGCACACGGTGGTCCGGTCCTCTGTTCTTCGGGCTGAAGAAGAAGGAGGCTTCATGAACACCAAGCCAACACTTCGCTGCGCTATCTATACCCGCAAATCTTCAGAAGAGGGACTTGATCAGGACTTCAATTCCCTGCATGCGCAACGGGAAGCGTGTGAGGCGTATATAGCCAGCCAGAAGCATGAGGGCTGGCGAGCTGTGAAGACGCACTATGACGATGGTGGATTCAGCGGCGGCACTATGGAGCGCCCGGCATTGAAACGAGTGCTGGAAGATATAGAGAGCGGGAAAGTAAACATAGTGGTCGTGTATAAAGTGGACCGGTTGACCAGATCATTAGCAGACTTCGCCAAGATCATCGAGCGGTTCGATAAGCAAAGTGTTTTTTTTGTCTCGGTCACCCAGCAGTTCAATACCACGAGTTCAATGGGAAGACTCACCCTGAATGTGCTGCTCTCTTTCGCACAGTTTGAACGGGAAGTTACGAGCGAACGTATCAGAGACAAGATTGCGGCCTCCAAGAAAAAGGGGATGTGGATGGGCGGGTGTGTACCGCTCGGCTATGACCTCAAGGATCGTAAGCTACTCATCAATGCCAAGGAAGCCCGCACCCTTCAGTATATATACCGTCGTTACCTGGAGCTTGGATGTGTCCGCCTGCTGAAAGAAGATCTCGACAGACAGGATATACATTCCAAACCCCGTGAAGACAAAGGAGGTAGTCCATTTTCACGCGGGTTACTCTATAAGATTCTCTCCAACCCGCTCTATATCGGACAGATACGCCATAAAGGAACATGCCATCCAGGTCAGCATGAATCAATCATCGATAAGGAATTATGGAAACAGGTGCAGCAGCACCTAACTAG
>Ga0116127_1001824_pt1 | contig 11663 bp, 14 predicted proteins | sample June2015DPH_16_1_FD_89731 | JGI IMG/M metagenome (GOLD analysis project Ga0116127, IMG submission 89731) | Peatland microbial communities from SPRUCE experiment site at the Marcell Experimental Forest, Minnesota, USA - June2015DPH_16_100 | ecosystem: Environmental > Terrestrial > Soil > Wetlands... | reverse complement strand
GGCGCGGCAAGGAGTTGAAACAAACGACACCAATCCGAAAACTTTCTCACTTCCGCGTGAGAAAAGTCCTTTGGGCTAGCCCTTTTCGGATCACTGCGGTTTATCGCCCAGCCCCGCCGCTGCCGTCCATTTCTTTATGCATTCCGGGCACATGCCGTGGGAGAATTTGGCCGCGGTGTGGTCCTCGATGTAATGCTCCACGGGTTCCCAGCCGCCCTGGTCATTGCGGATTTTTTTACAGAAAGTGCAAATGGGCAGCAATCCCTCCAGCACCTTGACTTCGGCGGCCAATTTGTGGTGCTTGGCGGCATGGGCCCGGTTCCGCGCGAGCAGAAGCACGTAGCGCGCCGTCAGCCAGGCGATCGTCAGGAATGCAGCCAGCCGTGTGACCGTATTCCACACGGCAATTAACTGGTTGCTGTAGATATGTCCGGCGCAATGGTCCGCCACACTCCAAACGATGGCCGAGACCACCGACAACAGGATTCCTGCCTGCAAACCCAGTCGTTTGGTCCCGATGATTACTGGAATGAAGTAAAAGAGCGTAAGGTTTATCTCGAACCCGGTGACATAGTCAATGTAGCCCAGCAGAGCCAGAATGACCGCCAGAGCCACCCAGTCGCTAATAAATTGCAGGACGGGCTGGGGGGGATGTTCTATCGGGTCGTCTGGCATCTCAAACAACCCACCGTTGTCTTTTGCTTCATCGTCGGTTTTCATGGTTCAATCCGATTATAATCGGTTGGCCTGAAAAGTCCATTTCTTCGCTCAATCCTGAACGATCAGCTTGGACCCGGGACCAGCCGCCAACCGCGTTCACCACCAAGCTGGCCATTCCCAAAATCCGCACGGGGCAACGCCAATTATACCAGCTTCTTCAACTCCGGATCCTCGGCTAATTTCCTGACCAGTTCCTTGACCTTCTGCGCCTGGCTTTTGTGCGCAAGCAAAACCGCATCGTCGGTCTGGACCAGGATGGAATCGCGCAGGCCGACCACGGCAATCGGCGTGCGATTTTTTATGCGCGCGTCGTAGATGATGTTTCGTGCCGCGTCCACGTGGATGAAATCCGCCACGGCGCAATTGCCTTCGGGGTCAGCCTTGAGATGCCGCGCCAGCGCCGTCCAGGAACCGAAATCGTCCCATTCAAACGCGCCGTCGGCCACGATGACGTTTTGCGCGTGCTCCATCAGCGCGTAATCAATTGAAACTTTTTTGATGTCCGGATATTCCTTCGCCAGCACCCTCGCCAGTTTCGCCGGCTGGTTCGCCGCTTTGAACCAGCGCTGGCAGGCGGCGTACATTTCCGGCTGATGCTTCTGCAATCCTTCCGTGATGGTCACAAACGACCAGACGAACATCCCCGCGTTCCAGCGATACCGGCCGCTGTTGACGTATTCGAGCGCGCGATCAAAATGCGGCTTCTCGACAAATTGTTCCGCCCGGAAAAATGTGGTTTTGTATTTCTTTGCGCCCGCCGGCGGCGGCAACGCCTCGCCGACGTGAATGTAGCCGTAACCCGTCGCTGGCTCGGTCGGCTTGATGCCGATGGTTACAATCGCCTGACCGCGACTGGCGAGGTCGAAGGAGTCATTCAAAACCTGCTGGAACTTTTTCTCGTCGGGAATGACGTGGTCGGCGGGCAAAACCGCCATGACGCCGGTTGTCGAACGCGCGCCCACCAGCGCCGCGCCGAGCGTGACGGCGGCACAAGTGTCGCGGCCCATCGGCTCCGCAATCAGATTTTGTTTGGGGATTTTCGGGAGCTGTTTGCGGACTTCCGGCAATTGCGCCTCGTTGGTGATGACAAAAATGTTTTTCGCCGGCACGAGCGGCAGCACGCGGTCAACGGTTTCCTGCAAGAAAGACTTTTTACCGAGCAGCGCGAGTAATTGTTTGGGCATCTTCTCGCGGCTCACCGGCCAAAACCGTTCGCCGCGTCCCCCGGCCAGGATGATGACGAACCGGTCTTTGATGTCAGTTTGCGCTTTCATTTCGCCAATTCAACACGGACAAAATGATAAATGCAAAATCTGTTTTGAATGTTAATAAAGCAAAACGCCGACCCCAGCCTTTGCCGAGGTCGGCGTGAAAATTAAAATACGTTTATGAATTACGGCGGCGAAACAGCACCAAACCGACCGCACCCAAACCCATCAGGGCCAGTGAGGCCGGCTCAGGGACAGGGGTCATCGTCAACACGATATTGTCGATCGTCAGGGTGTCGGTGAGGCCGGGGCCGCCCCATTGCCAGGAATTGAGTTGGAAGGCCAACTGCCAAGTCGCGCCGGTTGGGCTGGCCGCCGTGATGGTACCCAGGTTTACGCTGAAAGTCTGCCAGGTATCGGCTGCAGTCAACTGGTCGTTGACCGTCGCGTTTATGGCCTGCGAGCCGCCAAAATAATTGCCCGGCCAGGTTTGTACAGTAAACTGGATGTTGCCCGCCTGGCTGCCGTAAGCATCGAAGGACAACACGTAGTCCGACGGGTTCGGGTCCGTGTTCCCGGAAACCGTCATCAACTGCAGTTGCCCGGCGTAATAGTCACTCCAGGTTGTTGTCGTCATGGTCTCCTGCCAGGCGCCGTTCGGGTTTCCACCGCTCGGTATCACCGCGTTGCCGGTAGCGGTCGGGGCGCCTCCTGAATACGAGGAGGTGCCGAACGCGCCTGAATACCCGCCGTCAAAGTTCTGGTTGAATATTATTTGTGCTGGGGCAGTGGCTACGAAGCCACCGAGCACGATTACCATGGCTGCCAACTGATATCGGGATTTCATAAGTCTAATCGAATCGTTAAGGGTTAAGGTTATAAGTCTAATCGAATCGTTAAGGGTTAAGGTTATAAGTCTAATCGAATCGTTAAGGGTTAAGGTTTTCTGTTTTCGGTTTTCGTCAGGGTTCTATCTGATTCTGATCTACGCTCACTTTTAGAGCATTCACATGGAATTGTCAACTGAAAACGGTCGTCGCCTGTAGTCAATTTGGGTGACATCTCAGGGCGGGACTATCCCTTTAACAGATGCAAAAAGTTACAGAAAACCAATCAAACAGCGGTCGGAATTCATTTTTTCCCGGCGTGGCGATTTTGCGGCCTTTTCCTGCTTGGCTTTCTTCGAGGTTGGCGGCGGCGGCGTGGCAATCATCCGCTTCACCGCGTCCTCAAATTTGACGCCGTGCAGTCTCAAATCAATTGCGCTTGGCATAAAACGATTGTGGCAAGGATTACAAATTCACCGGTTCAGGAACGACGAAGGTTTCAGCCAGCGAGGAAACACGCTCCATCAATCCCGCTTTGGCAAGCAAGATGACCGGTGAAGCGTTGATGACCCAGGATTCAGACACCTTTCAATTCTTCAGCCAGTTCTTCGGGAGCATATTGAAATGGCGTGACGTTGTGCCGCAGCAGCAAGTCGAGAAATTCCGCGCGCGCGACGCCTAACAGTTCCGCCCCCTTGCCCGACGAGATGCGACCCTCATCATACCATTTCACGACCAAAGCGCGCCTCGTCGCCACCGAATTTCCGCACGGCGTCTTCGGAAACTTCGACTGTAATTGGTTTCGTCATGACTGCAATCCATCAGAATCGGGGGAAGCGGTCAAAAGCGCAATTTCCCGGCCAAAACCGTTCGCCGCGCCCGCCCGCCAGGATGATGACGAAGCGGTTTTTCACGTCAGTTTTGGTTTTCATGATTTTTGGACCCGAATTGCATTAATTTGCACTGATTGAATCCGCGTTAATATGTGAAATTTATGTCTTTGAACCGTGTTTGCATCGGTTTCAGGCTCCAGCCTAGCATTTCTGAAAAAACCATTGCAAGCACATGGAAGAACAACTCCCAAAACTGTTCCACAAAAAACGCGACCCACTGCCGAAATTCTCCTTCCGCACCCAAAATTAACCGATTGCAGGTTGAAATTACCCTGTCGCACCCGAATTTAAGACGTTGTTTTTGCTGCGAATCCTAAATTTCACCTGCGACGGCTCAATTCCAGATGTTTCCCATAGTTTCGGCCACAGCGAAATGGGTGAAAGGCGGGATGACCCGGAAGTTCTCCAACCGCCGGCACTACTGGCCGCTGTTGGGCGATTGAGTGGGCGATTGAGTGCGAGTGTGAGACGGAGACCTGGCAGCGCTTCCCGGAGTGCTGGGGTGAGCCGCCATGTATTCGGTAAGCGAAGGCAGATTGATGTAATCAATCGCTTCAAGAATGGCGGCCTTTTCTTCAGGATCCTGGGTTTGCGCGGCGATCTCCTGCATGGGCGGCACCACGGAACGGTCGTCAAACTGAATGGCCGCTTCGAGCGCCGCGGCGCGAATTTTTTTATCGGGATTATTTTTCAGTTCCGACAAAATGGTATCGCGGGATTGCACGTCGTCATTCATGGCCAAAGCGTTCAGTTCCTTGATTCGCCGGCTGACATATTGGGCGTGCGCGGCGGCGGCATTTGTGTCAGCGGCCGGCGCCGCGGCAACCACCGGCGGGGGATTGCTGGCGGGAGCTTCGACCGGTTGGTTCGAGGCGGCCGCCGCTGGTGAAACCTTTCCGCTGTCCGCGGATGAAGACGTTGATTGCGGGTGGCGGGCATTTGACATCAGGACGATGACGCCCAACAAACCCGCCGCCAGCAGCAGTATGGCAACGACAACTTTCGGTCTCATTTTACAAGGGAGCCAGGGTTTTTTGAAATATCGCAAAAAACATGGTTCGATACGAGCCGATCCCGTATCGAACCAGTTTCTAAAACACTTTCCTTAACGAGCAACCAAACGCTTAGTCATCTACGTTTTTCCCCGAACCTTTTATTGTGCCCGAGACAACGACCTCAGCGTCGCTTATGTATCCGTTACCCGCCAGCCCGGTCATATTGAATGATTCTGAGTCTTTTGTGCTATAGATGTCTTTCACGGTTGTTAAACCGAATACGTCGAAATAATTGGCGTCAGTGGCATCTTCATAATAAAACTCGCCGATTGTGGTGTAATTGTCCGTCTCTTTTGAAGCTGTGTCTGAGCCGCTGTCCACATAGTTTCCGTATTCAAAATAAAGACTGTAGTCGTCTGCTCCCGCCGGGGCCCCGGCGTTGGCCAGGAGGATGTTCCCATTTTTATCAAGCACGTAAAATTCCCCATTAAAAAAATAATCAACTGCCAATTGTGCGCCGGCAGGGAAACCACTGGGGAAATTTGTGACATATTCCATCGCAATGAGCTTCAGGATGTCCTTGTTGGTGATCTTGAATTTTGCGACGTTAAAGTAGGTGACGGTATCTTTAGAGTTAGAGGTATTGGTGGATTGCGACAAAATGGTTCCCTTGACGGTGACCAAGTCATAGCCCGAGACAGCAGCGCGAGCGCTCAATCCCAAAAGCCCGGCTATTGCAACGGCAACCAACAGTTTGATTTTTTTCATATATGTTTTTCTCCTGTTGTTCTCCGGTTTATTATTTTTACGTTTAATTTTTCACCGCTGCTCTTGCGAACCACAGCTTTGCTTTCCAGTACAGCTAATCGCATGGTTTAGTTTGTGTCAACACTATTTTTCGTGTCAACACCATTTAAAAAAACCTTTTTCCTGGGCCGGAACGACGCGATAAAAGGGGGGAGGATTTCGCGCAAAAGAAGCGGTTTTTGGTGTCCATTGGTGCTTTCATGGTTTCAGCGCAGATTAAAATGCAAAGAACACTGGAAACATCAACTGCAAACCCGCGCTCATCCCGCCATCGGGCACATCTTGACTGCCGGGAGCGCCGAACTCCGATCCGGCAAAGTTCGCAGGAAATCGTCCGTTCGTGCCGATTCGGAGATCGGCGCTCCGCTTTCCGCGATGTTGCATGGGGGCAGTGTCAAGATGCGCCCCCGGCATCCCGGCCAAGGCTGACACCCCGGAAAAGCCCATGGCAAGCATCTGGGAACACGGCTCCAAACCGCCGGTCGAAAAAGTCATAATTCATTGTTGACAAAAACGCCCGTCACCATACAATTTCACAAATGTTCGGCTTTTTAAGCTGAAGAGGAACACCGAGCCGACGTTAAAACTTAATTAAACAACGAAAACAACGAAAATAAACGATATGAAACTAACCAAAATACTGATGTGCGCATTGGCCGTGGGAGCAGCGACCTTCGCAACAAGCAAAGTTTATGCTGTTCCAGGGCCGGTCACTGTGAGCGGCACCGCTCTTTCCCAAGACAGCAAAGGCGGCTACGATGTGGCCAAAAAGAACAAGTTCACCCAAAAAATCCTGCTGAACATACTGGCTCAGGCAACCGGAGACAGCAGTATCACGAACAAAAAAACAACAGTGCTCTATGATCCGGCTGCCTTTAACACAAAGGCCTATGATTCGATCGAAGGTTATTACTTCTATGGTGTTTTCTACTACAGCAACTCGGTGGCGGGTCTTAAGACGCTCGACGGTATTGATACAAATGGCGACTATTACAGTTACATTGAGCTTGACTATTATAATTGGCTGCTTGATGACATCGAAGGTTTCTGGTCTGGCGACTCTGTAGAATATAATACTATTATTGGCGAAAGCAAGAACAAGGCAACTGTCAATGGCAATGCCCTTCTTTACATCCATAGCAATCCCTACGACTATGACCTGCCGGATAGCGACTACTACTATGCCAATGATTGGGATGGCGATTACCAACCGTACGCGTTTGTTATGCACGGCCCCTTGAAATACGGTGGGTCAATCAGCGGTTCAACTATGACTACGACGGGCAAACTTAGCGGTTCCGGCGATGGGCTATATGACTATAATGACCTTGTAGTCAGCGGAAATGCATCGTTCAAGGCCAAAGGGCCAGCCCCGGATTAATCCCGTTTTTGTAACACAAATCCAAGACAGGTGTTGCCTGTCTTGGATTTTTTGTTTATACCGGGGCCTGCTAAACAAAATTATGAGACCGAAATTCGTCTTTGCGCTGCTGTTGCTGGCGTTGCTCGTCCTGGGCGCGGCTTTATTTTTAAAACAATATCTGGGAAACACCGCGTCACCGCCCAACCCTGAAATCGTGGCGCCGGCCCCGGTGGTTTCAAACGTCGTGGCCGTTGCTGTCCCGCCACCCGCTCCCGCGCCCGTCGCCGCCGCGCCGGCTGCCACCAATGTCCTGACCCCCGAACAACGCGAGGCCGCCATCGACGCCGAGACCGACCGTCTCCAGGATTGGTCCATGAACGATGATCCGGCCTCCCTGTCCAACATCCTGGCCAATTTGACCAGTCCCGAAAAAGAAATCCGGGAGGCAGCCATCGAGGCTGCCAAGCAGTTCGACAGCACCAATGCCATCCCCACGCTAAAGGCCGTGGCCGCGAACACGACGGACACCGAGGAACAAATCGCCCTGCTTGAGGCCGCCAATTTTCTTTCCCTGCCCGACCTCCCTCTTGGCAACCAACCAACACAAACCCGCGAGCAAATGAAAGCTGCGGCGCAACAAGCCAGGCAAGCGCACCAAAACAGGCTTCAACAAGGCGCCCAAAGCCAAAACCCGTCATCCGGGACGCCATCTTCACCCGATCAAAACGCACCGGCCGGGCCCAATCAATAATTGAAGCGGTGGAATCCCGTTTTTGATTCACAAATCCTTCACCGCCGCCGGCAGCGATTTCACAAACCCGCCCACGCGTTCCACCAGTTCCGGTGATCGGCCGTGTTTGGCAATCTGATTCACCACCGCGCTGCCCACCACGATGGCGTCCGACGACGATGCCACAAGTCCGGCCCGAGATGCCGAAGCCTATGGCCACCGGCAGGGATGTGTGCGCGCGGATTTTGCCGGCCGGTTGCGCCAGATTCGCTGCGACCTGCGCTGGCGCCGTCCTGGTTTTTTGTTTTCAGCCGGGCGGTTCGGGAAGCAAATCCGTTTGAGTTTTCCCCATTTCACTCCGCCTTGCCTGCCACCATAGCTTTGCCGGGAAATGACCGTTGGCCTCAAATCACTCGTTGACAAGAATCATCCATTGGCCCATAATAATGGCTAATTTGAGTCTATGGGCTTGGGTAAAATGCCTGAGTTGACGGATCATTTAACAACCAAAACCAAAGAAGAGATATGAAACCAAACAAAACCCTGATTTGCGTCATGACCCTGGGGACAATGATTTTTGCCGCAGGCAAAGTCTCCGCCATCCCCGGCGTGGTCAATGTGAGCGGCACTGCCCTGAGTGAAACCGACAGCAACCCCAGTTCAGGTGTGTCTGTCGGAAAAGTTACCAAGCATGGTTTTAAAACCAAAGACGTATTATCACTTCTGGCCGACGCGACCACAAACGCCTGGTTCACGGATAAACATTCGCAATTGGTCTATGACCCGGATGCCTATAACTCAGACGCCAGTGGTGTTTACCCTTATAATGTTTACGGCATCTTTTATGTCACCAACACGAGCACTCATGCCTTCACCCGGCTTGATGGCTTGGATGGTGAGGGCTACTATTATAGCTATGTTGAGTTTGACAGTTATGGTTTTTATAGCCTTTGGGAGGATGGCCTGGGTTTCTGGCATGATTCCGGCTTGGGGGAAAATTACGCGGAGAGCTATAAAGAAAATGAGAATAAGGGCACGTATTCCAGCAATGCCACACTACAAGGCCTGCTTTACATCCACGATGATCCCTACGACTATGATATAACGGATTTCCCCGGTATAAACTTTGACAACACCAATGCAATTATTATCCGCGGTTTGGGAACATTTAAATACAGCGATAATTCCACAACGGAAACCGAGTTGCTCACCCTGAGCGGCTCGGGCGATGGTTATTTCTCTAGTTCGGCCGACTCTGATCAAGTGATCACAGGAAAAGTGACGTTCAAAGCCAAAGGGCCAAGCGGGGAATAATTCCATTTTCCAAAACACAATCCAAGACCGGCGTTGCCGGCCTTGGATTTTTTGTTTATGCTGGGGAACACTTATGAGACCGAAATTCGTTTTTGCGCTGTTGCTGCTGGCATTGCTCGCATTGGGCGCGGTTTTCTTTTTGAAACAACACTTGGGGAATGTGGCACCGTCTCCCACCAGCCCTGAATCCGCGACTCCTGCTCCTCCGCCGGCCTCAAACGTCATGACGAGTGTTGCCCCGCCACCCGCACCCATTCCCGCCGCGCCGGCTTCCACCATCACCCTGACGCCCGAACAACGCCAGGCCGCCATTGACGCCGAGACCGACCGCCTCCAGGAATGGTCCATGAATGATGATCCGGCCTCCCTGTCCAACATCCTGGCCGACCTGAACAATTCCGAAAAAGAAATCCGGGACGCAGCCGTCGAGGCGGCCAAGCAGTTTGGCAGCACCAACGCCATCCCCACCTTGAAAGCCGTGGCCGCGAACACGACTGACCCCGAGGAACAGATCGCCCTGCTCGAAGCCGCCAATTTTCTTTCGCTGCCCAGCGTCAATTGGGGGTCAACCACACCAAAAACCCCGGAGCAAATTCAAGCCGATGCGCAACGGAAAGCCGAAAGGGAGGCCCGCCGGCAGGCAATGCAAAATCGCGCGCTCAACCAGAATTCACCGGCTGCGCCCAATAATTGAAGTGGTGGAATCCCGCTTTCGATTTACAAAACCTTCACGGCCGACACCAGCGATTTCACAAACGCACCCACGCGTTTCACCAGTTCCGGCGATTTGCCGTGTTCGGCAATCTGATTCACCACCGCGCTGCCCACCACGACGGCGTCCGACGACGACGCGACAAGTTTCGCCTGCTCGGAATTCGAGATGCCGAAGCCGACGGCCACCGGCAACGGCGTGTGCGCGCGGATTTTGGCGACTTGCTGCGCGAGATTGGCCGCGACCTGTTTTTGCATCCCCGTCACGCCTTCACGCGAGACATAGTAAATGAATCCGGTGCCGCGTTTCACGATAAACTCAATCCTGTCTTCCGGCGTCGTTGGCGCAACGAGATAAATGTGGCACAAACCGGCCTGGTGCATCAGCGATTCGTAATTGTCCGATTCCTCCGGCGGCAAATCCAGCACCAGCATCCCGTCCACGCCCGCCTTCGCCGCGTCTTTGATGAATTGCTTCATGCCGACGCGGTGAATGAGGTTGAAGTAAATGTAGAGGATAATCGGGATTTGCGAATCGCGCCGGATCGCCGCCACGGTTTTTAAAACCTTCGGCGGTGTGGCGCCGGATTCCAAACCGCGCTGCGCGGCGAGTTGATTCACCAAACCGTCGGCGAGCGGATCGCTGAACGGCACGCCCAGTTCCAGCACGTCCACGCCCGCCTGGTCAAACGCGAGCGCGAGCCGGCGCGTGGCCTCCAAATCCGGGTCGCCCGCGCCGATATAGACGATGAAACCCTTTTTGCCTTCGCGTTTCAGGCGCGAAAAACGTTCCTCAATGCGGTTCATGTGGCAGGTAGTTTCAAGTTTGAAGTTTGAAGTTTCAAGCGGCAAGTTTTCTTAAAATCGTTGCGAACCGCAAATCTGACGTAGCGGCGTCTCGGCAGAGCGCCGCATACTTTGGCGGAAATTTAAATGGCGGCTTTCTCCCGAAAGCCGCTACGCATTTGACCGCCCCGTGATTTTTTAGCATTATCGCGGCATGGCAAGCACCTTCGGGCAACTGTTCCGCATCACGACGTGGGGCGAATCCCACGGCGGTGGCGTGGGTGTGGTCGTGGACGGCTGCCCGCCGCGCCTCCGGCTCACCGAAGCAGACGTTCAGCCCGATTTGGACCGGCGCCGGCCCGGACAATCCAAAATTGTTTCGCCGCGGCAGGAATCCGACACGGTGCAAATTCTTTCCGGCACGTTTGGCGGCAAAACGCTCGGCACGCCGATTTGCCTGTGGGTCAAAAACGAGGATGCCCGACCCGAAGCCTATGCCGAAATGAAGACGAAATTCCGCCCGTCGCACGCGGACTTCACTTATTTTGCCAAATACGGCATTCGCAACTGGCAGGGCGGCGGACGCGCCAGCGCGCGCGAAACGGTTGGCCGCGTCGCCGCCGGCGCGATTGCGAAGAAAATTTTACGCGAACAGTTCGCCGTCGAAACTCTGGCCTACGTCAAACAGGTCCAGCGGCTCGTCGCCGACGTGAACCCGGACGAAGTCAAACTCAAGGACGTCGAGTCGAACATTGTCCGTTGCCCCGACCGGACGGCGGCGGAAAAAATGATCCGGCTCATCGAAAAAATGCGGCGCGCGGGCGACACCGTCGGCGGCATTGTCGAAGGCATTGCGCGCGGCGTTCCCGCCGGCTGGGGCGAACCGGTGTTCGACAAACTCGAAGCGGATCTGGCAAAAGCCATGTTGAGTCTGCCCGCGTCGAAGGCCTTTGAAATCGGTTCCGGCTTCAGCGGCATCACGCTCACCGGACGCGAGCACAATGATCCGTTCCGCGCGAGGCACGGAAAGGTTTTTACGACGACGAATTTTTCCGGTGGAATTCAGGGCGGCATTTCCAACGGGCAGACGATTTTCTTTCGCGTCGCGTTCAAGCCCGTGGCCACTGTCATGCACGAACAGGACACGGTGGATGAAAAATTTCACAATGCGACGCTCAAAGGCCGCGGCCGCCATGACCCGTGCGTGTTGCCGCGCGCGGTGCCGATGGTGGAAGCGATGACCGCACTTATGCTCGTGGATCACGCGCTCCGGCACAAGGCACAATGCGGTTGACCCCCGAAGGCCTTC
>Ga0116127_1001822_pt1 | contig 11665 bp, 7 predicted proteins | sample June2015DPH_16_1_FD_89731 | JGI IMG/M metagenome (GOLD analysis project Ga0116127, IMG submission 89731) | Peatland microbial communities from SPRUCE experiment site at the Marcell Experimental Forest, Minnesota, USA - June2015DPH_16_100 | ecosystem: Environmental > Terrestrial > Soil > Wetlands... | reverse complement strand
TTTTTGAAGAATTGCCTCTGGCAGAGTTGCTTAACACGACGCCCGATCCCCTAACTCGCACAAACCCACATCTATATCCTCAGAAACTGCTGCCCCTGACTGGTTAATAGCTGGACACTACTGCGCGGCTGCGCGGCCATCATACCCGGCGGCGCAGCAGCGCCGCCCTACCCATTGCACCGATTGTCTCTGGAAATTGATATGACTCGTTGCACCGGCCGGCAGCAGGCCTCGAGCAATTCCACGCCAGCCGGCTCGGGTATGGCACTTAAACTGCTTTTCATCAGGTTGGTGGTTTACCCATGAAAACAACCAATCATAACAGTCGAAAGGTCGTCGGCCTGGTGGGCGTCAACCGGGACATCACGCAACAGATACGGGCGGAGGAGGCGCTGCGCAAGAGCGACGAAAAGTTGCGGCAATTCGCCACCCAGCTCGAACGCAGCAATCGCGAGTTGCAGGATTTTGCCTATGTGACCTCGCACGACCTCCAGGAACCCCTGCGCAAAATCGTGGTCTTTGGCGAGCGGCTCAAGGAAAGGAACGCCGGGAAGTTTGGACCCGAATCGCTGGATTATCTGGACCGGATGCAGGAGGCGGCGGCGCGGATGCAGACCCTGATCAACGACCTGCTGGCTTTTTCGCGTGTCATCACCAAGGCCCAGCCATTCACGCCGGTTAATCTGGCGGAAGTGGCCGCGGCAGTGGTGGACGATCTGAAAGGCCGGATCGAACTGGTCAAGGGACGTGTCGATGTGGGATCGCTCCCGGTCATTGAGGCGGAACCGCTGCAAATGCGCCAGTTGCTGCAAAACCTGATCGGCAACGCGCTCAAGTTCCGCCGTCCCGAAGAGCCGCCCGTGGTGAAAGTCGAGGCGCAAATCATCCCCGACCCCGACACGCCCGAAAAGAAGCTTTGCCGGCTGACGGTGAGCGACAACTGCATCGGCTTTGACGAGAAATATCTGGATCGCATATTCAACGTATTCCAGCGGTTGCACCCCCGGAATGAATACGAAGGCACGGGCATGGGACTGGCCATAGTGCGGAAGATTGCGTTGTATCACGGCGGGCACGTCACCGCGAAGAGCAAACCGGGTGAAGGTTCCATCTTTATTTTGACGGTGCCTGTGACTCATCCCCAAAAAGCGCAGGACGAAATCAAAAACCAGGAAGACCAAACGCCGTAAATGGCTTGTTCACGACCCGGGTGGTTTGGCGGAATTCACCGTTCCAAGCGCGCCCGGCAATCCTACGGCCTGGGAGGCTGGCGGCATTTGAAAAGTGCTCCCGCAAATCCGCCCGGGCCGGTTTGAACTTCGGCCAAAATGCCTTGACGGGTTGGTTCGTGCATTCAGAATCGCGCTTATGAAAATTCCATCAACCCTGTTGCTGCTGGCGGTTTTAACCTTTTCCCTTTCCACCCCGGCAGCCCCGCCGTCGGATCAATCCATCAACCAGCTCCTGCAACTGACAAAGGTTGACAAGCAGATGGATTCCGTCTTCACCCAGATGGAGGGCGCGATGAAGGCCAGCCTGCAGCAGGCGACGAAAGGAAAGCCGTTAAGCGCGGATGAACAGGTGGTCCTGGACCGGCAGCAGGCCAAAATGGCCGGCATCATGAAGGAGGAGTTAAGCTGGGACAAAATGAAGGACCTGTATGTCCAGGCCTATCGCGAAACATTTTCCCAGGAGGAGATTGACGGACTGATAGCCTTTTACCAGACGCCGGTCGGCCAGTCGTTGGTGAGCAAGCAGCCGGAGTTGACGAAGCGCACCATGACGATCCTGCAGCAACGCATGGCGCCCATGATGCAAAGAATTCAGAAAATGTCGGAGGAGACCGCGTTGGAATTGCGAAAGGCAAAAGCGGAAAACCCACCCGGCCCCAAAACGAATTGAATTTCATTTCGCGGGTTCTTCATTTCCCGCTTTTGTCGCTGCGCAACGTCGTTTAGATTCGGGCGCATGGCGTTTCGCTGGCAATGGCTTTTGATTTTGCTCGCGCTGTCAACGGGCGGCGAGCGGAGTTTTGCCGCCAGTGCGCGGGAAGATCGCGCCTATGCCGCGGCGGTGACCGCGTTTCAGGACGGGATGTGGGGCCGCGCGGAAACGGAGTTCGCGCAGTTCGTCCAGAAATATCCCAAATCCGACCGCATGGCCGAGGCGGTGTTGATGCAGGCGGAGGCGGAATTCAAGCAGGGGAAACTTCCGCAAGCCATCGCGCTGCTCACGGCGCGCAAAGCCGGAGCCGGGAATCTGGCCGACCAGTACGTTTATTGGATTGGCGAAGCGCAGTTTCAAAACGGGGATTTTTCCGCCGCGGCGAAAACATTCGTTTCGTTGACGCGCGATTTTCCTGAATCATCGCTGCGGCTCAGGGTTGTGGTGGAGGCGGCGGCGTCGCTGGCGCAGACCAACGAGTGGCCGCAGGTTGTGTCGTTGCTGGAGGAAACGAACAGCGTGTTTCTGCGCGCGGCGCAAATGGATCCGGCGAACGAACTGGTTTCGCGCGGACAATTGCTGCTGGCGCAGGCGAAATTCGCGCAAAAAGATTTTGCCGGCGCGGCGGCGGTCCTGGAATCGCTGAACTCGCAAACGCTCAAGCCGCAACTGGACTGGCAGCGGGCGTATTTGCTTTATCAGGTCAAGCTGGCGGCAGGTGACACCAACGCGGCGCTGGTGGCCACGACCAATCTGGTCCAAATCGCCCTGTCCGAAAAAGACGATGTTTTGCAGGCCGAAGGCGTGGCCTTGCGCGCGCGGGTGCTGGAACAACTGGGGCAAAAGTCTGGGGCCATTGCCGCTTATGAGGAAATTCTCAAACTGAACGCGCCGCTGGAGCGGCAGCGGCAGGCGATTTTAAAAATGACGGAACTGGCCATCGCGCTGGACCGGTTTTCCGACGCCGAGGATTCGCTCCAGAAATTCCTGGCCCAATTCCCCGCTTCGGCGGCGGCGGACGTGGCGTTGCTGACGCTCGGCGAATTGCACTTGAAGGATTACGCCGCGTCCCATTTCGCGGGAGCGGCGACGAACCATTTGCAGGAGGCCCAGGCGCGTTTCGACCAGTTTCTGGGCGCGTTCACGAACAGTCCGCTCGCCGGCAGGGTGTATTTGGACCGCGGCTGGTGTTTGTGGCTCGCGGGAAAAATTCCTGAAAGCCTTGACGCCTTCAAGGCCGCGGCGCGAAGGTTGCCGCCGTCGGAGGATCTGGCCGTGGCGCGTTTCAAAATCGGCGACGTGCTGTTCGCGCAAAAGGATTTTACGAACGCCCGGGGGAATTACCGCGCCGTGGTTGATGATTTTGCCAGTTTCCCCGCCGTGGCGCAAACGCTGGGCGACCGCGCGCTTTACCAAATGCTGCGCGCGGACCTGGAATCAACAAATGTGGATGGCGCGAGCAGCGCGATGGCGCGGATTTTGAAGCTTTATCCCGCCAGTGATCTGGCCGACAGCAGCCTGTTGCTGGTGGGCGAAGGCCTGGCGGATGCCCGCCAGCCCGCCGCCGCCCGCGCCCTTTTCCAGAAATTCGTGGAGACGTCTCCGAATTCACCGCTGCGACCCCAGGTGGAACTGGCCGTCGCGCGCACTTATGAACAGGAACAAGACTGGCCATCGGCCATCGGCCAATACGAAAACTGGCGGAACGATTTTCCAACCAACGCGCTGCGGCCTCAGGCGGATTATGCGCTCGCCCGGGCGAATTTTCAGGCGGGAAACGAGACGAACGCGTTCGGGTTGTTCACGAATTTCATCGTGCAGTTTCCGACCAACGAGCTGGCGCCCCTGGCCCAATATTGGGTGGCGGACTATTACTTCCGCCTGGGCGGGACGAATTACGTGGCCGCGGAAAAAAATTACAAGATGCTTTATCAAAACACCAACTGGCAAAGTTCACCGTTGATTTACCAGGCGCGCATGATGGCCGGGCGCGCGGCGATGGGCCTGCCCAGTTACAAGGACGCCATTGACCATTTCACGACGCTGACGAGTGACACGAATTGTCCGCCGGACCTGAACGCGCAGGCCTTGTTCGCCTACGGCAGCGCGTTGATGTCCATGGACTCGACGGACACCAACAATCCGCTGGCGAATTTTCAACTGGCCGCCAAAGTGTTTGGCCAGTTGGATCCGACCAACGAACTCGGCGCGTTGGCGAGGGTCGAAATTGGCGACTGCAATTTGCAACTGACCAATTATGACGAGGCAACCAACGCCTACGCGCAGGTCGTCAGTTCAACCAACGCCAGTGTGTCCGCGCGCAGCCGGGCGCAAATTGGTTTTGGCATCGCGCTGGAAAAAAAGGCGGCCCTGGCAACCGGCAGCGACCAAACCGCCCTGCTCCAGTTCGCCTTGGATAATTATCTCGACGTGTTTGACACCAGCATCGGAAAAAATTTGCGCGAGGGTGAGGTGGCGGATTCGTTCTGGGTGAAAAAGGCCGGTTTGCAGGCGCTGCCATTGGTCGAGGCGCTCGGCGTGGCCGATCCGGAGAAGTTTTTTGATCACCTGGAAAAATTGTTTCCCCAGTTGAAGGAATCGCTCGAAAAGAAAAAAACCGCCTTGCGACCGGCAAAAAACTGACGTCCCGTTTGACACGCGCGCCAGGCGGGTCGAGTTTCAGATTGAGGTTTGAGCGGACACAATCAGCCCGCGCAGGCCTGACAACGCCGTTCCGTGCGATGCGGAACGGCTTTTGTTTGCAGGTGACACGTGGCCAGTGACAGGTGACAGGAAGAACCGGCGCCCGTCTCCAGCAAAAAATCCTGTCACTTGCCACCGGTCACCCGGTCATACCCACGCCTTGCGGACCAGCCAGGTTTTGATGACCTGCGTCAGGCCGACGTAGCACAACAGCGTTCCCAGCAGAATCGGCCAGAACTGCCACGGCAACGGCACGAAGCCCAGCGATTTGGCCAGCGGTGAAAATGGCAGCCACGCGCCGATGCCCATGATTAAAATGGTCGTCATCGTGAGTTGCCAGCTCGCGCGCGATTGGATGAAAGGAATCAGGTTCGTGCGGATGACGTGGATGATGAGTGTCTGCGTCATGATGGATTCAACGAACCAGCCGGTGTTGAAGAGCGCGGCAGCGTGGGTGTGGTTTGCGGCGTCGTCCCCAAAGCGCGCGACCAATTCCGGCGTCAGTCCCACTTGATTGCATTTGAAGAAAAACCACATCACAGAAAAAGTGGTGTAATCGAAAATCGAACTGATGGGACCGATGAAGATGATAAACTTGGCAATTTCCCCGATGTTCCAGGGGCGCGGTTTGGCGATATACTGCGCGCCGACGTTGTCCGTCGGAATCGGCACCTGTGAAAAATCGTAAAGCAAATTGTTGGTCAGGATTTGAAGCGGTTGCATCGGCAGGAAGGGAAACCACGCGCTCGCGCCGAGCACGCTGAACATGTTGCCGAAGTTTGAACTCGCGCCCATGCGGATGTATTTGACGATGTTCGCGAACACTTTGCGGCCTTCGAGCACGCCTTCTTCGAGCACCATCAAACTTTTCTCCAGCAAAATCATGTCGGCGGATTCCCTGGCGATGTCCACCGCCGTGTCCACGGAAATGCCCACGTCGGCGGCGCGCAGCGCGGGCGCGTCGTTGATGCCGTCACCCATGAAACCGACGACGTGCCCCTTTTTCTGGAGCGCCTGCACGACGCGCTTTTTGTGCGTGGGCGAGAGCCGCGCATAAACGTCCGTGCAATCAATCGCCTCGGCCAATTGCTCGTCCGACATTTTTTCCACGTCATTGCCGAGCAGGATTTTTTCGGCGTTGATGCCGACTTCCGTGCAGACTTTCCGCGTGACCAAATCATTGTCGCCGGTCAAAACTTTCACCGTCACGCCGTGCTGACCCAGCGCGGCAATGGCTGTTTTGGCCGTGTCCTTCGGCGGATCAAGAAACGCGAGATATCCGGTAAGCACCAGATTTTCCTCATCGGCTTTTGAATAAGCCGTCTGCGCGCCAACTTTTTTATTCGCAATGGCCAGCACGCGAAAACCGTCGCTGCTCAAATCGTTGACTTGTTCAATCAAATTTCCGACGAGAATCGGTTCCATCGGAAAAATCTCACCTTCGCTCTCGAAGTGGGTGCATTTGGCGAAGACCGCCTCCGGCGCGCCTTTGGTCAACAATTGCCGCTCGCTATCCGGACCTTCGACGGCCACCGACATCATGCGCCGCGAAAAATCGAACGGAATTTCATCCACTTTGGTGTATTTATCTATCGCGAGTTCCTTGTGCAGTTCCGTGTATTTCAACACGGCGCGGTCGAGAACATTTTTCAGTCCGGTTTGAAAATGACTGATCAAATAAGCGTCGTGCAAAACTTCTTCGCTTTCATTTTTGAACACGTCGCAATGCAGTTCGAGGATGACGTGATCAATGGTCAGCGTGCCCGTCTTGTCGGTGCAGAGGACGTCCATGGCGCCGAAGTTCTGAATCGAATTCAGGCGTTTGACGATGACCTTCTTTTTCGCCATCGCCAGCGCGCCTTTGGACAAACAAACCGAAACAATCATTGGCAGCATTTCCGGCGTCAACCCGACGGCAACAGCGAGCGCGAAGAGAAAAGTGTCCTTGCCCCAACTGTGTTTGGTGAGGCCGTTGATGAAAAACACCATCGGGGACATCACCGCCATGAAACAAATCATCAGCCAGGTGAATTTTCTCACGCCCCGGTCAAACGCCGTTTCGACTTGCTGGCCGACTAGACTGCTGGCCATTTTGCCGAAATAGGTTTGTGCGCCGGTGGCGACAACGACCGCCGTCGCCGAGCCGCTTTCGACACTGGTGCCGAGAAAGCAGAGGTTCGAGTGTTCGATGACCGAAATGTTTTGCCGCGAATCGCGCGCGTCGGATTTTTCGACCGGCAGAGATTCGCCGGTCAACGTGGCTTGGATGATGAATAAATCTTTGGCCGCGATCAGCCGCACGTCGCCGGGAATCATGTCGCCGGCGGAAAGTTTCACCACATCGCCGGGAACGAGTTCCTTGAGCGGAATTTCCTTCGGCCCGCCATCGCGCAACGCTGTCGCGGTGACCTTGATCATCGCCTTGAGTTTGGCCGCCGCGTTGTCGGCCTTCGTTTCCTGAATGAGGCGCAACGACAGTGCCAGCAACACCATCACCAGCATCACGGAGCCGCCGATATAGTCGCTCGTGTCCGCCGCCGTCGCGAAAGTGAAGATGGCGAGAATCGTCAGCAAAATTACCAGTGGGTTGCGCGAAGCAATCCAGAGCCGCCGCAGCCAGCCGTGCTGTTTTTCCTGCGCGACCTCGTTCGGACCATATTTTTCCAGCCGCGCCGACGCTTCCGCTTCGCTCAAGCCTGACGGCGACGTGTTGAGTCGTTGCAGGATTTCGGCGGCTTCATTAGTCGCCGCGTCGCGCAGCAAATCGTTCGCGCGCGGACTGTTTGAACCGGTTGGTGCGGGCATAAATGATGCACGTATTAAAACTCGCGCGGATAATTTTACTGGCGGGAAGTTCACAAGCAAGCTTGCGCCAAAACTTTGTCGCGATTCACAGGCGTGAGTTGTGGCCAAAGAAATTTTAAACCGATTGCGACTCGCCGCGCCCGGTGAATTCTGCCAGCATCCAACGAGAAAACGTCTATGCGCCTGCTCATTGTCGAGGACGACGAGAAAACCGCCAACGCCCTGAAGACGGGCCTGGAGAAGGAAGCCTTCACGGTCGCGGTGGCCCGCACCGGCGAGGATGGTTTTTTTTTACTCAACACCGAACCGTTTGACGCGGTGGTGCTGGACTGGATGCTGCCAGGGCGCGGCGGTATTGACGTGTTGAAAACTTTGCGGGCGCGCGGCATCAAAACTCCCATTCTATTTCTCACGGCGCGCGATGCGGTGGACGATCGGGTGCTGGCATTGAAAACCGGCGCGGATGATTACCTGGTAAAACCGTTTGCTTTCACTGAACTGGTGGCGCGACTTCATTCGCTGCTGCGCCGGGCAACTGCTGCCGAACCATTAAAAAAAGCCTTTGCTGATCTGGTCGTGGACCTGGAGGCGCGACGCGTCTGGCGCGCGGACAAACGCATTGAACTGACACCGCGCGAATTTGATCTGCTTTTTTATTTAATGCGCCAGGCGGGTGAGGTGGCAACCCGTGAAATGCTGGCAAAAGAAGTTTGGGGAGAGACCAATCGCGTTACACCGCTGGACAACGTGATTGATGTCCATATCGCGCATCTGCGTCGCAAGGTGGACGAAGGTCACGCGATCAAGCTCGTTCACACCGTGCGCGGCGTGGGCTTTGTGCTGCGCGAGGAGACCCCCGCATGAAATCATGGTGGCAACGGCGTTCCACGCGCGTGCGTCTGGCGCTCTGGTATGCGGTCGCGGGAGATTTTGTGCTGGCACTTTGCCTGGCGGCTGCACTTGGGCTGGGTGTTTGGAAACCGGAAAATCACCACGATCTGCCGCTCCTGCTGGCCCTGGGTGGAGCGGTCGTGACGCTGCTGTTTATTTTCATCGGTTATTTCATTGCCGGCTTTGCGCTGGAGCCGGTGCGGGAAACGATTGAGCTGGCACGGCGACTATCAATGCGACCCGAAGGCAGACGAATTCGAGTAATAAACCCGCACGATGAGTTTGGGGAACTGGAAATTTTTTTGAATGAATTGCTCCAACGGCTTCAAGGTTCATTTGTTGAACTGGACCGGCTCGCGGCGGACGTTTCCCACGAATTGCGCACCCCATTGACGGCGATGCGCACGGTCGGCGAAGTGGCCCTGCGCGAACGGAACCCGGCCATTCTTTATGACGCCGTCGGCAGCATGCTGGAGGAAATCCGGCGGATGAACCAGTTGATTGACCGGCTGCTGCTGTTGACGCGCGGCGACAGCGACCAGTGGCCGGTGCGTCCGAAGCCAGGGCCAGTGCGAAACGTGTTGATGGAGGTGAGCGAGACCCTGGGCATGGTGGCCACAGACAAACAGCAACAGCTTCAGATTGATTGTGCGGATGATTTGCGCGCCATTTTTGACCCTGCGCTGTTGCGGCTGGCATTGATGAACCTCACCCAAAATGCCATTCGCTATAGTCCGCCCGGCAGGCCGATTTTCTTGCGCGCCTCAGCTGAAGAACGGACGGTGGTTGTCGAAGTTGCCGACGAGGGCCCCGGGATTGCGCCGGAACATCAGCAGAAAATTTTTCAGCGATTCTACCGTGTGGATGAGGCCCGGTCACGGGCCGAAGGTGGTGTCGGCCTGGGTTTGGCAATTGTCAAATGGGCGGTTGAACGAACCGGCGGCACAGTGGAACTGGAAAGTGAAGTCGGACGTGGCAGTGTCTTTCGTGTGCGATTGCCCAGCGCAGTTTCTTGATGTTTGATTGCTTCTGGCGGTCATTTCTTCGGGATGGAATTCTTAAGAAATCTTCAGGCACATTAAGTAACGGTTTTCCCCGCCAAAGGATTAGGATGCGTAAGGTAACTTTGTTGCCAGCCACCCGTGAACCTTTAATTCACGAAGCGCAGCGGCCAATGGACGGAATGTGATTATGTATTGGATCAGCAAGAGCATTCACCAGCTCCGCCGACTTAACCGGCGCACCATCCTGTTCCTGGCTGCGCTGGGGCCGGGCATTATCACGATGATTGCCGACAACGACGCCGGTGGCATTTCCACTTATGCCCAAACCGGCGCCAAGACCGGCTTCAGCCTGCTCTGGGCCATGATCATCCTGATCCCGATGGCGTATTACGTGCAGGAAATGACGGTGCGCCTGGGCGCGGTCACCAAGCGCGGCCACGCGGAAGCCATCTTCGATGGTTTCGGCAAGTTCTGGGGCTGGTTTTCCATTTTCGATCTGGCCGTCATCAACTGGCTGACGCTCGTCACCGAATACATCGGCATGACCCAGGCGATGAGCCTCTTCAACATCCCGCCGTGGGTCACATTCTTTGGCGTGACGATGCTGCTCACCGGAATCGTGATCACCGGGCGTTACTGGACGTTCGAGAAAATCACGCTCTTTTTCTGCCTCTTCAATCTCGTTTATATCCCCGCCGCAATCTGGGCGATGCACACCGGGAACGTCCAGGAAGGCTGGAGCGCGGTTGGAAAGGGATTTTACAATCCGGAATTCAAGCTCGGCATGTCGGGCGTGGCGTTGCTCACCTTGATCATGGCGAACATCGGCACGACCATCACCCCGTGGCAGATTTTCTTCCAGCAATCCGCCGTGGTGGACAAGGGCATGGACGTAAAACAAATTAAATACGGGAAATTCGACACCTTCTTCGGCTCGTTCATGACCTGCGTGGTGGCGGCGTTCATCATCATCGCCACGGCCGGCGTCTTCTACTACAATCCGGCCAATCCCAGCCACGCCGTCCAAGCGGCGGACGCTGCGGCCAATCGCTCCACCGCCGGCCCTTGGTCGAACATTGATCCCTCATTCCACAGTTGGCAGGACATGGATTCCGCCGCCAAGACTGCCGCGGCCATGCCTGCGGTCATGCCCGCCGGTTCGCACTGGGGCCAGTGGGCCAGGCTGCTCTTTGCCATCGGCCTGTTCGACGCCGGATTGCTCGGCGCACTGTGCATTTCATTGGCGACAAGCTGGGCGCTGGGTGAAGTCTTCGGCTGGGCGCATTCCCTCAATCGCGGCGTCCGGGAAGCGCCGTGGTTCTACGTCGCCTACGCGCTGATGTTGATGTCGGCCGGCGTCGTCTCGCTCATCGCCAGCATTGACTTGCAGAACATCATCACCATCTTCGTGCAGGTCGTGGCGGTGACGCTGCTGCCGGCCGCGCTGATGTTTTTGATTTTGCTGCTCAACGACAAACCGCTCATGGGCGATTACGTCAATACCCGCTGGCAAAACATCGCCAACTGGACCATCGCCGTCTTCGTGATTGTCATCTCGACCGCCTACGGCATTTCCGTGCTGTTCCCCGAATGGTTCGGGGCGGGCAATTAGGAGAATCTGCCATGAACAATCCCCAAGACAACGTGAAACCCAAGCCGGTAGGATTTGAAGCATTTCAACTCCTGTACTTCTCCAATCTGCTCAATCGCCGGATTTGCCTCGACAAGACCAGCCGGAAAAATGGCCGGCTCACCGACCTGGTTTTCCGGCTTTCCGAACCGTATCCCGAAGCGGTCGGAATTTACATCGAACACGGCAAAGGCCATCCCACCGAATTCATCCCCTGGGAAAAGGTCGTGCGGATTGAGGACGAAGCCATTTTCATCACGCCGTCCGAAACCGGCAATCCGTATCCGCCGTTCGATGACCAGAAAGGCTGGATTCTGTTGAACGAACACCTGATGGGCCAGACGATTCTGGACACCGACGGTCGGCGCACCGAAGTCGTCAACGACGTTCATCTGCTTTTCTCCAAAGGCCGGATGATTCTGGTTCACGTGGACATCTCCTTCAACGGTTTTCTCCGCAAATGGGGTTTGCAACGCTTCGCGACGGCCAAGGATCAGTTGATTTCCTGGCGCTACGTCCAGCCACTCTCGGTGGAAGACCATACCAAGGACGTCGTGACGCTCTCGGTCGCCCGCGAGCAAGCGTTGGAACTGCCCAGCGAAGATTTGGCCGACGCGCTCGAAGTTCTTTCCGGCGACGAGCAACAGGCGATGTTTTCCGCGCTCGACCCGGACAAGGCCGCCGCCGT
>Ga0116127_1001818_pt1 | contig 11703 bp, 10 predicted proteins | sample June2015DPH_16_1_FD_89731 | JGI IMG/M metagenome (GOLD analysis project Ga0116127, IMG submission 89731) | Peatland microbial communities from SPRUCE experiment site at the Marcell Experimental Forest, Minnesota, USA - June2015DPH_16_100 | ecosystem: Environmental > Terrestrial > Soil > Wetlands... | reverse complement strand
CTTGCATCGTTCCTTTCGACCGGATTTTGCAGCCTTAATTCAATTTTCCGGTCGAAAACTTTTATGTGTCTCTTCGCCTGACACAACTCCCGCCAAGTGCCTGCGCGTTCTTCAGGACCGACTAACAAGTGTTAACAAATCATGCCTAATATAAATCGATGAGCGAGCGCTTCACAGAATCCGTTGTTGAAGACGCTGCGCTGGCGTGGCTCGGTGAGCTTGGCTTCGCGGTTTTGCACGGGCCGGAGATTGCGCCGGGGGAATTAGCGGCGGAGCGAACCAGCCTCGGTGATGGGTTGCTGCCGAAGCGGCTGCGGGCGGCATTGCGGAAGTTGAATCCCACGCTGCCAGTTGAAGCATTGGACGATGCGTTTCGCAAGGTCACGGTGCCGCAGCATCCATCGCTCATCGCCAACAACCGGGCGTTTCACCGGATGTTGGTGGACGGCATCGCGGTCGAGTGCCGGCGCAAAGACGACAGCATCGGCGCGGAAATTGTTCGGCTGGTGGATTTCGATGACCCGGACACAAACGACTGGCTGGCAATCAATCAATTTACGGTCATTGAAGGCCAGCACAACCGGCGGCCCGACACGGTGCTGTTCGTCAACGGCCTGCCGTTGGGCGTCATCGAATTGAAGAACGCGGCGGATGAGCAGGCGGACATCTGGGCGGCGTTCAATCAGCTTCAAACTTACAAACAGCAGATTCCGTCGCTCTTCATTCACAATGCCGTGCTGGTGATTTCGGATGGACTCGAAACGCGCATCGGCACCATCAGCGCGGACAAGGAACGTTTCATGCCGTGGCGCACGATTGATGGCGAGACGGTAGCGCCCGCTTCCATGCCGCAATTGGAAGTTTTGTTGCGCGGCGTGTTCGACAAGCGGCGTTTCCTCGATCTCGTCCGGCATTTCATCGTTTTTGAAGATGATGGCGGGACTTCCGTCATCAAGAAGATGGCGGGCTATCACCAGTTTCACGCGGTCAGAACGGCCATCGAAGAAACGTTGCGTGCCTGCGGTGCGGCGTCCGGTGATGAATTGAAGGACAAGTCCGGCGGCTACTTCGCGCGTCCACAAGTCGGAGGTGAAGTCGGCGACAGGCGCGTGGGCGTGGTCTGGCATACGCAAGGTTCGGGCAAGTCGCTCACGATGGCTTTCTATGCCGGACGGCTGGTGCTGGAGCCAGCGATGGAGAATCCAACGCTCGTCCTGCTCACCGACCGGAACGATTTGGACGACCAGCTTTTCGGCACGTTCTCGCGTTGCTACGAATTGCTGCGGCAGAAACCGGTTCAAGCCGAAAGCCGGGAAAATTTGCGCGACTTGTTGAAGGTGGCGAGCGGCGGGGTGATTTTCACAACCATCCACAAGTTTTTTCCCGATGAGAAAGGCGGAAAGCATCCGCCGCTTTCCGACCGGCGGAACATCGTCGTCATTGCCGACGAAGCGCACCGCAGCCAATACGATTTTATTGACGGCTTCGCCCGTCACATGCGCGACGCGCTGCCGAACGCCTCGTTCATCGGGTTCACCGGCACGCCTATCGAGAAGAGCGACGCGAACACGCGGTCGGTTTTCGGCGATTACATCAGCATTTACGACATTCAGCGGGCAGTGGAGGACAAGGCCACCGTGCCGATTTACTACGAGGGCCGTCTCGCGAAGCTGGAGTTGAAACCGGAGGAGCGGCCAAAGATTGACCCGAACTTCGAGGAAGCCACCGAAGGCGAAGAGCTTGACCACAAGGAAAAGCTCAAGACGAAGTGGGCGGCGCTGGAGGCGGTCGTCGGCGCGGAGAAACGCCTCGGCCTCATCGCCGAGGATTTCGTGAAGCATTGGGACGCGCGCCTGGAGGTGATGGACGGCAAGGCGATGATTGTCTGCATGAGCCGGCGCATCTGCTACGAACTTTACGAGGCCATCTGCAAATTGCGCCCGGATTGGCATCACAAGGACGACGACAAAGGCGTGATGAAGATCGTCATGACCGGTTCGGCGTCCGACCCGTTGTCGTGGCAGGATCACATTCGCAACAAGCCCCGGCGCGAGGCGCTGGCCAAGCGGTTCAAGAATCCGCAAGACCCGTTGAAGATCGTGCTCGTGCGCGACATGTGGCTGACCGGCTTCGATGCGCCCAGCCTGCACACGATGTATGCGGACAAGCCGATGCGCAGTCACGGGTTGATGCAGGCCATTGCGCGCGTGAACCGCGTTTTCAAAGACAAGCCGGGCGGGTTGGTGGTGGATTATCTTGGTCTCGCTCAGGAGTTGAAGGAAGCGCTGGCCGTTTACACGGAAAGCGGCGGCACGGGAGAGACGGCGATTGACCAGGAAGAGGCCGTGGTCGCCATGCGGATGCACTACGAGCGATGCTGCGATTTCTTCTATGGATTTGACCGGTCAAAGTGGACGAGTGGCAAACCGGCGCAGAAGTTGAGCCTGTTGCCCGCCGCGCAGGAGCATTTGCTGGCGAAGGCTGCGAAGGAAAAGAAGCCGGAAGAGCACAAGCAGAAGTTCATGCAGGCGGTCACGGATTTGTCGAAAGCGTTCGCGCTCGCCGTGCCGAATGAAAAAGCCATCGAAATCCGTGATGACGTTGGCTTCTTTCAAGCGGTGCGTGCGGTGTTGGCGAAGGGCGACGGTGAAAAGAGGAAAACTGCCGACGAGATTGATCACGCAATCCGGCAAATCATTTCCCGCGCTGTGTCTTCAGATGAAATTGTGGATATTTTCGCCGCAGCAGGTTTGAAGAAGCCGGACATTTCCATCCTGTCCGACGAGTTCCTTGCGGAAGTTCGGGATTTGCCGCACAAAAACCTTGCCGTTGAAACGCTGCGCAAGCTGCTGAACAACGAAATCAAGATTCGTTCGCGCAAATTCCTGATTCAGTCTCGCTCGTTCGCCGAAATGCTGGAGGAATCCATCCGCAAATATCAAAACCGGGCCATCGAAGCCGCCGCTGTGATTGAAGAATTGATTGCGCTCGCCAAGCAGATGCGCGAAGCGTCCAAACGCGGCGAAAAACTCGGATTGGCGGAAGACGAAGTCGCCTTTTACGACGCGCTTGAAACCAATGACAGCGCCGTCAAAGCGTTGGGCGATGAAAACCTCCGCTTCATTGCCCGGGAATTGCTGAAAACCATTCGCGAGAACGTGACGATTGACTGGACGGCAAAGGAATCTGTCCGCGCCAAGTTGCGGGTAATGGTGAAGCGCATCCTCCGCAAACACGGCTACCCGCCGGACAAGCAAGAAAAAGCGACTAAGACGGTTTTGGAACAGGCAGAATTGCTCTGCGCGGAGTGGGATGGACAATCAAATTAACTCTAAACCACAACTGGTAAATATAATTATGAATCCGCAATTCCCCAATCTTGGCCTGATCATCCTGCTCCAATTGATTTTCGGAGTGGGCACCTTCGCCATTGGCGTGTTCGTCATTTACATGTTTTACGCCCGGCTTCGGGACATTGCCGACGAACTGCGAAAATTCCGCATCGCCTACGAAATGGCGGATGACCGCAAAACACAATCCGCCGCCCCCGCGCCTCCCCGCGCCGATGACGATTCGCGTTACTTGCCCAAATCGTGAATCCTGACCGCGCCTGCAATGGAGAATTATGAAAACGTGAAAGGGTCAGTCCTAGAATTATGACATTTTTCCGCATCCCGAAAATCAAACGCTGGCCGCGTAAAAGGCCTTCGGCCTCACGCGGCAGGCACGCGTAAAAGACTTCGTCTCACGCGGCGGGCCGCGTAAATTCTGAAGGCTGAATGGAAAAAGCTGAAACCAAGAAAACACCCACGGGCTGGCCGCTCATTCGCCGGCAGATGAAGGGCTGGTCACGACCGGCGTTGCTGGCATTGATCAAGGTGTTGCACGATAACTCCGCCGACAATCGGGATTTTCTCCGGGCACGGTTCCAGGCCGAGGACGCCGGCGGGGAGGCGCTGGAAATGTTCCGCAAACGTATCGTGGCGCAGTTCTTTCCGCAAAGAGGGTTCGGAAAACTCAAGCTGGCCGAGTCGCGCAAAGCCATCCGCGATTACCGCAAAGCGACCGGGAACGTCGTGGGCACGATTGACCTGATGCTGACCTACGTCGAGAACGGCACGGCTTTCACACGCGAGTTCGGCGACATCAACGAGGCGTATTACAACAGCCTGGAGTCGGTGATGAATGAAATGGCCGGATTGCTGTGCAAAGAGGGCGTGCAGCTATATCCCCGTTTTCGGGAGCGCATCCGGCGATTGGAGTCGCAGGCCGACCATATCGGCTGGGGTTACGGGGATTTTCTCCGCGAACAAGTTGGTTTCCTGGAGAATGAATTGGGGGATGAACCGCAATGAAACATGTTTTCGTGCGACAACCATCCGTCTCGGTCGCATCCTGAAAATCAAACGCTGGAGAAAATGAACTGGAATATCCATGCTCTTTACGAACTGACGCCGGAAGAAATCAAAATCGTGAATCCGCCTCCGTCGAGACTCCGGCGCGACGAGGGCACACAGCCAAATGAAACCGAAATCTGAACTGATTCTCTATCAGACCGAGGACAATCGCACGCGCATTGAAGTGCGGCTGGAAAACGAAACGGTCTGGCTGTCGTTGAACCAGATGGCGGAGTTGTTCCAGACGACCAAGCAAAACGTCAGTCTGCACATCCAAAACATCTACAAGGAGGGGGAATTGGAGCGAGGGGCAACTGTCAAGGATTCCTTGACAGTTCAACCAGAGGGCAAGTTGCCGCCGGCGGCAACTGTTGCAAAATTTGCAACAGTTCAAACCGAGGGAGGACGGACGGTCAGCCGTGAAATCGAGTTTTACAACCTCGATGTCATCATTTCCGTCGGCTACCGGGTGAAATCGCAACGCGGCACGCAGTTCCGCATCTGGGCCACGCAGCGGTTGCGGGAATATATCGTCAAGGGGTTCACGCTGGATGACGAGCGGTTGAAGCAGGGCGGGACGAGGAACGAGTATTACGACGAACTGCTCCAGCGCATCCGGGAAATCCGGCTCTCGGAGCGGAATTTCTACCGGAAGATTTGCGACATTTACCAGACGAGCGTTGATTACGATCCGAGCGCGGAGATGACGCAGCGGTTTTTCCAGACGGTGCAGAACAAGATGCATTGGGCCGTTCATGGCCGGACAGCGGCGGAGGTGATTCACCAGCGGGCCAGCGCCGTCAAGCCGCACATGGGGCTGACTTCGTGGAAGGGGGCAAAGGTGCGCAAGCCGGACGTGGCCGTCGCCAAGAATTATCTTACCGGGGAGGAGTTGAAGAAGTTGAGCCTCATCGTCACGCAATATCTGGACTTCGCCGAGTTACAGGCGCTGGAGCGCCGTCCCATGACGATGCGCGACTGGATCGCCAAGCTGGACGCCTTCCTGCGCGCTGGCGACCGGGAGATTCTGGAGCCCGCGGGAAGCATTTCCGCCGAGGAAGCGAAGCGGAAGGCGGAACTGGAGTTTGACAGGTTCGACCGGCATCGCCGCCGGGTGGAGGACGCCCAAGCCGACGCGCAGTTTGCACAAGAAGTCGAAGACCTGGCGAAGAAAGTGAAACAACTCAAACCGCCCAAGCGGAAGAAATGAACGCTGAAGAAAAAATAAATGAACCCAAATGACATAGTCGCACTGAGCATGCTGATTAATCTTGTTCTATTTGTTGTCGTCGTATTTGTGACCTACATGTTTTACGCCCGGCTCCGGGACATTGCCGACGAACTGCGAAAATTCCGCATCGCCTTCGAAATGGCGGAGGACCGCAAACCCCAATCCGCCGCGCCCGCGCCTCCTCGCGCCGATGACGATTCGCGTTACCTGCCCAAATCATGAATCCCAACTGCACCTGCAAAGAAGAATTGTGAAAACGCGCTCACGAACTCCGGGCATCTGCCGGATTGACCAGCCGGCCAAGCACAATCACGGGTATTTTGTGCGGCTGCAGCGCCGAGGCAAACTTCATTCTGCCTTCTTCACCGACATAAAGTATGGCGGGCGGAGAAAGGCGCTGGCGGCGGCACAAAAGCATCACCGGAAGTTGCTGGCTAAATTGGGGCCGCCGAAACGGAGGCTGCGCCGCTGGTGGGCGGAGATTCGAAGACGCAAGGGTTCGTCCCACATCGTTGGCGTGCAGAAGGTGGTTATGCGGCGCAACGGCGAGGTCCGGAAGTATTGGCTGGCGACCTGGAGTCCGGAACCGTATGTCGTCCGGCGAAAAACATTTTCGTTCTGGGAATTCGGGTCGCGGAAAGCCAAACGGCTGGCCATTCGCGCCCGGCGCGCGGGCGTGCGGAGCATGCTATCCACGTAAAAGGCTTTCAGCCTCACGTGGCAGGCCGCGTAAAAGGACGTAAAGCCGCGCCGCGCGGACCACGTCCCTTATACGGGCTTTGCCTCACGTGACAAATGGCACGAGGCGGTTCGGATGAACCGCTAATCTTCACTCATCAGCGCTGATGAGCGGGAATGAGCGGTTAAAATCTTTGCGTTCTTCCGTCTTCGCATTGCTTCGCCGCGACAAGCTGTGTTCTTTGTGGCGAATAAATATGGCGGCGCGCACGGAGTGACGCGCCCTACCTTTCGTGTAGTCGGCATTTTTCGCGGTTAAATCGGCGGTCTGCCGACGTGCCGCTACGCCGTGGTTGCCGTGAAGACTTTTCCGTCCCGGGCACAGATCATCTGCGCCACATACCGGCCGGAAAGCGCGGCCGACGGCAGTCCCCCGCCCGCCACCACCCAGTGGCCGGCCATGTAGAAATCCTTCAGTCCCGGCAGCGTATAAGGGATGCGCCGGCCCAGGATGCGCGGCGTCGGCAGCCAGCCTTCGTAACTGCCCTGCCAGTTGCCGGTATAACGCACAAATGTGGCGGGTGTCGCGATGTCAGAGCACTCGAGGTGCCGGGCCAGTCCCGGAAACCTGCGGTCGAGGATGCCGATGACTTCCTGGAGGATGCCTTGTTTTTGGACCTGGTAACGCTGGGGACTGTTCTGCTTGAGATTGGTCCAGAACTCGTAGCTGGTTGACAACCTGACCGTCATGACGGTTTTGCCTTCCGGGCAGAGTGCCGAATTGGAACCAAACGTCTCGACTTCCAGCCGGGAGTGCCGCGTTTTGTCGTCCACGATGAGCGGTTGGAGCAGCGGCAGATTGAGTGTGTGTGGCGCATCCGGGAAGGTTTTGTTGATCCCCAGCGAGACCTGGATGATGGCCGGAAAAAGGTCACACTTCTGGTACAGGTAGAGGATCTTCCGGTCAACAAACCGGCCGTCCAGCATCTTGAAAATCGTCGTATGACCGTCCGCACAGGAAACGACGGTTGAGGCCGGGACGACCGTCCCGTCGGCGCACTGCACGCCGGTGGCACGGCCATTCCCGACTTTTACCGAAGTCACCCGGGCTTTATAGCGCACGGTGCCGCCCAGACGGGCGTAGCGGTCCGCGATCGCCATCGCAAAGTCCCACGAGCCGCCGGCGACAAAGCCGGTGTTGTTACGGGTCCTGAACGCCAGCACCATCACCAGCACCAGGGCCGACATGCGTTCGTTGCTGACGATCGCCCCCAGCGCCTCGCGGAGGAAGTCGTTCTGGTAGCGCGCGAGGTAGGTGGTGATCGGCAGATTCTTCCATTTTAAAATGACGGGCGCCATCGGAAGGTAACGCAGCCCCGTTCTTATTTTCTCGAAAAACGTCATCAATTCCACCGGCTTGTCGAGGGGTGGCTCAAGCGGCGCGCAGCACCGCGCGGCGCGCACAAGTTTATCGATGAGCGCCGTGTCTTCGGGCGCGATGCGTTTGAACTCGCTCGAGAGTTTGTCCAGATCTGCGGGCACGGCCAGGGTTTTGCCGTCGGCGCCTTCAACCCGCAGTATCTCGTCATCAATGAGAATCTTCCGACCGGCTATCGCGCCCAGTTCCTGCCAGACCTGGTGGAAGACCGAGGGCGGACGCGTGCCCATCAGCCAGCGCAGGCAGCCATCAAAAACATACGGTCCCCGGTGCCAGGCCGTGCATAATCCGCCCGGAAGCAAGCCCGCTTCAAGGATCTCGGTCTGGAAGCCGTTCATCTGCAGATAGCAGCCGCAAGCGAGTCCCGCGATGCCGCTCCCGATGATGATAATCTTGTCAGCGGCGGCTGTGGTTGCGGTTCCGGGCACGGCCGCGGCCGGAGAATGACTGTCTCCACCCGGAACGCTCATCCGTGGCGCACCTTTCCGCTGGAGGTCAGGGGGATGTCGGCGACCAGATCGAGCGAGGTCGGCACCTTCTGGCTCGAGAGCCGGCGGCGGCAAAACGCGAGGATGTCCTCGGTCGTTGTCGGGGAGCTGCCGTCGCGCAATTGCACTTCGGCGTGGATGGACTCGCCCAGTTGCGGGTGCGGCCGGGTGGTCACGCGCGAACGCAGCACCGCCGGGTGCTGGTCCAGAACGCCGGCGACCTCCTCCGGAAACACCTTGTGGCCCGCCACGTCAATCACGGTCTTCAGCCGTCCGTCAATGACGATCCGCCCGGCGTCGTCGCGATGCGCCAGGTCGCCGGTCAGGAACCAGCCCTCGTGCAAAACTTCCTCGCGCCGTTTTTTGGGGTTCAAATAGCCGGCAAACATTCCGGGCCCGCGCAGGCCAAGCTGTCCGGTCCGGCCGGTCGCGAGGGGTTTCATCTGGTCGTCCAGGATGACCGCGTCGTAGCCGGGCAGCGGACGTCCCACCGCCTCGGGATGTTCCGCGGCGTCCGCCAGGTTCATGAGCGGCACGCCCACTTCGATGATGCCGTAGCCCTGCGCCACCGGCACGTGATACCGCGCCTGGAAATCCCGCGCGATCTGGGGATGCAGCCGGCTGGAGACGGACATGATCCGCCGGAGCGACGGCGGCAGGGCGCGGCCGGAGCTCTCGGCTTTCAACATGCGCACGTGCATGGGGGTCACGTAGAGAAACGTGGCTTCGTAGAGCTGGGCCGCGTCCAAAATGCTGCCGGCCAGGTAATCGGCGCTGACCACGATGGTGGCCCCGACTTCGAGGTACAGGAGGATGGAGGCAAAAAAGTGATACGACATCGGCAGGACCCAGAGCACCTTGTCCCGGGAGGTGAGAGCCAATCCCTGGTTGGCGCCACGCGTCCGCTCCAGGACACTCTGATGCGTCAAAATCACGCCCTTGGACGCGCCGGTCGTGCCGGAAGTGAACCGCAGGAAGGCGGCGCCTTCGACCCATGGCGCCAGCGGCGCCGGCGGCACGGCCAGCCGCGTAAACCGCATGGATGTGCCGTCCTGCAATTTCAGATCGCAGGCCATCTCACCGGCCGGCGGGGTGGCGCTGCCGTCGTCGAGAATCACGCACAACGGCGCGCGCGCCAGCATCTCCGACATTTCGTCCGGTTTGAGCAGGTGATGAATGGGCATGACGACCGCGCCGCAGCCCAGCGCCGCCAGGGCGCCGATGACGAGCGCGCGTCCGTTGCGGCCGCGCACGCCCACCCCTTGCCCGCCGCCCACGCCCAGCCGTTCGAGCTGGGCCCGGAGGGCTTCGATTTCGCGCCAGAGCGACTGATAATCCAGCGGGCCGGCGGCATCAATGATCGCCGTCTGGTTGGGCCATTGGCGCGCGGCTTGAGAAAGGGTTTCGTAAACGTTCATTTTGATCTTCATCTTACTCTTACTCTTAATCTTAATCTTAATCCTAATCTTAATCCTAATCTTAATCTCTCACGCGATACTCAACTGTATCGTCGTGCAGCCGGTCCGGCGAGTTGCTCCGAATCAGTCCGACCAGCAGAGAGACAATGTCCTTGAGCAGGGTTTTGCCCTCGTCCAATTCCGCCTCCGAAAGCAGTTTCTTGATAAAGACAAGGTCCAGGCAACCGGCGGATTCCAACCCCGAGCCGCGCGCGATGTCGAAGAACTTGCAGCGATCGGCCGGGGTGAACCGGCCGTTGCCCTCAGGAATGTTCAGCACGATTGACGTTCGCGCCCGGTCAAGCTGGTTGTGGACGGCGGCAGACTTGGGGATACGCTCCAAAATCGCCTCGGCCCATTGGGCAAACGCGAGCGCCTTCTTGTAAGCTTCGAGCTTCTCGTGGTCAAAGTAGATTTTCATGGGGGGATTAGGATTAAGAGTAAGATTAAGATTAAGAGCAAAATTAAGAGTAAGATTATGATTAAGATTGGCGGGGCTCGATCCAAATTTTAATCCTAATCTTAATCTTTCTCTTAATCTTAATCTGGTTTCATTCCGTTTATTGGTTCATTTCTTTTCGGATTAATTCCACCGCCCCGTCGAGCGGACGGCCCAGGGCCTGAAAGGCGGCGACGGTTCCCGCCGCCCAGCCGGTGGCCAGTGCGGTGCCGATGACCCGGGCCGAAGTCATTGCCCCCGCCGCCGCCGAAAGGCAGCGGCCGGCCGCCAGTACGTTGTCCAATCCCGCCGGACGCAGACAGTCCAGGGGAATTTCATAGTAGCCGCGCTCGCTGAAAAAAGTCATTTCCGGCCGCGGGCCGTTTCCCCAGCGCTCCATCGGCCAGGCGCCGCGGGCAATTCCGACGGGGAATTTACGGGCGGCCAGCACATCCTCGTCGGCCAGCCGGGCGCGTCCCTGAATGCGGCGGCCGGAACGGATGCCGAGTTGCGGGGCGATGGAGGAAAGGTGCGCGTTCCGGCACGCGGCAATGTTCCCGACCAGGAAACGCTGGAGTTCATCCACCAGCGCGCGAGCCTCGCGTTCCCAGCCGGCAACCTGCTGCCAGAGCGGGCGGTTTGATTCCGCGACGGCCAGGTTAAGTTTGAGGGCCAGGCGGCCGTTGCGGTCCATGCCGGGGACCAGCGCCAGCCGCTCACAGGCGGCCGGCAAACTTCCCGCCTCGACGGCCCGGCGCAACTCGCGGCGAACTTCGAGCAGGCCGCGTTCCACCAGACCGGGATCGATGTTCTCCATCACAAATACCAGGGAGGGCGCCTGGTCGGCGATGCCGCTTTCCACGCCGGCGCCCGCCAGGGCGGCGGCCGTCGCCTCGCCGCTGCAATCCACGACGGTGCGGGGGCATGCGACCAGCGGCTCGTTCCACGCCAGGGCGCGGACCTGGACCAGGCAGGGGCCTTCGGCCTGCGCCTCGGCGACCGTGGCGTGCAACACCACGGTGACGTTTCCGGACTCGCCGATCATCGTGTCGGCCACGCGGGCAAAGGCCGGTATGGGAAACGGCAGCACCCAAAGGCCGGCCTCCAGCCGCATCGGCCGGCAACCGGCGGCGCGCTGCAGCCGCGAGGCGAATTCCTGCACAAACCCGCCGGCGACCGGCAAGGCTTCCGGGTTCGTCGTGTCCCGCAGATACAATCCGCAGACGGTGCCCACCTGGGCGGCCGTGGCCAGCCCGCCCAAAAAACCGTATCGCTCCAACAACACAACCCGCGCGCCGGCCCGCCCGGCCGCGGTGGCCGCCGCCACGCCCGCCGCGCCGCCGCCGACGACAAGCACGTCGCAGGAAATGGTGGCCGGACCGGTTCGAAGAGCGTTGGTTATTTTGTTTGTCATCGCAGGTACTGGCCGTAGTACCGGATGTATTTCCACTGCGGCCGCACCTTAAACATCACCGTTATTTTCTGTCCGCAGCGGACCGACAGTTTGCGCCAGTCCGCCGGCGAGGTCCACTCGGGGCGCCGCCGCGCGATGCGGTCAAGGTTCTCGATGGTGTG
>Ga0116127_1001817_pt1 | contig 11709 bp, 12 predicted proteins | sample June2015DPH_16_1_FD_89731 | JGI IMG/M metagenome (GOLD analysis project Ga0116127, IMG submission 89731) | Peatland microbial communities from SPRUCE experiment site at the Marcell Experimental Forest, Minnesota, USA - June2015DPH_16_100 | ecosystem: Environmental > Terrestrial > Soil > Wetlands... | reverse complement strand
GGCAGCTCGAATCGGGCGTCTCGGGTCTTATCAATCCCAAAACCGAAGACCGCGGCGGTGCGCTGTTGCAGCCCAACGGCATCAGCACGTTGACCGAAAAAGAACGCCGGCTGGCGGGCTTCGATGTGAAGATGAGCTACGTCCCGTTGCGCAATAATCAATTCCGCAGCCTGACGTGGGGCACGGAGGTGCTCTGCAGCGACAATCGCTATCTCTCCGATCCCAACGGCATCCCGTCCAGCGGCGATGAATTCGACGAAAACGTCGGTTCGGTCGGTCTTTATTCGTATGTCACCTACAAATGGAGCCGGCAATGGAGTGCGGGATTCCTGTATGAGTGGGTGCAGAGCAACCAGAACAACTCCGAGGTGACCTCCGCCTATTCGCCTTACATCACCTTTGCCCTCAGCCATTGGAACCAATTGCGGCTGCAATACACGCACACCGACCACAACGCCGCCTCCGGTTTGCGTCCCAGCGACGCCATTTATCTACAATGGGCCTGGATCATCGGCGCGCACTCGCATGGCTGGCAACAACGTTAAACCTTGAAAGGAGAAATCGTTTTATGAAATCCAAACTGTTCCGTTTCCTGTCACTGGCTGCCATCACCGCCGCCACGCTTGGTGCGTGGCCCGCTCATGCAGCGAAAATCCGGGTCGTCACCACGCTCACCGACCTCGCCGACTTCACACGCAACGTCGGCGGCGAGCACGTCGAGGTGTTCAGCCTCGCCACCGGCATCGAAGACACGCACGGCGTGCCCATGAAGCCAAGCTTCGTGCCGTTGCTGAACCGGGCCGACCTTGTCGTGTTGGTCGGCTTCGATTGCGAACACGCCTTTTTGCCCGCGCTGCTTGAAGCGAGCAAAAATCCGCGCATTCAAAAAGGCAACCCAGGTTACGTGGATTGCTCCGTAGGAATTGTTCCCATCGGTGTCCCCAAGTCCACTGATCACTCCGAGGGAGACGTCCATCCCTATGGCAATCCGCACTACATGCTCGACCCCGTGCTGGCGAAAACAGCGGTGCAGAACATCTACAACGCGCTGGTTGCCGTCGCGCCGCAATATGCAGCCGACTTCACGCACAACCGCGACGCCTACCTTGCCCAGTTCGACACCAAAATCACTGAGTGGAAAGCGATGGCCGTGCCGCTGAAGGGCGTGAAGTTCATATCGTATCACGAGGAGTGGGAATACTTCGCAAAGGCGTTCGATATGGATGTGTTCGGCACGGTCGAACTCAAGCCCGGCATTGACCCAACGCCGCGGCACATCGAGGAATTGATCGCCGAAATGAAGGCTGAACATGTTCCCATCGTCGTGCGCGAACCGCAGTTCCCGGAAAAGGTCCCCGCCCTGATTGCGCAACAAACCGGCGCGACGCTCGTGAAACTGCCCATCATGCCCGGCGGCGTGCCGCACACGGATACCTACATCGAAATGATGGATTACATCGTCCACACCATGGTTGGCGCATTGCAAAAGTGATGAAAACAAACCCTCACCCGGACTTCGGCCACCCTCTCCCATCCGATGGGAGAGGGACAAACGATCCCATCATCACGTTTGACAGCTTGGCCATTGGTTACGATGGCCGGGCCGTGCTGTCCGGTATTTCGCTGGCCATTGTCCGCTCCAGTTTCACCGCCATTCTCGGCGCCAACGGCTCCGGCAAGTCCACCCTGCTCAAAACGCTGCTCGGCCTGCAACCCCCGGTCGCCGGGCGTATAAAAATCAATGCGCCGGTCAACACACCCCTGATTTTTGGCTATGTCCCGCAAACCGTCGAACTCGATTCGCTGTTTCCGCTGACCGGATTTGACGTGGCGCTCATGGGAACGTTCGGCCGGGTCGGACCGGGGCGCTTTCCCCCGCCCGACGAACGTCAATTCGTGCGCGACTGTTTATGTGCAACGGCAGCGGACGGCTTCGCCCATAAAAAGTTCAGCCGGCTTTCCGGAGGACAAAAACAGCGCGTCCTCATCGGCCGCGCGCTGGCCACCCGGCCCGACGTGCTGGTTCTTGATGAACCAACCGCCGGTGTGGACGCCGCGGCGACGCACGCACTGCTCGAATTCATTTCCCAGATTCATGCCGAGCGGAAACTGACCATCCTGCTTGTGACCCACGACCTGCCGCTGGTCCGCAAGCACGCGCAACAAATCATCTGGCTGCACCAGGGACAGGTCCTGCACGGCACGGTGACGGAATTGTTCACGCCCGAACGCATGGCGGAAATCTTTGAAATGGAGGTTGGCTGATATGGAAACGTTGCGTCAGATCCTGTCGCCGGATTTCCTGTTGCGAAATTCGGTTTACACCAGCGTGCTCATCGGCTTTGCCTGCCCGCTGGTCGGCGTGTTCCTCGTGTTGCGCCGGTTGATATTCATGGGCGTCGCGCTGCCGCAAATTTCCTCCACCGGCGTGGCGGTGGCGCTTTCGCTGCCGCTGTGGCTGGGCATGGACATGAACGGTCACGATTCGCAAAGCGCCCACGTGCTGGCATTCACCGGTTCGATCGCTTTTACGCTGATGGCGATTTTGGTGCTCGCATTTTTGGAGCGACGAGGACGCGGCCTGCCCGAAGGCCGGCTCGGCACGGCTTATGTCGTTGCCGCCGCACTCAGCATCCTGCTGCTGTCAAAAAACCGCTACGCGGAACTGGGCTGGCTCGATTTGATGAAAGGGGAAGTCATCACCGTCTCCAATTTTGATTTGACGCTGACCGCCATTGCCTTGGCGCTGGTGCTGGTCGTGCTCGGCCTGTTTCACAAGGAATTGATGCTGGTCTCGTTCGACCGCACGCTGGCCGTCACGCTTCGCAAGAACGTCGTGTTCTGGGACGCGCTGACATATCTGTTGATTGGTTTTACCGTTTCCATGGCCGTGCTGAGCGTCGGTCCGCTGATTTCATTCGGTTTCCTGCTGATTCCGCCGCTGACGGCGCATTTGTTCGCCCGGACCATGCGACAATTCACCATTTTCGCCTCGCTGATCGGCGGGGTGGCGTCGTTCATCGGTTTCTGGATTGCCTATCAATGGGACTGGCCGGTCGGCCCGACGGACGTGGTGTTGCTGGGAATGATTTACGCGCTCGGCTTTGTCGTAAAAAAACTCACGCTCCTCTTCCGCCCAAAATCCCCGGCATGATTTTCCGGGTAAATCGACGCCTTGGAAGCCAGATTGAAGGATGCCTACGACGGCATCAACAAGTAGAATGAATCGCTCAAGGAATTGGTTGCCCAACGGGACGAGTTGGTGAATAAATACAACGACAGCGTGAAGGAACGAAACGACATTGTGGGAAAATACAACCAACTGGCGGAAAAGTTTCAACCCGCCGGCGCCAAGTCACCGGACAAAATGCCATGACCTTTGAATAATCCCTATGCCGCTCCTTGAAATTTTCCAGTTGAAAAAAACGTTTGTCAACCCGGAGGGGTTTGACCATGAGGTCGTCAATGTGAAACAGTTCACATTGGAGGATAAGGCGCAAGTGGCGCTCCAAGGGGAAAGTGGTTCTGGCAAGACAACGTTTCTGCACCTAATTGCCGGAATTCTCAGGCCGGATGCCGGCAGTATCACCATCGCTGGCCGGGCCATGTCCGGCTTGAACGAGCCGGAGCGTGATCGCCTGCGGGCAACGACGATTGGCTATATTTTCCAGACCTTCAACCTCCTGCAAGGTTATACCTGCCTGGAAAATGTTTTGCTCGGCATGTCATTCGGCCCGGGAATAGACAAGGCCTTCGCCGAGGTGTTGTTGCAACGAGTCGGCCTTGGCGATCGGCTGAAACATTATCCCCGTCAACTTTCCATTGGTCAGCAACAACGCGTGGCGGTTGCGCGGGCGCTGGCCAACAAACCCAAACTGGTCCTGGCCGATGAACCAACCGGCAACCTTGACCACAAGAATGCGCGGAAATCGGTGACACTGATTCGTGAGGCCTGCCGCGAAAATGGCACGGCCTTGTTGCTGGTCAGCCATGATCGCGAGACTCTTTCCCAGTTTGAACAAGTCCGGGAATTTGAGCACATCAACCAGGTTTCACCGGAGGAGGCAAACCTATGACCGTCTGGTTGATCGTTTTCAAGAGCCTTCGGCAGCACGCACTCTCCACCATTGTCACAGCCCTTTCCGTCGCTTTGGCGGGCGGTCTCCTGATGTCGGTGTGGTCGATCAAAGAGCAGTCGGACGCGACCTTCACCGGCGTGAATGCCGGTTTTGACGCCGTGCTGGGTGCGCGCGGTTCCAAGTTGCAGCTGGTGCTCAACGCCATATTCAATCTGGAAGCTTCGCCGGGAAATCTGGCCTGGTCTGACTTTCTCGACATCCAAAATAACCCCAACGTCGAACTCGCCGTACCGCTGGCGGTAGGCGACAACTATCACGGTTATCGGCTTGTGGGCACCACGCCGGAACTTTTCCACAAAGCCGAATACGCGCCGGGAAAACACTTCGAGCTGCGGCCCGGAGGGGATTGGTTCGATCCCGGCCGGCGGGAAGCGGTCGTCGGTGATTTTGCCGCGCGCAAAATGAATCTCAAAGTGGGCGATACTTTTCATCCATTTCATGGATTGATCTTTGACGAAAAGAACCAACATTCGGAAACGTATGTGGTGGTCGGCGTGCTTAAGCCATCAAATACACCTGCGGACCAGGTAATCTGGATTCCGCTGGCGGGCGTTCAGCACATGAGCGGACACGATCCGAACGCCGCGACCGACGTGAGCGCCGTGCTGGTAAAACTTAAAGCGGGAAGCGCCATCGCCGGATTCCAAATGGACATGATGTATAACAAACAGGGCAACCGCCTCACGTTTGCGTGGCCCATCGGGCGCGTGATGGCGGAATTGTTCGACAAGATCAGCTGGTTCGACCGCGTGCTGACGCTTGTGAGTTATTTCGTTGCGCTGGTTGCAGCCGGTTCGATCCTGGCAAGCATCTACAACTCGATAAACGAGCGCCGTCACGAATTGGCCATCCTTCGGGCGCTCGGGGCCCGCCGCGCGACGGTATTTTCCGCCATAGTTCTTGAGGCCGCCACCATCTCCGCACTCGGCATGGCGGCAGGATTTGGCATTTACATCGGGTTGATGGCTGTCGCGGCCGATATCATCCGCGCGGAAACCGGCGTGGTCCTTGCTCCATTCGCTTTCAACCCGGTCATGTTGTGGGCGCCAGCCGGGTTCATCGCGCTCGGCGCACTGGCAGGAATCGTGCCGGCCATGAAGGCTTATCGCACGGACGTCGCCTCCAGCCTTACTCCACATTCCTGAACGGCAACCCATGAAAATACTATCATTACTCTGTCTGGCTATGACCACCGGATTCGTGGCCGGTTGCTCCAAAACTGAAACGGCAGCACCCGTCACTGAAGCGGTACACCATCACGAACATCATCCACCGCACGGCGGCACGCCCGTCGAGTTGGGCGAGGAGGAAAATCATGTTGAATTTGTCCTCGACGCGTCTAACGGCAAATTGCAGGCTTTCGTGATGGATGGTGAATTGGATAATTTCGTTCGTATTGCCGCGCCGTCATTGGAAGTATCCGCCACAGTTTCCGGGCGCGAGGAGAAATTGATTTTCCAGCCTGTCGCCAATAACGCCACCGGCGAGCAGGTCGGCGACACTTCGCTTTTCGAGGCACAGGCCGACTGGCTTAAAACCACCCCAACATTTGACGCAGTCCTCAAGGAAATCATCGTTCACGGAAAGACTTACACGAATATCGCGTTCAACTTCCCGAAAGGTAGTGATGAAGAGGCCAAGCAATAGCCGGTTCGCCACAACGGCATGCGAGAGTTGCTTGACGATCTGGCAACAGATTTTTGGCGACGCCTGCCGTCGGTCCAAGCTTTGGGTCAATATTCCCGTAATGGCTCTCGGTTTGCTGCCCGGGATCGCCAGGGCGCAGGCCGTACGCGGGACGCTGATCGATTCTCCTCCCCAGACCAATTCGCCAGCCATCAGCACCCCGCCGGCGGTACAAACCGTCCCTCCGTCCACCAACACGTTCGTAACGCAAGCAACCGGAGATTATCTACAGGTCGGCTTTGATACGCTATCAGCTTTCCCTGTGAAAGTGAACTGGTGGATGAACCCAACGAATTCCCACAACGATAAACTTGAGATGGTTGGACAAATTCCTGACGCAATCAGATCCCTCGATAAGAAGGCCGTTGCCGTGCGGGGCTTCATGATGCCGCTGAAACAGAATGCCGGCCTGGTAACGGAATTTCTCCTGATGAGAAATCAATCCTCGTGCTGTTATGGCAAACCTCTTCAAATCAATGAATGGATTCACGTTCGCATGGAAGGAAAAGGAGTCAAATCCATGATGGACCGACTGCTGACCGTCTGCGGAACATTGCAGGTTGGTGAAAAGCTGGAGAATGGAAATATCGTTTCCATTTACCGGCTTGATGGCAAGGAGATCGTGCCATCAGACACCCGATGAAATCATGGATAACGTGTCACAATCCAGCCGATGGCGAACGGCGTGAAAAGCACCAGCAGGTAAACCGAGAACCACGCCTGCACCGTCGGCACCGAGAAATGCGCCCGGCCCAGCAGATATTTGTCATAGAGCGAACTCGCCGCCCCCAGCAACGTTCCGGCAATGAGGAAGCCCACTCATTTATCGCGATGAAAATGCACGCCTTCCCGGCTGCCGACCACTGACAGTCCGACAAATGATACGAGTGTCGCCAGCACGCCGACGGTTTCCAGCAATGTCGGGCGTTCGCCCAGAATCAACAAGGCACCGAACAGGGTAAACAACGGGCTGGTGGCGCGGATGGGTGACCCGAGCGACAGCGGCAGATGTTTGAGGGCAAAATAGGTAAACACCCACGACGCCGCGACGATGGCCGACTTCAGTGCCAGTTGCAAATGCTGCACCAGCGTGAGCGGATCGGTGACCAGCGACGACGGCAAAAGCCCCGGCTGGACCACCTGCGTTCCCAGCAAAGCAATCCAGACCACCGCGCCGCTTAACGTGCTGAAAAACAGGACCGGCACGACGGCGTTGTCCCTTACGGCGTGCTTGGTGCAAAGCTCATAAACGCCGAGGAACAGGGCCGACAGCAGGCTGCCAACTATCCAATGCATGAAATCACTTAAAAGGCAACGGGCGAACCGCAAGGGCCCGCCCGTCGAGCTATCTGCTTAAAAATTCTCCGTGCAGACTAACTGTTCGTGCCTTGTTTGTCAGTAAACACTTGCAATAGATCTTCCGAAGATGCCCCTCGCTCCGCTGGACGGGCGATTGCACCTCATGGGCAGCGTAAATTCAGTCAAAAGTCTCCAAGAAAGAGGCTATCCGCCAAAAAGCATTGCCAGAAGCGGAAAAACCAGAATTGAACAGATGTTCCCAACCAAGGATGCGAGCAGACTTCTGTTGACCGAAGGCAAGGGCAGTTCCAGTTTGGCGGAAGGCGCGAAACAACACATCAGGTAAATTAAACTCCCCTCGATCAATACGATCATCGCTTCCCCAATCACTATGGCCAATTCTGGACGCATGCCGACAGAAAGCCAGAGCAATCCGAGAAAGGCCGGATAGGTGAGCAAATGCATACCCGCGATCCAGAGGATGAACAAACGCGGCGTCCGCCAGCGTCGGAGCAACAATAGAATGCAAGTCGCCTCCACCAAAACGGCCGTTGTGATCGCGAACAGCGTTCCGAACTCGAAGATCGAACCGGGGCCAACAACAATCGGATCGGCCCTCAAAGGAAGCGGCGAAAGCAACAACGCGGCCCAAAAACAAACCTTGCCGCGGCCACGATGAGGAATGCCGGCTTGCATGGTTACCATCCATATAACTTCCTGCCGGCAATGCAATGAGAAGTTGCAAAAAAGCTTGCCCTCGTATTAAAAGAGAAGCAGATGTTGGATCAAAGTATTTGAGGTCCACCTGATGAAGCCTCACCCGGGCAACTTAGTTTGGGTCTTCGCAATGATTCTGGCGCTAGCCGGCTGGCTGGTGGCGTCGCGTCCGTCGCCGCCCGATGCCGCTGCGGTCAAGGCCGTGGCAGACACCCGGCAGATGTTACGCGAGCAAGGCTTCAAGACCGACCTGGTTGATTTCGACTTTTCGGCGATACCGGAACTGCAAGCGCGGGAAACGATTTTACAGAACACCACCCGGTCCCTGAACCGAGATCAGTACGACAACCTCCCGAACCTTATGCAACCCATCGGAAACGACTCGGCGTTGGTTGTTTGGAAACTGGATTCAGTGAAACTGGCCCGTCTTGGTTCGCGGAACGACAATGAGGCACTTTCGTGGGACGTATTTCGCGCCCTCAGCAATCCCAACTCGAATCAAATCGACGCCGTTGCAGCTGCGGTCATGTCCGGTCCCATTCGTTTTAACTTGAAAGTCAGGCCAGATGGCAGTTTACGCCTTCCGCACCTCGCCCTGGTAAGAAACTTGACGAAGACATTTGTCCGCCGCAGCGTGCTCGCCTTGCATGACGGCGATTTGGAATCAGCTTGGACAAACCTCATGGCAGCGACGCGCTTGGTCACAGCACGGGAGCCGGAGCCGGTGGAAACATCACACCTGGTTCGCTTTGCGGATACCTCACTTGCTTTTAATGCTCTCTGGCAGGCGCTCCAGACCACACGTTGGTCGGATGTGCGGCTCACGCAGCTTCAACGCGAGTGGGAGTCGGTTGATTTTTTCACGAATCTTCCTACGACAAAAGCCTTCCAACGTGTCAGTGTTATCGCCCGTTGTGAACAGGAACGCGCCGAATCCTCAAACGCTGGCCAAGGCTACATCGAATTTGCCGAAACGATTTTGAGATTTCCACTTTATGCCTGGATGACATTGTCTGAACGCCAGCAAGTTGTCAGTTACAACCAGCGTCAGAGCTTCCAAGACGAACAAGCCTTGATGCTTTACTTTCGGGATCGCGAAACGGAATTCCGCAACGCCGTGAAAGCGACCAACTGGACCGCCATGCGCCAGTCTCCTGCCATGACTCATGTGCCCCCATCGAGCTTTGGGCACCCTTCACGGTTTGGATTGTATGTGAGCCTCTATGACAAGAAATTTCCATTCCAACGCGATGAACAATCTTTGCTTGCCCGCGCTGCCCAAGCCGAGGCGCAACGCCGAATCATCATCACCGCGATCGCCCTCGAACGCTTTCACATCCAGCGCGACTCGTATCCAAAAACTTTGATCGAACTCACGCCGGAATTTCTGGGGACCCCGCTGCCGGATTTTATGGATGGCCAGCCGCTGCGCTATCGGTTGACGGACGACGGACCCTTCCTCTTGTATTCCGTGGGACTGGATTGCGTGGATAATGGCGGAAAGATTCGGCGACGCGCAGAGGACATCGGATTCGAGCGCCCGGCTCACCCGGGCGCGCTGTTACCGGAGGCCGACCTCGTTTGGCCGCTACCAGCCGGCGCCGCCGCCATGCAAGCTAAACAGCAAATTCGGACTGAGGCCAGGAAAGTGGAAGCCAAGGCCAAGGAGTCGGAACAAAAGCACTACCTGACTGAAATCTCCGGCCGCGAATGGAATCAATCGCCCGCGCGCCAAGCCCGAGTCGCCAAAATTCTCGCGATGAAACGGCCGGTCGGTTACCCGGAACCCACGTTCAAGGGCCAAAGCGCCGGAAACCTAATCCGCAATGCCAAAGTTTCGGGCACCAACGAGCTTTCACTCGACGCGTTGCTCACGCCCAAGCAGATCATCACCGGCAAGGAACCCGAAGACATCACCTTTGAATTGCCAATCAGCTACGACTCCTTCATCACCAACAATATTGTGTTTCCAATCGTGGACGCAGACCCGGAAGAAGAATTGCCCTTCGATTGCGGCGGAAAAGTTTACGACCGCGAGCGCGCAACGAATGGTGACTGCTTGTTGATCTGGCACGCCATTTACGATCCGCCGGGCCGACACGCCGTGCAGGTCTATCTAGCATTGAAGGACGAACGCGAAGGCACCCTTTACGGAATCGGCCCGCCGATCGCCGTCACGACCTCCAACTTGTGTCAGTTCAGTCTCGACTCTGCAAACTATGATGTTGAACGCGGTGCGACCTTTCATGCCCGCTTGCCCGAGAAAAATGGCCTTTACTCCATCGAATGTGTCTCAACCAACGGCGAACATTTGAAAACTCTTACCGGTAGCACCAAGAATGGTGAGTTCAAGATAGTCTGGAACTTGGTGGATGATCAAGGCCGGCGGCTCAATGGTGAGACTTTCAATTCCATCATGCATATCACCCTGCCGGATTCGGGGCGTACGCAGACATTGAGAGGTCCCTGAGAACGATAATTCTCTTGCCCGCAACGACGTTGTCGCTCCAATCCACGCCCCTGCAACCTACATGTGGGTGATGATGTTACTGCCAAACTGCGAACATTTGATTTCGGTTGCGCCTTCCATCAAGCGGGCGAAATCGTAGGTGACGCGCTTGCTGCCAATCGCTCCATTCAAACCTGTCAAAATCAAATCCGCCGCCTCCGTCCAACCCAGATAGCGCAGCATCATTTCGCCGCTGAGCACGACCGAACCCGGATTGACAACATCCTTGTTTGCATACTTCGGCGCGGTGCCATGCGTGGCCTCGAAAATGGCGTGACCGGAGATGTAATTGATGTTGCCTCCAGGGGCGATGCCAATGCCGCCAACCTGCGCGGCCAGCGCGTCGCTCAGGTAATCGCCGTTCAGGTTGAGCGTGGCGATGACGTCGAAATCCGTTGGTCGCGTGAGCACCTGCTGGAGCGTGATGTCGGCGATGGAATCCTTGATGACAATGCCGGCGCCCGGTTTGCCTTCGGGAATTTTGCACCACGGGCCCCCGTCAATTTCGACCGCGCCGAAGAACTTCTTCGCCACCTCGTAACCCCAGTCACGGAAAGCGCCTTCGGTGAACTTCATGATGTTGCCCTTGTGGACGAGCGTGACGCTCTTGCGTTTGAATTTAATGGCATAGCTGATGGCGCTGTGGATCAGCCGCACGCTGCCGCTGTAACTTACCGGCTTGATACCGATACCGACTTTCACGTCGCTCGGAAAATCCTTGGCCCCGACCGATTTCCAGAACTCCTCGGCAGCGGGCTTGGTGCCAAAACGGATCTTTTTGAAATCTTTCGGAAATTCCCCGGCCACAAAATTCAGAACCTTTTGTGCTTCAGGCGTGCCAGCGGCGTATTCGATGCCTGCGTAAATATCCTCGGTATTTTCGCGGAAAATCACCATGTTCACCTTCTCCGGGTGCTTTATGGGCGACGGCACGCCGGTGAACCATTGCACCGGGCGCAGGCAGACATAGAGGTCGAGCATCTGGCGTAGCGCGACGTTGAGCGAACGGATGCCGCCACCAACTGGCGTGGTGAGCGGGCCTTTGATGCCGACGAGATATTCCTTGAACGCCTCGACGGTGTCGTCCGGCAACCAGTTGTCGAATTTGTTCTTGGCCGCTTCGCCAGCGAAAACTTCAAACCAGGAAATTTTCCGTTTTCCGCCGTAGGCTTTCTGCACTACCGCGTCGAACACGCGCACGCTCGCCGCCCAGATGTCCGGGCCGGTGCCGTCGCCGCGGATGAACGGCAGGATGGGATTTTCCGGAACGGTGAGCTTGCCGTTCGTGATTGAAATTTTTCCACCCGCGGGCGGCGTCACGTCTTTGTAGGCCATGTTACGATTTCGGATTTCGGATTG
>Ga0116127_1001807_pt1 | contig 11796 bp, 10 predicted proteins | sample June2015DPH_16_1_FD_89731 | JGI IMG/M metagenome (GOLD analysis project Ga0116127, IMG submission 89731) | Peatland microbial communities from SPRUCE experiment site at the Marcell Experimental Forest, Minnesota, USA - June2015DPH_16_100 | ecosystem: Environmental > Terrestrial > Soil > Wetlands... | reverse complement strand
GAAATTTTTCAATCGCGGCAGGCGTTGCGCCAGTTCGGTCAGCTCGTGGTAATGGGTTGCAAAAAGCGTTTTCGCGCCGACCTGGTTGTGCAGGTGCTCGACGATGCTCCACGCGAGGCTCAGGCCGTCGAATGTGCTCGTGCCGCGCCCAATTTCGTCGAGCACGATGAGGCTGCGCGGCGTGGCGTTGTTGAGGATGTTCGCGGTCTCGGTCATTTCGACCATGAAGGTTGACTGCCCGCGCGTCAGATCGTCGCTCGCGCCGATGCGCGTGAAAATCCGGTCCACCAAGTCAATCCGTGCCTCCACTGCCGGGACGAACGAACCGGTGTGCGCCAGCAGCGTGATGAGCGCCACCTGCCGGATGTAAGTGCTTTTGCCCGCCATGTTCGGCCCGGTGATGAGCGCGATTTGGGGGAACGTAGCGCAGCCGTCCCGGCTGCCCGTTGGTTTTTCTATGTGTGACGCGGATGCAGGCGAGACGCCTGCGCTACTGGAAGAACTGAGTCCGGCATCATTCGGCACAAAGCGTTCGTCGGCGAGATTTTGTTCGAGCACGGGGTGGCGTCCATCGCGAATTTGCAGCACGCCTTCATCAGCGACTTGCGGCCGGCAATAATTGTGCAGCCGTGCCGTCTCCGCAAAGGACGCCAGCACATCGAGTTGCGCCAGTGCGCTGGCGGTCTGCTGGATTTTGGGCAATTGACCGAGCACTTCCTCGCGCACACGTTGGAAAAGCTCATATTCCCGTTTCACGCTGCGTTCCTCCGCGCCGAGGATTTTGCCTTCCATCTCCTTCAGCTCGGGCGTGATGTAGCGTTCGCCGTTGGCAACGGTCTGCTTGCGGATGTAATGCGGCGGGACCTTGTCGAGATTCGATTTCGTGACCTCGATGTAGTAGCCGAAGACGGAATTGAACCGGACTTTCAGTGAGGTGATGCCGGTGCGTTCAATTTCCTGCTGCTGGAGTTTCGCAATCCAGTTCTTGCCGCCGCGCGTCGCGTCGCGCAGCTCGTCGAGCGCCGCATCGAAGCCGTCGCGAATCATGCCCCCCTCTTTCACGGCGAGCGGCGGGCCCTCCACGATGGCGCGCGAAATCAATTCCACGAGGTCGGGCGATTCGGTGAGCTGGGATTCAAGGTCGCAAAGTAGCGCAGCCGTTCCGGCTGCCGCGTTTTCTTCCGGCAATTCCCGCAGTTGGCCGGTTTGCAGGCGGGACGCCTGCGCTACGTTTTGCAGAATTTGTTTTACTGCCGGAATCTGCTCCAACGCCATGCGCAGGGCGACCAGATCGCGCGCGTTGCCGCTGCCGGTGCTCAACCGGCCAAGGGTGCGTTCCAGGTCGCGCACGTTCGCGAGCTGCGCGCGAAAACTGTCGAGGCCCGCCGAGTTCCCGATGAACGTCTGCACCGTTTCCTGACGGCGGCGAATGGGTTCAACGGCAGCCAGCGGTTGCGAAAGCCAGTTGCGCAACATCCGCGCGCCCATCGGTGTGACGGTGCGGTTGACCACGCCGTAAAGCGACGCATTGCGCGGCGCATCGTGGTGGAGCGGCTCGAGGATTTCGAGATGCCGCAGTGTCGTGTAATCCAGCGCGAGATAGTCGCTGCGGCGATAAAACGACAGCCGCGTGAGATGCTTCACGTCACGCCGCAGGTGTTGCGTGAGATAATGCAGCACCGCGCCGGCCGCGCCGATGGCGGCGGTGCGGCCCTTCAGCCCGAAGCCGTCGAGCGACGCAACCTTGAAATGGTCGCGCACGGTGTAAAGCGCGGTTTCCGGCGCGAATGTCCAGTCGTCGTAGCCATCGAGAATCCAGCCTTGCCCCGTAGCCGCGCTGGTGAAAGCGCGGTTGTCTGGCACAGGATTGGCGGCGGTCTCCCGACCGCCGCTACGAAGCAGTTCGCGCACAGCCGCCGCCTCACCCGGATAAATAATTTCCGCCGGGCGCAATCGTTCCAATTCAGTCAGGAGGGCTGCCCCGGCCTCCAATTCCGTGGTCATGAAATCGCCCGTGGTCAAATCCACCAGCGCGAGGCCGTAGGTTTTTCCCAGCGGGTAAATCGCGGCGAGGAAGTTGTTGCGTTCGGCCACCAACATTCGTTCGTCGAAATGCGTGCCGGGCGAAAGGATTTGCGTCACCTCGCGTTTCACGAGTTTGCCGGGCCGGGCGTCCTCGAGTTGGTCGCAAATGGCAACTTTCCGTCCGGCTTTGAGCAGTTTGCCGATGTAAGCATTGGCCGCATGATGCGGCAGGCCGCACATCGGCACGCCGTTGCGGGCAGTGAGCGCGAGGTTGAGGAGTTGCGCGCCGGTCTGGGCGTCCTCGAAAAACATCTCGTAAAAATCGCCGAGGCGGAACAGCAGCAGCGCGTCCTTGGGCAGTTCGCCTTTGATGCGGCGATACTGCGTCATCATGGGAGTCAACTGGGTCTCGGCGGCCATCGGCGGGAAAGTTAGGCGGAAAATTTCACAAGGTCGAAACGAAATTACTCACAAGCCAAAATTGTTTCAATAGGTTGACTGTCCAAAGTAGGTAGTGCAATGATTATTCCGATATGAAGCTGGGTTTAAAATTCTTGGTTTGGGTGTTTTTATCAGCCTCTTGTCCCGCAGCTCAAACATTGGTTGTCTCAAATTTCCCAGAGCCGCCACAACAACGAGCAGCGTGGATGTTTTCTACGAATGTCATTTCTCCTGAAATTTTGGCGGCAACAAAAACCCTTTTTGACCAAGGCTTGGCTGATCCACGTGGTTGCGAATATCGCGAAATTGAAGTTCATGTCGGTGATGTCTGGAGAGGCGATGGCGGTACAATTAAAACACACGGCTGGGTTTTGTCCAATTCGCCAAACAGCAACCAAACCTTTGCGGTCTGCTGGAATGGTCTGGTTTATCCAGTTGTTTCCGTGGGCGCACAAACCAATTTACAGGCGGACATGGATTTGTTGATCAACGCCGCTTCAACAAATAGTTCAAGAATGAGAATGGCGCTGTATGGCCGGGCCATCCGTGAAAACACGTCGGTCGCCACGGATTCCATCTTGCCAATCAAAGCCTGTCTGTTGCTGCGGCTTGGTGAAAATGATTTGGCGGCCAAAGTTTGGAGCGCTTGCAGTGACAGCCTCGAAAATGCGCGCGGGCAGGAACAAGCCAAAGACCCATATCTCATGCTTGCCGGAGATTGGGCCTGGTCGCTTTTTGACCGCACCATCTGCGCGCACATGAGAGGCGATGTTCCACTCGCTTTGGTTTCGGTGCGGAAGCTGACGGAAATTCAGCCAAAGATTGAAGCCGAGGCAGCAAAACGCGGATTCCCTCATCCCGGCTACAACGATACGCAAAAACATGAGAATGAAAGACCATACATTTATTTTCTGGATCAATTGCCACAACTGCTTGCCGACTTGGAACGTCGCGCACATGAACCAAAACAAAAAAATGTCATTGAAATCGGACTCACAAATTTTCCAAACCGGTCAGAACGGATTGCGGTTTTAATTGAAGCCCTTGATTTGGTCAACGCCCGGCAATGGGGACAACCAGGCGGAGTGGCTTTGTTTTCTGACCCGATTGTTGCTGCCTTGATTCAAGAAGGTGATGCCTCTGTTGAACCACTGCTTGATTGTTTTGAAAATGACAAACGATTGACCTGTTCGGTCAGCTTTGGCCGTGATTTTTTCCGCGATCGGCATATACTGCCGGTTTCTAGCGCGGCAAAATCCGCACTGCAACAAATTTTGCACGCGCAATTCCAGAGCGCTGCGGAGATTCGCGCTTATTGGAAACAGAATAAAGGTTTGAAACTTGAAGATCGCTGGTATGCAACCTTGGAAGACGATCAAGCCGGGCTGGGTCAATGGTTGCAAGCTGCGCGCGACATTATGCAGCCGGATAGTGTTACTGGTGTGCCCGGCAGCGGTTATGCTAGTTCCACTCCATTGAAAGCCGGAGAAAAACCAAAATTCCGGGGCGAGATTTTACGCAGCAAAAAAGACCCATCTGTGACGGATTTGCTGTTGAAACGTGCAATGGAAGTGGCCGACGACGCTAATAAAAAAGATCAATTCATGGGCGTTGATGCAATTCGCAACGGCACTGAACTTGTGAGCATTTTGTCGCAGTGGGACAAACCAACAACTGCGGTTGCACCCGCGCAGTCCCTGATGCGTCACGCGATTGATCTATGGCCGAATTGGACAACTTTCATCATGTCATCGGGACACGACTTGGCGCGTTATATTCCACAACTGACTGAAATTCGCGTTGAAAGCGGCGACATAAATGCACTGCCCGAATATGCCGCGTGGATTAAATCAACCGATGAAGAAAAAGTGGATGAGTATGCCATTGATGCTTTTGAACCACTCTGGCGCAATCCCAATGACCTGACGGTTTCAACCGTGAGCGAGTGGTTGTTCAATGACCCCGCTTCGCCTTGGAGCAAATTGCCATGGAAACGATCCACATTTCACGATCCACTTGATTCTGAATTGGTGAAGTTGCCCGCGTTCCGCCGGTTATTGGCGAGAGAGCTGGAAAATCAAACAGTAGTCGGCTCAATGCAATGGCGCACTGGTAACGGCCAAAACATCATCTACAAACTCCCCAATTCAAGCGGTAGCTATCAATTTACATGGCCGGAAACTGAAAGCCCCGCTGATGGAACAAAGATTGAAGTTCGTCGGTGCGATTGGGTTGCGTGGTCGTTGTCCAAATCAAAACAAATTCCCTTTTTCAATCCTTTTGCGCCTTTAGAAAAACGCGATGAAGCCATCAAAAGTGCCAAGGTATTGCTCACAAAACCGAAATAATTTGACTCCTCTCGGGTCTGGTGCGACGCGCAGCTAGCCAGCGCGGTCGAGCCGCAGGAGTTCGGCGCTGTAGCCTTTGCGGAAATTCGGATACTTGAATTGATGGCCAAGTTCCATCTTGAGTTTGCGGTTGGAGACGCGTTTGTTGGTCGCGCCGCGCTTGCGGTTTTCCGCGGGATTTTCCTGCGCGGACGGCGGGATTGGCTTGTCCAGTGCCTGGGCCAGCCACTGGAAAAAGTGCAACTGGCTTACCGGTTCATCATCCGCCGCGTTGTAAATCTCGCCGGGGCGTCCGTTCTTCAGAGCCGCGATGATGCAGCCGATCAGATCGTCGCGGTGGATTATGTTCAGGAAACGGGAACTGTCGCCTTCCATCCGCGCCTCGTTTTTCAGGAACTGCTTGAACCAGTGACCGCGATCTGGTCCGTAAATGCCAGCCACACGCAAAATCACAGCGGGAAACTTGCGTTCGGCCACCGCCGCCAGCAGCACTTTTTCCGTTTCCACGAGAATCTTCGCCGTTTCCACAAGCGGTTCGGTGGGGCTGGACTCCTTGACCTGCGAGCCGTCGGTCTGGCCGTAAACGCTCGTGCTGCTCGTATAAACAAATTTCTTCGGCGGGTTCGGCGCGAGCCAATCAATCAGGTTGCGCGTGCCTTGGAGATAAACCTGCCGGTAATCGTCCACGCCGCCACCGGCGGCAACGCAATTAACGACCCAATCAAAATCGCCCGGCAACTTGGCCAGCGTTTCCGGCCGGGTCACGTCACCGAAGAGTGGCTGGATGCCGGCGGCTTTCAATTCGTTCTCCGCTGCCACACTTCGGCGCAGGCCGGAAACCTTGTGGCCCAAGCGAATGAGTTCCGCTCCGAGGGGCAACCCAACGTAACCGCAGCCGACGATCAAAACACGCATGACATTTTTTATTTACGATATGCGATTTACGATTTACGCGCCGCTCTAAATTTTTCAGACCGCGTAAATCGAATATCGTAAATCGCAAATGACATCAGTCCATCACCGCCGCGAAGCGCAGGCCGCGCGTGCTGACGCGGAGCAACTTGAAGCCGAACTCTTCCATCACCACTTCGTAAATCACGACGCCGGGGAGGATCACGTCGGCACGCAACTTTGGCAGGCCGGTGATTTCCTTGCGTTCAGCGAGCGGCAGACTCCAGAGCCGTTTCCGGTGTACTTTCATCTGCTCCAGGCTGAGGCGCGTGGCCTCCATGCGTTCGCGGTCATAGCGGTCGAGCTTCGCTTCCATGCGCGCGAGAATGCTCGTCGTGCCGCCGGTGCCGACGAGCTGGATTCCGGCAGACTGGGAATCAGTTTCGCGGCGCAACGCGGGTTCGAGTTTGGGGTGGACTTCACTTTGCAGGAAATTTTTCAACCATTCGCGGCAGGCGATGAATTCGGCGCGCGTTGGCGGGTCGCTGTGCGGAAATTTTTCAAGCAATCGCACCGCACCAAGCGGGAAACTGTGCGCGAAATGTTTGTGTTCGCCCCGGCCAAGAATGAATTGCGTGCTGCCGCCGCCGACATCCAGCAACAACAACGGCGTCCGGGCCAGTTCCGGGTCGGTGGTCACGCCTTGAAACGCCAACCCGGCTTCCTGCCCGCCGGAAATGATTTCAACTTTCAGGCCCGAGGCCGCTTCGATGGCGGAAATCAAATCCTCGGGATTGACCGCATCGCGCGCAGCGCTGGTGGCGATGACGCGGATGGATCGGGCGCCATGCTTGCGCGCCGTCTGCGCAAAATCGGCGACAGCATTGGCCGAATAGGCGATGGGCTCCATCTGCAGCCGGTGGGTTTCGTAGAAACCTTTGCCGAGGCGGGTTTGCCGGCTTTCCTCATGCACCGGTTGCACGTCGCGCCCGGCCACGTCGGCCACCAACAATTTGATCGAGTTGGTGCCGACATCAATTACGGCGCGGCGGATCGGTTGCATGAGCGCGTTTAGATTACGCGCGGCACACGGAAGTGCCCAAGTGAAAAAGACGCGGCGGCCGCTTGGAACCAGGCGAACAGTTGGCCGAAAACCATGAATTTGCGCGCTTGGCAAGATTTGTCACCTAATTGTAACTTTCCGTCGGCAAGGGCGAACCTACCCTGCGGGCGGTTTGACTCTTTGAAAGCGACGAGAGGAGTCATTCCAGATCAAAGCATTTGATGAATCACGATATGCGCCGGCAAAGCCAGTCAGACATCGCCCCCGTCCAAACCGCCGACGTGCTGAAGCACCTCGGCGATTCGTTGAACACGCAGTGGCGGCGTTATCGCAAACGGCTGAAGCGCTGCCAGGAACGGTTCTCCGAAGAAGCGGTGCATGACGTGCGTGTGGAAACCCGCCGGCTCCTCTCGACCATCGAACTGCTCGCGGCGTTCGTTCCCGAACGCGACATCCGGAAAGCCCGCCGCGCGCTCAAACATCACCTCGACACCTTCGACCGGCTCCGCGATACGCAGGTCCAATTGACTTACGTGGGGCGAATGGCGGGCACCTTTCCGGACGCTTACGCGTTTTACGACTGGCTACGGGACCGCCAGGCCCGTTTCACCCAGACAACGCGCAAAGCCGTGAAACACATCAAGACGAAGCGTCTGGGCCGGTGTCTTGCGGCATTTGAAAAGGAGATCCGGCGCCAGCGCAAACGGATCACCCGCGAACGGGCTTTCGCGATTGTCCAGCGCGCCATAACCCAGGCGTTTGCCGGGGTCGCGCAACTTTGCCGGCATGTGCGGGCCGACGACACCAAGACCATCCACCGCACGCGGATTGCATTCAAACGCTTCCGTTACATGGTCGAGGCGCTGTCACCCCTGCTGCCCGCCGTCACGGAGGACCATCGCCGCGCCATGCGCGGCTACCAGTGCATGATGGGCGACATCCAGGACATGGAAGTATTGCTGGCGGCGTTGGACAAATTCGTGCAAAAGGAAGAAGTCAACGCCTCGTCGGCCCGCCGGTTGAAAAAAGAGCTGGTGCGCTGGCGCCAGCTGCTGATCCAGATCTATCTGAACGCGGCCGGCAGGTTGCGGCGTTTCTGGCCGCCCCCGAAACTTGGGAAACAAACGCAAAGGCGGAAAAACAAAAGCCCATGAACCTCTATCTGCTTCGTCACGGCATCGCGGTGGAACCCGGCACGCCGGGTTACGAGAAGGATTCCGAGCGCCCGCTCACACCCAAAGGCAGACGCCGGCTTCGGCAAATTGCCGCCGCGATGAAGAAAATGGATTTGCGGTTCGACCTGATCCTTTCCAGTCCGTTTCTGCGGGCGAAACAAACCGCTGAAATCATCGCTGAATCGCTGAAGCTGAAAAAGCCGCCCGGATTTTCGGATGCGCTGACGCCCGACGGCAATCCGAAGGCGTTGATCCGGCAATTGAATGAATTACAGCCTGTGCCGGAAAACGTTTTACTCGTCGGCCATGAACCTTATTTAAGCCAACTGATTGGGCTGCTAACGGCAGGTCACCCCGGTGTGGCTATTGATTTGAAGAAGGGCGGCTTGGGCAAACTGGAGGCGGAATCCCTGCACTATGGCCGCTGCGCGAAACTGGTGTGGCTGCTCACCCCGCGACAGATGGAATTGATGACGTGACCGGGTGCAATTTTGGTAGGGCGAGACTCCCGGCGAGCCGGGTTTAAAATCGTTGACGACTCGCGGGGGGCGGTCTTCGTTTGACTTCGACCCGCCGGGCGCTCGCCCCACCGGGTTTCCAAAGCTGAAGTCAGCCGACGCGAAACGAAATTCGCTGAATCAAATCCCGCCCGAAGCTGTGCTGCAACCGGTCGAGAATTTCCTTGCGGCGGTAACGGACGATCTCCGAGAGCCACACGCTGCTGTCCACAGTCACGAACAGTGTGCCTTTCCGCACCCCCGCCGGCTGAGCGTGCGCGACGATGTTCGGGTCAATCAGCGAATTCCACACCTTGACAACCTCGGCCTCGGCGCGCCGCTGGTCCATGTGCAAATCTTTCGTCACGCGCGGCAGCACGTCGCCGACCCGGCGGGCGCGCACGGCCTGCGCGTTTTCGAGCGGTGTGAGGTCCACGCCGCGCCACTGCGCGAGCACGCGACGGCGGGCGGACATTTTCCCCGTACCCAACGGCGGGATGTATTTGGGCGGCGGCATGAAGCTGGAAAATTTTCAACCGAACGCGCTGGGAAAGCAAGGTGGTAAAATTTTGCGCTTGCCAACTTTGGCTTTGTGGTGCAAAGTGAATGGCATGGAATCAAACTGGGCCGCCGAACATCTGCAAACCATCCGTACTTTGATGGAGCGCTCCGCCGTTTACCGGCGGGCGCTCGCGCCGATCATGTTTTTTGTCGGCTCCATCGGCGTGCTTGCCGCAGTGGCCGGGTTGGTTTTTCGTCTGGACTCGCCGCGGGCGTTCGGCGGGCTTTGGCTGGGGGCCGCGTTGGCGGCGGTTGCCGGCGCTTTTCTCATCGCACGGCGACAGGCGTTCAAAGATCGCGAACCGTTTTGGTCGCCGCCAACCCGTCGAGTGACCCAGGCCTTACTGCCACCCTTGACGGCAGGGATGTTTCTGGGTGTGGTCTTCGTGTTGGTGGGTTTGGGGAATGAGTTTGCATTGGCTTTCATTTGGTTGCTCTTTTATGGCTGCGCATTGCATGCGGCGGGATTTTTCGTGCCCCGCGGCGTAAAGTTGTTTGGCTGGGTCTATATCGCATTGGCGGGCGGATGCCTCCTTTTTCTGGTAATATTCCACCCGGATGTTGAGTGGCGCGCGCACTGGCTGATGGGCTTTTTCTTCGGCGTGCTGCATCTGGTTTATGGCGCATACCTGTATCTGACCGAAAAAGGAAAGAATGCGGCGTGAACCCGGAACCATTCTTCCAGCTCGATCGCGTAATCCACGAGAAAGGCCGGCTGGCCATCATGTCCATGCTCGCCGCCTCGCCGGAATTGTCGTTCACCGAGCTGCGCGACGCGCTGACCATGACCGACGGCAACCTCACCACCCACATCCGCGCGTTGCAACAGGAAGGCTACGTGGCTGTGGCCAAGTCGTATCAAAACAACCGTCCGCTCACCACCTGCTCGCTCACCCCCACCGGCCGCAAGGCGTTTGCTGAATACATCAATCTGCTGGAGCAAATCATCCGGCAAACCAGGTTAAAGTAAAAAATATTTGAACGAACCAAAACCAACGTGGTCTTTTGCTTTGTATCACAAAGTTAATTTGCCTGACTTAATATGAAAATCATCCGGGCCGAACATCTGGGCATGTGTTTCGGGGTGAAGGACGCCATCGCGCTGGCGCTGAGGGCCGCGAAACAGGAGCCGCTGACCATTCTGGGCAATCTCGTCCATAACGAAACCGTGCTGGCGGAATTGCGCGCGCAGGGCATCCGTCTGGCGCAACAACCCGCCGGTGTGGACACGCGGACGGTGATGGTCACGGCCCACGGCACGTCGGAACGCGTGATCAACGAAACGCGCGGACGCGGCCTGAACGTGCTCGAAGCGACCTGCCCGCTCGTGCATGTTGCCCATCGCAGCCTGGCGAAGCTGGTGCGCGAAGGTTTTCATCCGGTCATCATTGGCAAGCGCGACCATGTCGAGGTGCGCGGCCTGACCGGAGACCTTGACCAGTTTGACGTGGTGCTGGGCGCGGAGGACGTGGCGAAGCTTCGGGAACAGCCGCGATTCGGCGTGGTGGCTCAAACCACCCAGCCGGTTGACAAGGTCCGGCAACTCGTACGGCTGATGCGGGAACGCTTTCCGCGGTCGGAAGTGTGTTTCGTTGACACCATTTGCCAGCCTACCAAACAGCGGCAAAACGCTGCCATTGAACTGGCACAGAAATGTGACGTGGTCATTGTCATCGGCGGCACGCAGAGCAACAACGCCCAGGAACTGGTCAAAACCTGCGCCCGTTTTTGCGCGCGCGCTCACCACGTGCAAACGGCCGATGATTTGCAGATCGAATGGTTCGCCGGCGCGCAAACCGTCGGGATCACCGCAGGCACTTCCACTCCGGATACGGTCATTAACGGAGTCGAACAATGGCTGACGCAAAATGCGGCAAACCATTTGCCGACCTTGGAATCCAAACCTTTGTTTGAATCATTATCACTAATGCTTGTCGAATCAGGACAGAAAATCCACTGATTTAATTGCACGCAAATAATGGGAAATTTTTGTGTCTGTTTCCGAAGCGCCAAATCGACAGGAAATCGGCGTGCTGTTGCGGGGCGAACTGGAACCGATCATCGCCTGGACCGGGTGGTGGAACGCGCGGCGATTCGTGCTGCACATCGCCGTGATCATCGTGGGTGCCGGCCTTTACGGCGCAGCGTTGGGCTGGTGGCGTGACCCGCAACAGGCGCTTTTCACCGCCCTCAAGTTCCCGCTCATCATCCTGCTCACCACGGCCGCCAATGCATTGCTCAACGCCATGCTCGCGCCGTTGCTGGGTTTGAACATCCCATTTCGCCAGTCTTTCTCGGCCATTTTGATGAGCTTTGTCATTGCGGCGGCCATTCTCGGCGCGTTCAGCCCGCTGCTGGCCTTTTTGATTTGGAACGCGCCGCCGATGTCATCGGCAACACCATCCGAGTCAACCTATAACTTCATCAAACTCACGCAGGTTGCAGTCATCGCCTTTGCCGGCGTAACGGGCAATGTGCGTTTGTTTCAATTGCTCTCCCGGCTGGGGGGCCGCCGGACGGTCGCCTGCCGCGTGCTGTTTGCATGGCTGGCGGGCAACCTGTTTCTCGGCAGCCAGCTTTCGTGGATTTTGCGCCCGTTCATCGGCTCGCCATCGCTGCCGGTGGAATTTTTCCGCGCGACCGCCCTGCACGGAAATTTTTATGAAAATGTCTTCCACTCGTTGCTGCAGATCTTCCAGCAAATCGACTAAACCATAACCTCATTGACCTATGAACAACCAAAATCCCATCCCGCCAATTCCACCGCAAGTTCCACCGCCGATTCCGCCCGTGAT
>Ga0116127_1001802_pt1 | contig 11831 bp, 12 predicted proteins | sample June2015DPH_16_1_FD_89731 | JGI IMG/M metagenome (GOLD analysis project Ga0116127, IMG submission 89731) | Peatland microbial communities from SPRUCE experiment site at the Marcell Experimental Forest, Minnesota, USA - June2015DPH_16_100 | ecosystem: Environmental > Terrestrial > Soil > Wetlands... | reverse complement strand
TTTGTCCAAGGTACGCGGCAGCGAGGCGGGCGGACGAATCGTCACCGGCGACATTCGCGCCTACATCGCGCGTTTGCAGAAGGTGACGGACAAACCCAAGGCTGCTGCCCCGGCGCCGGCAAAACCGGTCGCCGAATCAATTGATTTTTCCAAATGGGGGCCGGTGACGAAGAAGCCGCTGACGCAACTGCGCCAGGTGATTGCGCGGCGCCTGTGGGAGAGCTGGAACGCCATTCCGCACGTCACCCAGTTTGACGATGCCGACTTCACGCGGCTGAACGAACTGCGGAAGAAATACGCGCCGGCTTACGAGAAAAAGGGCGCAAAGCTCACGCTCACGCCGCTCGTACTCAAGGCACTGTTCGGGACGTTGAAAAAACACCCGATTTTCAACTCCAGCCTTGATGAAGTCGCGCAGGAGATTGTGTTCAAGGATTATTTCCACATCGGCATTGCGGTGGACACCGAGCAGGGCCTGATCGTGCCGGTCATCCGTGACGCGGACAGGAAGAGCGTGCTCGACCTTGCGAAGGAACTGGAGCAGCTCGCGCAAAAGGCCCGTGACCGGAAGGTGACGGCGGAGGAATTGAGGGGCGGCACGTTCACCGTCACCAATCAGGGCGCCATCGGCGGCGCGCATTTCACGCCCATCATCAACAAACCGGAAGTGGCCATTCTCGGTCTCGGACGCGGCGCGATGAAACCGGTGGCGCGCGACGGCAAGGTCGAGGTGCGCATGATGACGCCATTGGGATTGTCGTACGACCATCGGGTGATTGACGGCGGCGCGGCGGCGCGGTTCATCGTGGACCTCGTCGAGGCGTTGCAGGATTTCGAGGAGGAAGCGGTGAAATTGTAATCGTCAATGACATGACGGAGTAATGGAGTGTTGGAGTGGTGGAGTAATGGAGTAATGAGATATGGAAACGAATTATCGAAACAAGAATCTCGGGTATCAGCAACTGCGGGTGTGGCAGGATGCGATTGATTTTTACGTTTCTTGCAGTCGTGTATTCCGGACATGGCCTTACGACTTGCGACGTGTCGCGTCGCAGGAGATTGCCTCCGCGGATTCGGTGCATCGAAACATCGCCGAAGGTTATTGCCGGCGTTCCCTTCGTGAATATCTGCAATTTTTAAACTTCGCGCTCGGCTCACTTGGCGAGTCTGTTTCCGGACTCATCGCTTATCACAAAGCAGGGCAACTTCAGCCGGCGGACTTCGATTCACTGAACGCACTGGCGTTTAAGCTCGAAAACGGCCTTTTGAAACTTGTGGAAAGTCTTGAGCGCAAGGAGAGCAACATTGCCTACGGCGGAAGCGAATAATCAATCAATACTCCAATACTCCATCACTCCATTTTTTCCTATGGACCCAATCAAAACTCAAATCGTGGTCGTTGGCGCGGGGCCGGGCGGATACGCCGCGGCGTTTTATGCCGCCGACCTGGGCATGAAGGTCATCCTGGTCGAACGCGAAAAGCGGCTCGGCGGCGTCTGCCTGAATTGCGGCTGCATTCCGTCGAAGGCACTCCTTTACGCGACGCATCAAATCACCGCGGCGCACGATTCGGCGCATCGCGGCATCACGTTCGCGCCGCCGACGGTGGATTTGCCGAAACTGCGCGCGTGGAAGGAATCCATTTTGGAAAAACTCGGCGGCGGCGTGGCCGCGCTGGCCAAAATGCGCGGCGTGCAGGTCATCCGGGGACGCGGTTATTTTGAAGGTTCACAGACGTTGCGTGTTGAGACGGAGCTGGGGCAGCAGTTCATCGAGTATGACAAGGCGATACTCGCCGTCGGCTCGCTGGCGGCGATGCCCAAAGTGTTCGACCTCGGCAATCCGCGCATCATGACTTCCACCGGGGCGCTCGAAGTCGAGGACATTCCGGAAAACCTGCTGGTCGTCGGCGGCGGTTACATCGGCATGGAATTGGGCACCGTTTATGCCACGCTCGGCAGCAAAACCGTGCTGGTCGAGGCGCTCGACAGCATCCTGACCGGCGCTGATCCCGACCTGGCCCGGCCGGTGGTGGCGAACGCGAAGAAAATGTTCAAGGAAATCCGGCTCAAGGCCAAGGTCACGAAGATGGCCACCGCCGGCAAACAGATCAAAGTCGAGATGGAACACAACGGCCAGAAGGTGTCCGAACTTTACGACCGCGTGCTCGTGGCGGTGGGGCGCGTGCCGAACAGCGCCGATCTTGGTCTGGAAAACACCAAAGTCGAGCGGGATGAAAAAGGCTTCGTCAAGGTCAACCATCACCAGCAAACCGGCGACCCGAACATTTACGCCATCGGCGACATCGCGGGCGGGATTTTGCTGGCGCACAAGGCGCACAAGGAAGCGCGCATTGCCGTCGAGAACCTCAACGGCGAGGACGTCGTGTTTGAAAACATCGTCATCCCGGCGGTGGTGTTCACCGATCCGGAACTGGCGTGGTGCGGGCTGACCGAGGCCGAGGCGAAGGCCAAAGGCGTGAAATACGAAGTGGCGAAATTCCCGTGGTCGGCATCGGGACGCGCGCTGTCATTCGACCGGACGGACGGCCTGACGAAGATGTTGATTGACCCGGAAAGCGACCGGGTGCTGGGGGTGGGCATCGTGGGCGCGGGCGCGGGTGAATTGATTGCCGAGGCGGTGCTGGCGCTGGAAATGGGCGCGACCGCCGAGGACATCGCGCTGACGGTGCATCCGCATCCGACCTTGTCGGAGACGCTGATGGAATGCGCCGAGGTGTTTTACGGCCACGCCACGCACACCATCGCGAAGAAAAAGCCAACGCCGTAATTGACTACATGAGGCCGCGCTGAAATTTATGAAATGCGCTGCTTTTCTATTCGGCTCCGGCATATCAAAGGATTCAGGTGCGCCGATGGTTAATCAGATTTCTCACGCACTGCTGAATCAGGGGTGGCATGACGAAGGTGAATTCCGTTTCTCTCCAAGCGTCACCGAATCCACTGGCACAGCCCTACGCGCGCAGGAATTCCTGCGTATCCTGAAAAGCTACATTGACCCGCACTTGAAACTGCGTGAAAACCGGGAAGGACACTGTGAAGACCTCTATGCTGCTGCTAATCAGATTTTTCAAGATGAAATCTCCGAGATTGTTGACCCGATGCTCCGTTGTTCCGTCTCCGAAATCCGGTCGTCCGTGCTAAATCTATATCAAGGCCAAGATGCAAATAATTACCCAAATGCATTTGCTCAGTTGGTTCACAGCGGGATTCTCTTAATTGATTGGTGTGTCTTTCATTCGCTTTGGCCAGCAGAAATCCCAAAAGGAATGGAAGTTCTCACATCCGTTGCCAAGGCAATTCAGCAAATGGACATTTTCAGTTTGAATCACGACCTGCTGATTGAGCGACAGTTGGAGCAAAATGGAATAGTGTTTTCAGATGGATTCTCAGAAAAGGTTGGCGATGTCCTTCGATTTAATTGGTCATGGAATAGCGGCACACCGGTTAACCTTTACAAGCTTCACGGCTCGCTTGACTGGTATCGGTTTACTTTTCCTGGTGGCATGTTCCAATTCGCAAAAGTGCCAAGAAAGGTTGACCCTCGCCGGTGCAGGGACAGCGATGGCAACGATTTATATCTGCCAAATCAGGTCCCGCTTTTACTAATTGGAACGTTAGGCAAAGAGCGGCTATATGGTGTCGGTCTTGTCGCTGAATTCTTTCTTCAGTTTCGCTCTCGGCTCGCAAATCATCAAACCCTCATTTGCTGCGGCTATGGCTGGGGAGATAAGGGTATAAACAATCGCCTAAATCAGTGGCTTTATGATTCGGTAAAAAATCGAATCGTCATTCTTCACAAGGGATCACTAGATGAATTAAAGCAAAAACGATTCTGGAGTAAACGTGGAAGTTGGAGTAATCGTTGGAACGAGTGCGAACAGTCTGGCCAAGTTGTAGTCGTTCCCAAGTGGCTCAGCGATTGCACCCTCAACGACCTTGAACCCTTCTTCGACAACAAGTAGAGGAGCAAAAATGCGAATCGTTCGCTGTCCCCTTGAAAATTCGCGCGCCGGGATTGCGAAGAAGTTGGCATAGCCAAGATGATTGTTTTCCGCAACCTCGGATTCATTGACACCGGCATCAGGGCGTTCCTGTAAAAGTGATGGCTGATGAGATGAGCAGCGGCGCTTGACAAATATTTATTCAAGGAGCATAGACCGAACATGCGTTTGGGGACATACTTTGCACTGGGGCTGTTGCTCATCGCGCTGAAGATTTGCGCGGATGAAAAATTGCCGGCGCTCAAGGTGGGGAACGAGGTGTTCAGCAATGTTACCGTCACCGCAGTTACGCCCACGGACATTTACTTCACTTATCCCGGCGGGATGGCCAATGCCAAATTGAAGGAACTCAACCCGGAGTTGCAAAAGCATTTTCACTACAACACGACCAACGCGGTGGCGGTGGGGAAAAATCAAAGCAAGGCCAATGCCCAATACCATGCCGATCTCGCCAGTCACCCGGCGCTGCTGCCGTCCAACGAAGGCCGTCCCGCGCCGACGTCCGCCGTCGCGCCTGATTCTTCTTCACCGCGTGTGCTTTTCATCGGCAACAGCTATACCAGCGTCAACAATCTCCCGCAGATTTTCCACGATGTTGCCGCCACCGGGGGCCACGCGCCGGCCGAAATCAAGGCCGTCACACCCGGCGGGGTGACATTGTATCAACAACTCAATTCTCCCGACACGTTGAAGGCCATTGACGAAGGGAATTGGGACATTGTCATCCTACAGGCGCAAAGTCTGGAAGCGGCCATGTCCGAGCAGTTTCCGAACTGGCGTTACTATTTTCTCAAGGGCGCAGCCGGCCTTTACGACCGCATCAAGGCCGGCAGCCCGCATGCCAAAATCATCCTTTACCAGACCTGGGCGCGTCACGCCGATTACTGGAACGATCCCAAAGCCGACCGGAGCATCGGCAACAATCCCGCTGATATGCAGGCGCGCATCCGCAAATGGCATCAAAACGCCGCCGCGCAGAAAAACGACTTCCTCATCGCGCCCGTCGGGGATGCGTGGGAATTGAATTACAAGAATCCGAACGCCATCCGCCTCCACGCTGCCGACAATTCGCACCCCGCCTTCAACGGCTCCTACCTTGCGGCACTTGTGATTTACGGCATTATTTATCATCCGCCGAACCTGAACGCCTCTTATCACGGCGATCTTAGCCACACCGAGACGCTCTATCTTCAGACCATCGCAACACAGGCCACGCAGACGAGTTTTTCGCCGTGATCGAACACTTTCCCTCAACCCGGCCATCACCCATCCGCCTTCGTCTGACTCCGGCGAGACAAGCGGAAATGAGAATTGTTCGCCATCCCTAGACAATTCGCGCGCCGGAATTTGCCGGACGGTCAGGCCGTTCATAGTTGAACGTCCTCAATTTGGGCGTCGGCGCACTCGTCCGGCAGTTCAACTTCCTCGGCGTTGAAGGCGAGCACGTTTTTGATTTCGCGCCCGCCGGCCAGTCGCAAGTCCACGCGTTGATAGCCCATGCCGGTCTCCGGCAGTTGCAGCAACCGTTTCGTCCAACGTTTTGCGAGTTTGACTCTCATGCTCTCACTGCTGATTCGCCGCTGCGTGTTTGGCGGCGTGGTTTCGGAGGTGGCTGAAATTTCCTTCCTCGCAGCAGACCACGAAACCTTCCGTCACCGTTTTCAATTCTTCCCAGCGGGCGCGGATTTGTTTGGACTCCGCCTGCGTTACTTGATTGTCGTCGGCGGCTTTGGCGACGACGGCAAGGAGGTCGGCAAATTCCTGGACGATCTGGTTGGTGGCCGGAATCAGAAAATGCGGATGCGGCGTGTTCTTCGGATTAAGGATGAAAAAGCCGCCGGCGCGCTGGCAAATCCATTGGACGAGCCGCTGGTCGCCGGTGCTTTGCAGCAAGGCTTCGATGCGGTCGAGCGGATTGCCGGTGCCGCTGCCCGCGGCGTGGTCCGGCGGTTCGGCCCATTTGTAAACCATGGACAGCGACAGGCCGAGATCGGCGGCGACCTGTTTGGGGGCCTTTTTGTCGAAAACCTCGCGCAACAATTCGTAGGAATGCATGGCGAGACGATGGAAAAGCGGGACGGGTCGGTCAAATCTAAAAACCGAAGTCCGAAATCCGAATACCGAAGGCCAAATTCGGCTGCTTTCGATGGCTGTTCAATTGTCCGGCAACTCACCAGACGAACACCATTTGCATTCAGATTTCGGGTTTCGGGCTTCTTTCGGATTTCGGCATTCGGGTTTCGGATTTGGCCCAGATATCTGAACGCGGGACTCCGATCATTTATAAACCTCGCGCGAAATTATAGATGCAGGCTTGCCGGACCTGGTGTTTGATAAGCGCGGCGTATGAAACACAATGGCGAAATCCAGCATGCCTTTCCGACTTGCTTTGAAAGCGGGTTGGGTTTCTACTCGCTCCCACAACAACTTGGCGAGGGATTATGATGATCTACGCAATCTGCTTGGTGGTGGGTTTAACGTTCACTATTATCAGTGTGCTGGCCGGGCACTTTTTCGGCGGGCATGACGCCCATGTGGCGGGCAGCGGCGGTCACGCGGAGGCGGGCGCCGACACCAGCGACATGCCGGGCATCTCCATTTTCAGCCCCACGGTCATGGCTTCCTTCGTGACGGCGTTTGGCGGGTTCGGCCTCATTTTCACGCAGTTTCCAAAAACGAGCAGCGCGGTGGTCAGTGCGCCGCTCTCCGTCCTCGGCGGTCTGGTGGTGGCGGGAGCGTTGCTTGTGTTTTTGCGCGCGGTGTTTAGCCATACCCAAAGTTCCAGCGAATCAAAAGTGGCCGCTCTGATCGGTTCGGAGGCCAATGTCATAACGCCCATCCCGGAAAATGGCGTGGGTGAAATTGCCTACGTCGTGGGCGGCACGCGTTATTCAGCGCCGGCCCGCGCGGAAAACAATGCGGCGGTGGCCAATGGTAAGACCGTCAAAATCACCCGTATCGTCGGCACCCAGTTTTACGTCACGTCAATCAACTGATTTAACCCTCAACTCTCAACCATCAACCATCAACTCACATGAACCTTGCTCCCATGCTCGCCGAACTGAACTTCGCCCAGGGCGGAATCGTCATCATCGCCACGATTGTCATCGTTTTCGTGGTGTTCCTGCTCCTCTACATGGTGTTCAGCCGTTACACCAAGGTCGGGCCGAACCAGGTGCTGGTGGTGTCCGGCGTCAAGCACCGTGAGCAGGATGGCACGAGGGTCGGCTTCCGCATCGTCAAGGGCGGCGGCACGTTCGTTTTGCCGATTTTCGAGAAGGTGGACGTCCTGTCGCTGGAACTGCTGACCATTGATGTGCAGACGCCGGAGGTCTATACCAGCAAAGGCGTGCCGGTGAAGGTGGACGGCGTCGCGCAAACCAAAGTCAAAGGCGACGATGTTTCCATCCGCACGGCGGCGGAGCAATTTCTGGGGAAAAGCACCGATGAAATCCGCAACATCGCCACGCAGACACTGGAAGGCCATTTGCGCGCCATCCTTGGCACGATGACCGTCGAGGAGATTTATCAGAACCGCGACGCCTTTGCCCAGAAAGTCCAGGAAGTGGCCGCCGGCGACATGGCGAACATGGGCCTCGGCATTATCAGCTTCACCATCCGCGACATCCGCGACGGCCAGGGTTATCTCGACGCCCTCGGCAAACCGCGCATCGCCCAGGTCAAACGCGACGCCATCATCGCCCAGGCCGAGGCCGACCGCGATTCACAGATTCGTTCCGCGCAGGCGAAGCAGGCGGGGCAGGAAGCGCAGTTTGCCGCCGATACCAAGATTGCCGAGGCGCAACGCGATTATCAATCCAACGTGGCGCAATATCAGGCCACGGTAAACCAGCAAAAGGCCCAGGCCGACCTCGCCTACGATTTGCAGAAGTTCAAGACCGGCCAGCTCGTGAAGGCCGAGGAAGTCCAGGTGCAAATCATCGAGAAGCAAAAGCAAATCGAGTTGCAGCAGCAGGAAATCCAGCGCAAATCGCGCGAACTCGAAGCCACCGTGCAAAAGCCCGCCGACGCCGAGCGTTACAAAGTCGAGACACTGGCCAACGCAAAGAAATTCCAGCTCGAAACCGAGGCGGCCGGCTCGGCGTCTGCGACGAAGGCGACCGGTTTTGCCGGCGCCGACGTCGTGAAAGCCACGGGTCTGGCCGAAGCCGACGCGAACAAGGCGCGCGGTCTGGCCGAGGCGTCCGTCATCGAGGCGCAAGGCAAGGCGACCGCCGAGGCGATGCGGGTGAAAGCCGAATCGTTCAAGCAATACAACCAGGCGGCGGTCATCGAAATGATTGTGCGCGTGATGCCGGAAATCGCGGGCAAGATCAGCGAACCGCTGAGCAAGACCGAGAAGATGGTCATCATCAACAGCGGCAACGGCCCCGGCGGCGGCGCGAGCAAGCTGACCGGCGACGTAACCACCATCATCAGCCAGTTGCCGCCGGTGCTGGAGAGCCTGACCGGCGTGAAGTTCGAGAAATTGCTGGAGCAGGTCCCCGCGCTGAAAAAGGCGATGGGGAAGGATGACGATAAAGGCAAATAATCCCAAACGTAGCAGCCGACGTGAGGAGGCTCTATGGTTCGAGGTTGGTTGAGAGTTGAGGGTTGAGGGTTGAGAGTTCCAAAAGAATGGAGCCTCGTTACCTCGGCTGCTACGAAACTTGAAAATATGAAAGTTTTCCGTTCGCACGATGACTGTGGGGTTGCCGGGATTGGTGGCAGAAAGCGGTCCCGATGCATCGGGACCGCAGTCCAAGACCTGGCGGTTACTTCGGGTATTCAAAGCGCGCGTCAGCGTCTTGGAGTGCGCCAGTCCTCTGGCGCTTTCGGTTCGCGAGCAGGTGTCGGTGAAATAATTGGATGACGACTATAAAACTTTGCCGTTCACGCGATAACCGCCGGCTCGCCGGAGTTTGCGGCGGGTTGGCGAAGCATTTTGATCTGCCATCATCGAAGCTGCGCGTGGTCTGGGTTTTGGGAACACTTTTCAGCGCGGCATTTCCAGGCGTTTTGTTGTATCTGGCGCTTTGGTATTTGCTGCCGGAAGAACCGCCGCCCGCGCTCAGCTTTGAACCGGCCGTGTTGCAGCCGTGGAAGAAAGCAATGTGAAAAACGAATTTAACGCAAAGGCGCAAAAACTGTGATCAAAACCTTCTCAATGCTGGTTTGCCTATTGAGTGTTTCCAAACTCACTTTTGGAGCGGATACGAATCAGACAATGACAAAGATTGTCTATCGGGATATCTCCACCAATGTTTTGTCAAACTCGTTCGCCGCGCAGCCAAGGACACTTTATCGAATGGGAGAAAAATATAACCGCTCGGAAGAAGCACCCGACCCGGTTTTGGGAATTCATGGTCTTATCATCATCAACGAACCGGATGCGTGGATGATTAACCTGATGGATAAAACCGGCACTCACATGGTGGATGGTGGGCCGACTTATGTAGTTCACGACTGCATTGTGTCACCGTCAAGTAAATCACAAGCCGAATTTCAAGCTTTCAAAGCCAGCTCCATTAGCGGGTTTGAATTTGGCAAGGAGATGGAATTTCTAAAAAAGCACAAAGCCAAGAAGTCCGGGCCGCTATCAATTGGCGGCGTATCATGCGACCGCTATGAATTGACGCTTGACGGTTACTCAATAGAGATGTTTGCGAAAAACGGGACTGAGATTCCTTATCAACTGAAAATATCCAAGGGACAATCCCAGATTTCATATTTACAATACGACACCTATCGGACTGATTTACAGCCAGACTTGTCACTTTTCAAACCGCCGGCTGGAATCGAAATTTCTGAAACGCGGCATTAATCATGCGCCTGTTTGAAGCCATCATTGACGCGAACCACCGGGCGGTGGCTGGTGACGCGAACGCCGGATTGCATCCGGCGGATTTTGCGGACGAACTGCCGGTCATCGCGCTCACGTGCGTTGATCCGCGGTTGAACGCGATTTTTCCGAACGCGCTCGCGCTGCCCGCCGAGCAGTTCATCTGGCTGCGCAACGCGGGCAACATCATCACCGGGCCGCTCTCCAGCACCATGCGGTCGCTGGCGCTGGCGTGCGCCGTCAAGGGCGGCAAGGAAATCGCCATCATCGGCCACACGGACTGCCAAGTTGGTCAGACGACGGCGATGCAGTTGCTCGATAAATTGAAGGCCTTGGGCGTCGAGCGGCATTTGTTGCCGGAAAACATCAACGAGTTTTTCGGCATGTTCGGCAGCGAGCGGCAAAACGTCATCAAGGCCTGCGACATCGTCCGGCACAGTCCGCTTATCGGCCCGAAAATCCCGGTGCATGGTTTTTTGGTGGACATCGAAACCGGCAGGCTCGAATGGATTGTGAATGGCTACGATGCCTGGCAGACGTTGCCTGGCCCAGGCGACGCGATAAAAGGCACCGGGCCGATGGCCGAGGCGCTCGGTTCGTTCGCCGCGTTCAACCTCGGCGAAATGAAATTCCCCGAAGCCAAAATTGGAGAGGTGGTGGCGAAAGCCGAAGATTGGCTGTCACAGAAAATCGGGCAGTTGGAAGTCAAACCTTCCCAGCCGGCGGCTCCGGCTGCGCCCGCGCCGCAGGTTCCGCCTTTGCCCGCCGCGCCGGTCATCCCGCCGAAAATTCCACTGCCACCGCCCATCCGTCCCAAGAGCATTCCGACCCGCGACCGGAGGTAAAAGCAGTCGCGTAGCGACAATTTGATGGTAGCCGTGGCTTTCAAGCCACGGTTGCAGTACGAATATGGTGTCCGTCGCGGAGCGACGGTTGAAATCAATGCCGACAAAAGATTCAAGCGTCGCTCCGCGACGCCACCGCGGGGAAACCTTTCCCGGGCTGAAGCCCACGGCTACCGTCATGCCTCGCTCCGCGAGGGCTGTGCAGCTTCTCAAAGATTGAGATGCGCCCAAGGTGAAACGCCAACCAAACCGTTTTCGAGATTGAAACTGGCGATGGGCAGGCTAGAATCAGCGCTCCAATGGTCCGGGGCGTAGCGTAGCTTGGCTAGCGCGCTTGCTTGGGGTGCAAGAGGTCGTGAGTTCAAATCTCACCGCCCCGACCATTTCATTCCTCCGCCAGTTGCGGCGTCAACGTGAGGTTCAGGCTGCCGAAGCCCACTTCAAACTGCCGGTCGGGCCGGATGACGACCTTCATGACAAGGCCGTCCGCAATTAATTATTCGCGGGCGAACACCAGCGTGGTTTTGTCGTCCTTGATCGTCAATCGCGTATCGTCGATCTGGGCGGGCATGGATTGTTTTTTGCCGCTGCTGCTGAGCGACAATTGATAATCAGCCCCGTCACCTTTCCATTTACCCTGCCACGTGGCGGTTTCAGTGGTTGGCGGCTTGCCAGGCTGTATTGTCATATGAGGCAGATTTTTCAGGAACGCCTGGCCATCGGCGCCGGCGACGAACATGGTCTTGGCATACGACTGCGTCACCCATGCGCGCAGCGTCCGCATTTCGCGCGACGAAATAACCGGGCGCGTCTCCAGCAGCCGGCTCGTGGTCGCGGCGATGTTGAAATCCCACCGGCCGATGATTTTTTCCGAACCATATTTCGCCGACTGGCCGGTTTGCAGATAGGCGCACAGGTCGTCAAAATTGTCCTGGACAATGCCCCAGACCAGGTCGGCCGTCTCCCGGTTTTCCCAGATGGATTTGAACTGGTCGTTGTCGAGCAACTGCCGGATGGGCGCGTGTTGCTTCCACGCATTTTGAAACTCGGTGTTCTGACCGAGCTGTTTGAAATCTTCGCGTTCGGTCAGCGAAATGAACATCGGATAATCCGCCAGCCG
>Ga0116127_1001794_pt1 | contig 11857 bp, 10 predicted proteins | sample June2015DPH_16_1_FD_89731 | JGI IMG/M metagenome (GOLD analysis project Ga0116127, IMG submission 89731) | Peatland microbial communities from SPRUCE experiment site at the Marcell Experimental Forest, Minnesota, USA - June2015DPH_16_100 | ecosystem: Environmental > Terrestrial > Soil > Wetlands... | reverse complement strand
GATCGAAGCTGGATTTGCTTCGTGTCTTTGGCCGGACGGTCGGCAGCAATGACGGTGTAACGCTCAATTGCCATGGGGAACACGAAGCCGTCGTTGTAATCGGTATGCTCGCCGATGATATTGACACGGCCGGGCGCGGCCACAATCCAGCGCGGCTGGCGGCCGTAAATCCTGGTGAATTCCCGGGCGGTTTGACTGGCAAGTTCAGAAAGCTTCATAAAAAATAAAATAGCGAGGGAACACTTGGTTTAGTTGGGCGAGGCTGCCGCGACCAGCCGGCTCGCGAGGACGCTCGCCCCACCTAAATCCAACCTGAATTCAAGCTGGCGGCGGTGTCTTCCGGCTCCGCGTCGCGCCGAGCAGCATCAACGCGCCAAACACGAGCAGGACGATGCCCCACCAAAGGTTGATGTTGATGTTGAGTGAGCGCGCGTCCGCGCCATTGACCAGGCCGGTGATCAGCAGCAGCGCGCCGATGAGCGTGAACATGATGCCGATTGGCCAGCGAATATCGAGTCCCATAAATTTTCCTTTCTACCAGAAGATGATGTTGAGAATGACACAAGCGATAATCAGAATCGTGCCGAAGACGGCCGGACGCAACAGCCAGTTTTGATCCTCATCCTTGAGCTTCGGTGTCAGCGAATACACCAGGCCTTTGAGTTCTTCGTCGGATTTCGTCCGTTTCGTCGCCAGTGAAATTGCGAAGGTCAGAACCAAACAGGCAATGAAAGCAAAACTCGCCAGCCAGAAATTTTGGGCCATGCTGGAGGGGAAGGTGTATAAAGTCGCCCCCAACCAACCGCCTTTGCCTTCGGCCATCGTCAGACCGTGAACCAATGCCGACGTGGAAATGCCGCCCAAAAGACCGAGGAAGGCTCCCGTGCCGGTCGTTCGCGCCCAAAACATCGCCAGCAGGAACGTGGCGAACAGCGGCGCGTTCACGAAACTGAACACCAGCTGGATCACATCCATGGCATTGTTGTATCTTCGGGCGAAGTAAGCGCACGCGATGCTCAACAGCACACCGACCACCGTAATCACCTGCCCCATCCTGAAATAATGATGGTCGCTTTTATTCGGCGCAAGGTAGGCCTGGTAAAGGTCGTAGGTCCAAATCGTATTGAACGCCGTGACATTGCCGGCCATCCCGGACATGAACGACGCGAGCAGCGCCGTCAGCGCCAGACCGAGCAACCCCGCCGGGCAATACTTTTTGACCAACGACAAAATCACGCCATTGTAATCATTTTCAACAACGGCGTCCTGCAGGCGGTCCTTGATGGCCCCATCATCAAGCGAAGCGGCGTCCTTAACGATGGCAGCCACTTTGGCCTCATTCAGCTTCATGGCGATTGCGGCGCTGACATTTTTGAAGGCGGTCGGTTCGTCTTCTTTCAGCGCGGCGGCCTCCTTGACGGCGGGAATCGCTTTTACATAAGCGCTATCGCTGACGATTTTGGGTGGCAGACGATAACCGTCCTTTCCCGTGAACGCGAGGGCGGCAGCAATCAATCCGGGTGAAACCACGAGAATGGGGAAGAGCATTTTTGGCACGGCGGCGATCAGGGGTGTGCGGCGCGCGGCGCTCATGTTTCTTGCCGCCATCGCGCGTTGCACGACCAGAAAGTTCGTGCACCAGTAACCGAAGGAGAGCACGAAGCCGAGGCCGAAAACCATCGCAAACCAGTCCACCCCCATGGGATTGGCTTGTGGCCCGGCCAGCACCGGCTTCCACACGCTTGTCCAGGCATCGGGCTGAAAGGTTTTGCTGTTCAAATCCAATGCGGCCGGGTTTTGGGCCACCAATCCCAGCGTCGCTTTCAATTTATCCCAGCCGCCGACGTCTTTGAGGCCGAGATAAATGACCGGTGTGAAGCCGAGGACAATCATGAAGAACTGGAGCACTTCGGTGTAAATCGCCGAGGTCAGCCCGCCTTTGATGACGTAAACGAGCACGACCGCCGAACAAATCCAAAGACTTATGTTGTAGTTCCAGCCGAGCAGCAGATGCAGCAGCCGGGCCAGGCAATCCATGGAAATACCCGAAGCGAACACCGTCATGACCGCGAACGAAATTGAATTCAGGCAGCGCACGCGTTCATCGAAACGCAGCTTGAGAAATTCCGGCACCGAGCGCGCCTTGGAACCGTAGTAAAACGGCATCATGAAAATGGCGAGAAAGACCATCGCCGGAATCGCGCCGATCCAGTAAAAATGGGCGGTGGCGATGCCATATTTGGTGGTGTTGGCGGCCATGCCGACCAGTTCGAGCGCGCCGAGATTGGCGGCCATGAAGGCCAGTCCCGTGACCCACGCGGGAATGGAACGCCCGGACAAAAAGAAGTCCGTGGACGTTTTCATGTAGCGCCGGAGCGCGAAGCCGATGCCGATGACGAAGGCGGTGTAAGCAAGAAGGATTGTGTAGTCAACCCAGGCAAGGTGAATTGGTTGCATAAGAATTGGCGGAAGATGAGCGATTCAAGTCGGTCCTGTCAATCCCATTGCTTTTCATCGGAACTTGTGATTTATTGTGCCGCGAATTAAATTTTATGCCCACAAAAATTGAAGCCAAGACCAGGGAACTGTGCCAAACCATCATTGACCAGCCGGAGATGATTTCCATCCGCAAGCGCATTGACACCTTTTTGTCCGACCCCGGCGCGCGCGGCCAATATGAAGCGGTGATGAGCAAAGGGCAGGCGCTTCAGGAAAAACAGGCGCGGTCGCAACCGCTCGAAAGCGCTGAAATCGCCGACTTCGAAAAACATCGCGACGCCCTGATGCAAAATTCCATTGCGCGTGGATTTCTCGATGCGCAGGAAGAGTTGCACGAGATGCAGCATCTCATTCAGAAATCCATTTCCAAAACGATCGAACTGGGCCGGGTCCCGGGCGAGATGGATTTGGAGGAAGGTTCGTGCGGCCACGGCTGCGGCTGCCATGAACATTGAAGCCGACCGGCTGGATTTGGAAAAACCTCACGTGTGCCGGAAGCATTTCAATCGCGCGATGTAAAACGTTTCGAAACCGCGCTGCGCCGTTTCGAGGAGGAAAACTCCCACGACCCGAACATCGAGACCGTCAACGGCATTTCCCACCCGCGTGAATTGCTTTATGCCCAACGGCTGACAGATTGGGTCCTGCGGCTCTGCCCGGCCGCATCCGAGGGACTTCGCCTGGCCGCGCGCTGCCAGCACATTTGCCGCTGGGAAATCCCGCGCCAGTCTTATCCGATGACCCGCGCCGGCTATTTGCAATGGCGGGCGGCGCTCAAAAAGTTTCACGCCCAAAAGGCCGGCGACATTTTGCGCGAAACCGGCTACCCGGAAGACGTGATTCGCCGGGTGCAGGATTTGAATCTCAAGAAACATTTTCCCGACGACCCCGAAACCCGCGTGCTCGAAGACGCGCTTTGTCTGGTTTTCCTCGAATTCCAGTTGGCCGATCTCGCGGCGAAAACTGCCGCGGACAAAACCATCAATGCCCTGCAAAAATCCTGGCAGAAAATGACCAAGGCCGCCCGCGCCGAGGCCCTGAAATTGAATTACGGCGAACGTGAAAAAGCCTTGCTGCAACGCGCACTCAACGGTTAGAACGGTTTTCCACTGGTGGGGCGAGCGTCCTCGCGAGCCGGAAATTTGACTTTTAAGCTGTGCGGCTCGCCAGTAGTCTCGACCCACCTTTTGATTCCGAGTGACAATGCCGCCACCGCCTGACACGCCACGTGAAAACCAAATCCCGCTCTGCGTGGACCTGGACTGCCTTAGGTGCGCTGCTGCAATGATGTTCCAGCGACAGGTCCGTTACGGTATACTGCCTTCGGCAACAATTTTACCCATACGGAGTCAAATACACGTAATCGCATACCGCCGCAAATATTGCCGCTTTAGGACCGCCGTGACCTCTTAACAACCACTTTACGCCATAAGAAACCGCTCGCGCCGGCAAAGCCCAAGAGCAGGCCGCTGCCCGGCTCGGGGACGGGGACGGTTTCCACGTTGATGCTGGCGGGGTCCACCCTGAAATCGAGGTAACCGACGAGGTCCAAGGTGGTATTGGGGGAAAGGTTGGGGGTAGTACCATTGACGGGAACGCCGATGGCGGTGCCGTTGAATGGGCCCGGAGTATTGTAAACGTCGTTGTAGTTGACGGTGTCCAAAAGGCCGTATACTCCATAGTAGTCGGTGCCGTAGTAGTTGATGTAGCCGGTGACGGAGGCGAAGTTGCCACTATTCTGGACGGTTCCGCTGACCGCGAAATTTGGGAAAAGAGTGGGCTGGCTGAGCAGGCCGCCGCCACCAAGCTGGAATTCGACTGAAAATTGGAAGATCAAGTCAGCATAGCCAGTGTTGCCGGCAGCTTGATTGAGCGTCACACCAGTCAAGGCGATGTTGTAATTATTCCCGCTACCGGAGACGGTAATAGTGCCTTGGGCAAAATCGGAGGTGACAGGGTCGGTCGTCAGCCCAAGGTTTTGGCTGACAGAATTGCCACCGCCCCACGGGCTGGTGTACGGGTTGACACTGGTGATACCGGGAAGCAAAAACGAATTATAAGAGGTGGTGTCGTTGAACAGGATCGAGCCATAGGAAGTTATGGGGGTGTTGATGACGGTGATTTGTGCTCTGGCGGAACTGGTCAGAAGCAGACCGCCAGCTAGGGCCAAGGCGGCAACGAAACATCGGAATGAGTTGGTTTTCATGGTTTATAGTTTACATTTTAAAATTTAATATAGCTAAAGTTTGAGGCGACGCAAGCGGAAAAGGCGCGACCGGGATGATGTCGTTGCCTATCGAGAGCCATGGCGTTTGCGGAACACCATTAAGGTCATGTGCTTTTCCTTGCGAAAATAACGGGCGTTAAGCTGCAAGTTTTCATAACGCAACGCCCCGGCGATTTGTGGCACCAGCAGATCCGTTTCCATCAATATTCGCGCGATCAAGCCCACCCGCATCCGGCGAATTTCCTGCAAGATGGAGCGTCCAAGCACCATGCGAAAACGAAAACGGGTCCTGAGTGTTGACACAAGTTTACTTTTTCAGATGGTAAAGCCGGTTGACCACATACACCCATGCCCCCGTTTTCAACCGGTCTGCCATCCATTTCAACGTCATTGCCGTCTCCTGTCGCAATCGCCAAGCGATGTCCTGATTTCGTTTAGCGTCAAGCCTGCGGCTCAACCGAATCGGCGCATAGCGCCGACACTACAAGAAAATCAGGATACTGCCTCCAGTCAGACAGGCTTGTCACGTTCATCGCCTTCCTCTAATTTCGCGGCGGATTCTGGATACCACCGCATGCCGCCACCGCTTGATCCGCCCTCCAATCCAGTCCCGCTCTGCGTGGACCTGGACGGCACGCTCATCAAGACCGATTTGCTTTGGGAATCGCTGGCGCGATTGCTTCGAAAAAATCCGTTCCAGCTCCTGCCCGTTTTGTTTTGGTGGATGCGGGGCCGGGCTTTTTTGAAACGGCAGCTCGTCCGGCGCGTCACGATTGATCCTGCCGCCCTGCCCTACCACGAACCGTTTCTTGCCTATCTGCGGGAACAAAAGGCCGCCGGCCGGAAATTGGTCCTCGTCACCGCCTCCGACCGCGACATGGCCCTGCCCGTCGCCAACTACGTCGGCCTCTTCGACGATGTGCTCGGAAGCGACGGCAAAACCAATTTGCGCGGCGCGAACAAACTCAAGGCGCTCACGGAAAAATTCGGCGAACGCGGTTTTGACTACGCCGGCAATTCATGCGCCGATCTCGCCGTCTGGCGCGGCGCGCGCGAGGCGATTGTCGTCAATGCCAGTGCTGCCGTTTTGAAACGGGCCGCCGAATGCGCCAAGCCCGGCCCGACGTTCACAGAGGATTATTCGCCGTTTGCCACGTTGAAAAGTTTTCTTAACGAACTCCTGGTTCGCAGCGGTTATCTCCTGGCCATCGGCGCCGGACTTTTGTTGACCGCCGCGTTTCCGAAAATCGGCATCGCCGGTTCCGCCTGGATTGCGCCGGCCCTGATGATGGCCGCCGCTCAGGGCAAACGCGGCGGCGACGCGTTCCGCGTCGGTTACGTGGCCGGCCTAACGCATTTTCTTTCGTCGCTGTACTGGCTGCTGCTGATTCCGGTGACGGGCTTTCCGATTCTCGGCTGGTTTTTATTGGGCGTCTATCTCGGGTTATATCCGGCGGTCTGGGTCTGGCTCGTCTCGGAGTGCGGAGTGCGGAGTGTGGAGCGCGAATCATGGAGCGGGCGTTTGTTGTGGTCGCTCATGGGCGCCGCCGTCTGGGTAGCGCTGGAAATGGTCCGGGCCCGGCTGTTCAGCGGTTTTCCATGGAATCCTCTTGGCGCCTCGCAATTTCAACTGATACCGCTCATTCAAATCGCCTCGGTCGCGGGTGTTTATGGCGTTTCGTTTCTGGTCGTGTGGGTTTCGCTGTCGCTGTTTTCCGCCGGGCGCATGATTTTTCACCGGCCAGCCTCCCGGTTTGCGTGGCAGGCGGAAACACTTTTGCCGCTGGCCGTGGTTGCGGTGTTGTTCGCGGTTGGTTTCGCGCGAATGAACGGACAAAATCCGCCCGGCGCGACGCTGCGCATCACGCTCGTTCAACCCAACATTCCGCAGACGTTGATTTGGGATCGGAACGCGAACACCAATCGTTTCCGGCAACTGCTGGAACTGTCGGGAAGCGCACTTACGAACCAAACTGATTTGCTCATCTGGCCGGAATCCGCCGTGCCGGAATTTGAATTCGATGTCGCCAGTTACTCCGCCATTACCAACCTCGTTCGCACCCATTGCCTCTGGCTGATTTTCAATGCCGAAGATTATGTCTGGCGTTCCGGCGCCGGGACCAACAATGATTACGATGCTTTCAACGCCGCCTTCCTGTTCAACCCGGCCGGCCGATGCGCGGCAATTTATCACAAGCAAAACCTGGTCATCTTTGGCGAATACATCCCGCTCGTGCGCTGGCTGCCGTTCATCAAATGGTTCACGCCCATCACCGGCAGCTTTGCGTCCGGTGACCGTGTGGTGCCTTTTGAACTGGAGCGCCGGCCTCCGGCCCGGCACGAACCGAATGCTGATATTCCCGACGCTGGATCGGAGACTGGCACTCCAGGTCGCGTCAAAACCGCCACACTCATTTGTTTCGAGGACATATTCCCGCAGCTCGCGCGGGAATACGTCCAGGACGACACGGATTTTCTGGTGAACCTGACCAACGACGGCTGGTTTGGCGACAGCGCAGCGCAATGGCAACAGGCCGCCGCCGCCGTTTTCCGCGCCGTGGAAAACGGCGTGCCGCTGGTGCGCTCCGCCAACAACGGCCTGACCTGCTGGGTGGACGTCAACGGCCGGCTGCGTGAAATTTCCAGGGACAAAACCGGCAGCGTTTACGGCGTCGGCGCAATGACGATTGAACTCCCGTTGTTGCACCCCGGCGAAAAGCGCGCACCGACTTTTTACAATCGGCACGGCGATTGGTTTGGTTGGTTATGCGTCGGCGTCACGGGCATTTTGTTTGTCGTAAAAATTGCAAGGCAAAGTCGCAAATAACAACCTTGAGCAAGGTGCAACCGAAGCCACCAATGCACAATGCCGTGTCCGCGTGGAACGCCGGATAAATCCGGCAGGTGTGCAACCGGCGCGTGTTGCTGCCGGATAAATCCGGCGTTCCTGCCGAAAGGATGCGACTGGACTTTTTGCAGAATCAAGGTGCGCCCCGTTGATGCTTCCGCGCCCTTTGCGGCTTGCCACCGCCTCGCGGCGGAATAAGCTTCTTCCCGAACGGAGCCTCTTAACCATTAACCCAGCATTCTATGTCATTCACCGCTGCTCAAATCGCAGAACAACTCCGGGGCGAAGTCCTCGGCGACGGTTCAGTCCAACTCACCGGCTTCGCGCCCGCCGACTGTGCCCGGGCTGGCGACCTCACTTTCGCTGAGAAGGAAACCCACTTCGCCGCTGCCGAACAAAGCCAGGCCGCCGCCATCCTTGTATCGGAGGCATTCGCGCCGTCGAAGAAAGTCCTCATCCGCGTGCGGAACGCGCGCGTGGCCATGGCCAGGGTGCTGCCGCTCTTTTTCCCGCCGGATCAACAACCGTCCGGCATTCATCCGGGCGCGATTATTGATGCCTCGGCGCAAATTGATCCCACGGCGCACATCGGGCCGGATTGCGTGCTGGGCGCGCGGGTGCGGCTCGGCGCGCGTTCCGTGCTCATGGGCGGCAACCATATCGGCCGGGACTGTCAGATTGGCGACGACGTGTGCCTGTTCCCAAACGTCGTTGTTTATGCGCGGACGCAGATCGGTCATCGGGTCAGCATCCACGCCGGCACGGTCATCGGCTCGGACGGCTACGGCTACGTGTTCGACGAGGGCCGCCACCGCAAAGTGCTGCAGGTCGGCAATGTGATCATCCACGACGACGTGGAGATCGGCGCCAACACGGCCATTGACCGCGGGGCGCTTGGTTCCACCATCATCGGCCAGGGCACCAAGATTGATAATCTTGTGCACGTCGCGCACAATGTCGTCATTGGCCGGCACTGTCTGGTCATGGGCCAGTCGGGTTTTGCCGGCAGCACGCGCCTTGGAGATTACTGCGTGATTGCTTCGCAGTCGGGGATTGCAGGACATTTGAAGCTCGGCAACCAGGCCATGGTCGGCGCGAAGTCCGGTGTGATGCGCGATATTCCCGACGGAGGGGCAGTGCTCGGCTATCCGGCCGCGCCGGACAAACAGGCCAAGCGGCAGATGATCGCGGTGCAGCAGTTGCCGGACATGATCCACCGCCTGCGCGAACTGGAAAAGCAGGTGGAACAACTCCGTGCCAAAGCCGGCACATAAACGGTGTGGCGGTTTGTCTCCGGTGCGGGTGATTGATTTCAATTCTCAGTAGTGGATCAGTTTGATGAAAGATGGCGGGCGGATGGAGACGAAATCACTAATTCCTAAATCCGAATGACTAAAGAATGCCCAGAATGCTCAAATAACCAATGGCCTTCGTCATTATGGTTTAGTCATTAGTCATTCCGCAGGGCGGCATGGTTTACTCATTCGCCATTCAATGGAGATATGACCGCCGCTCCGGGTGATTGGCCATCGGGAGGTTGAATCGGCTGTTAAAAAAAGAAAGGCCGGACATCAGGTCCGGCCTCTTCATACAGAATTGAGAACTAAGTACGACAACAACAATGGAATCATACCTCATGCCCCGTCCCCTGCCAGTCACCAGTTCTGGTGACAAATCCTGAAAAAGGTTCGCGGTCAATTTGGCGGTTGTGCTACCGTCCAGGCAGGAATTTTAATCATGGCGTTCTCATTCATTTTTCTCGGCAGCGGCACTTCGCAAGGCGTGCCCATCATTGGCAAGGAATATCCGCCGGAATTCCTGGCCAATCCCAAAAACCATCGTACCCGGCCTTCCGTTTATGTCGCCACGGACAAAGTCAAATTCGTCGTGGACACGACGCCGGAATTTCGCATCCAGATGCTCCGCGAAGACATTCGCTGGCTCGATGCGGTTATTTTCACCCATTCCCACGCCGATCACATCATGGGTCTGGATGATTGCCGCCGGTTTTGCGATTTGCGCAAAGGTGCGTTGCCGATTTATGCGAACGAGGAAACGATGGCGGCGCTTCGGCGTATTTTCATCTATGCGTTTGACGGGCGGGCGATTCCGAAAGGCTATTTTCGTCCCGAACCCCACGTCATTGACGGAACATTCACCTTGGGCGATTTGGAAATCATTCCCCTGCCCCTGCCGCACGGCCCGACGACGACGAACGGCTATCTCTTCGTGCAAAACGGCAAAAAACGGCTCGCGTATTTGAGCGACTGCAAGGAAATTCCCGCCGACGCGCTGGGCAAGGTCCAAGGCGTCGAAGTCGCCGTGCTTGACGCGTTGCGTTACACGCCGCATCCAACCCACATGTGCCTGGACGAAGCGTTGACAGCGGCACGGCGCATCGGCGCGGCGCGGACCTGTTTCACACACCTAACGCACGATTACGACCACGACCAGGCACAGGCGGAATTGCCATCCGGAGTGATGTTAGCGTGGGACGGACTAAGGATAACAGGCAATTAAACGTTGAAAGGACATTGCCGGTATGAAAATTATTTGGACCATTTTAGTCGCAACCTTGTTTCAGAACGGCGGGCTTGACGCCGCGCTGGCTGCCGGCGACAACACTTTCACGCCTTCGAATCCACCGGATATGAAGCCGCTGACCGGACACGATTCCCCGGCCTACCGCGCGGCCCGGTGGTTCAAGCACGGCGTCAATCTGGGTGACTATCTTGAAGTGCCGCCGAACCAAGGCTGGGGGGTGACAGTTTCCGCGGATGAATTTGCACAGATGAAGCGCGAGGGTTTTGATCATGTGCGCGTGCCGGTTGGCTGGCATCATTACGCCGGGGCCGCGCCGGATTTCACGCTTGCGCCGGAGATTTTTGTCCGGGTTGATTTTGTCGTCACCAACGCGCTGAACAACGGACTGGCCGTGATGATCAACATCCATCACTTCAACGAATTGGACCAGGACCCGGCGGGGCAGACGGAAAAATTTCTCGCGTTGTGGCGTCAAATCGCGGCGCATTACAAGGATTTCACCAACCGGCTCGCGTTCGAACTCGATAATGAACCGCATGAAAACGCCAGGACCGCATTGATGAATCCGATTTACGCCCGTGCCATTGCGGAGATTCGCCGGAGCAATCCAAGCCGGACGATTTTCGTCGAGCCGGGAAACTGGGGCGGCATTGACGAGTTGAAAAATCTGGTGCTGCCGCCCGACGACAACGTGATTGTTTCCGTCCATTGCTACGACCCGTTTCACTTCACGCATCAAGGCGCGGGTTGGACCGGACCGGACACGCAACAAACCGGCATCCAGTTTCCCGGCCCGCCCGCACAGCCGCTCAAGGCCGACCCAAAGCTGGATTTGAAACCTTACGTTTTAGACTGGATTCAAGCCTACAACACCCTGCCGACGGACAAAAATCCGAGCAGCCCGCTGGCCTTCGCGGACAAATTAAAATTCCTCCGCACGTGGTCGGATTATTACGGATACCCGATTCACATCGGTGAATTTGGCTGCTACATCAAGGCTGACCCGGCGTCACGTGCCCGTTTCTACTCGGCGTTCCGGCGGGCGGCGGAGCAGCAAGGTTTGGGTTGGGCGATTTGGGACTGGAGCGCAAACTTTCGTTATTGGGATAAAAAAACCGGCAAACCCATGCCCGGAATGCACGCCGCACTCTTCGGCAAATTGAATTGAACCGGCCACCGGGCGCGAGGTCAAATCCCCAACCATGAATTATTTTGGAACGCGTCTGGTTCTTTTATTGCTGGCCACCGCGCCGCTGCTCGTTCGCGCCGGCGGCGACGAGGTGGTCGTGATTTACAACAATCGCATGCCCGGATCGAAACTAGTGGCGGACCATTACGCCCAAATGCGGCAGGTGCCGGAAGCGCAGGTTTACGGATTCGATCTGCCCATCACCGAGGAGATGACGCGCGCCGAGTTTGCCGACGCGCTGCAATTCCCGCTGGCCAGCCGGCTGCTCGTGGACAAGTTCTGGCGGTTTGGTTCCGTGACCAACGCCGCGACCAACGGCCAGCCGAAGCGTGTCGAAAATCGTGTCGTTGAATCCAGGATTCGTTATGCGGTCCTCTGCTACGGTGTTCCGCTGAAAATTGCGTCCGACCCGAATTTGCACGAACCGGGCCGGGAAAACGTCCGTCCGGAACTGCTGCGCAACGAAGCGGCGGTGGATTCCGAGCTGGTCTGGCTGCCGCTGCTGAAAATGAACGTCCCGCTTTCCGGACCGCTGCCCAACTGGGTTTAT
>Ga0116127_1001780_pt1 | contig 11930 bp, 8 predicted proteins | sample June2015DPH_16_1_FD_89731 | JGI IMG/M metagenome (GOLD analysis project Ga0116127, IMG submission 89731) | Peatland microbial communities from SPRUCE experiment site at the Marcell Experimental Forest, Minnesota, USA - June2015DPH_16_100 | ecosystem: Environmental > Terrestrial > Soil > Wetlands... | reverse complement strand
TGTCAAGGGCGCGACCAATCCCAGCATGCTTTTTGGCGTGGCGCTGGAAGCGGCGTTTTTTGGCGCGCTGCTTTACCTGCTTTCCCAACGCGACGTGAGTTTGATCTGGCCGCTGACCGCGCTCGGCCTCGTCATCACCGCGCTCGCGGCCAAGTTGATTTTGAAGGAAGAAGTGTCGGCGGTGCGTTGGGCGGGCATTTTGTTGATTGTCATCGGCGCTTCCCTCGTCAGGTACAGCGAAAAGGCAAAATCAAAACCGCCGGCACCCGCGCCTGCTGTCAAAGAGTCTGTTCCCACTCAATAATTTCGCAGCCGCCGACGCTTGCCGCGCCGAAGCGTAGCGCAGGCGGGTAAGGAGGCTCATCATTTTCGATTGACGATATACGATTTACGCGGCGTGTGGTGGTGGAAGGATTCGTATATCGTAAATCGCATATCGTAAATTCAGTTGGCGCCTCGTGACCTCGGCTGCTACAGAAGCCTGGAAAGGGTGTCCGCCAGCCGTTCCGCTGCAAACCGGGTCTGTTTCTGCAATTTCAGCAACGCGCCGATCTTCCCCGGCGACTTTGCCATCGCCCATGCCAGCTTGCCGTAGTCCAGATTCATGTCCGGTTTGAAAAGCTGGTTGAAATCCAGCGGCAAATCCTCGTTGGCCGTGTCCGAAACCACCCGCACCGTCGCACAGGGAATGCCGCGCTCGCGGCAGACAGCATGAATCACCTCCGACTCCATCTCGACCGCGTCCGCGCCGGTTTCAGCGCGCAATTTCTTCTTTTCGGCGACCGTCGTGGTGATGCGGTCGGCACAAAAGAACTTTGCCGGTTTGGCGCCAGCGGCGGAAAGTTTAGAGAACAACCCCTCACCCGTCCTGGCGGACACCCTCTCCCCGCTTGGCGGGGAGAGGGACGGGGCGAGGGGCGCGTTTGCCGTTTCAAAAACAACTTCACCGAGTTTCAAATCCGGATTCAATCCGCCGGCGAAACCGCAGGTTAGTACTAGCTCCGGTGAATTTGTGGCAAGAAATTCGCGACCGGATTTTTCGGCGTTCTTCCGTCCGATGCCGGTGATGAGAATAGAAATTCCCGATTTGTCCGCCGCGATTTTCCGAAACGGCGCGGCTTCTTCTTTCAACGCGAAACAAACGAGCAAGTGCATGACGAGAAAGATTTAAAACAAATACTGCGCCTAATTACCACTCCATTGGTAATCATACCCTGCGGGCGGATCGTAATAAGCTGCGACTGAGACGCCACCATTGGGATAGCTGATCGTGTTGTTCCAATAAATCTTGATGTAGCTGACGTGGCTGTCCGCGAAACTGACCATATTTCTGGCATCGTTAAACATCGGCCAGCCATCGGACACCGGCGGTTTCGGCTGATGCCATGAATAGGGTTCGAGGGCCGACGCTTCTACAACCAAAACTGTTTTGATTGGATTTTTGACCGCACTGAGTTTTTGGCCGCCGATGCCGGGCAAGACTCCGTTGTAAGCAAAATTGGGATAGTTGGTGGTGAGCAGGTTACAGCCGTTAAACTCATAACTCGAAAAATCACAAGTCCGCTGCTCGTGCCGGCCATGCGGCACATAGGCACCGGAGGACTCATCATAATAAAACGTGTCTGCCGGGCAGGCGAAAATCTTGTCTTGCGGCGACGACGGCCCATGCAGGCCGACGTAGCTTTTCACGACCTCTTTGTAGAGGATATATGTGGCGGTGCCCGTATTAGGCAACGTATCGTCATTTTCCCCGGCATACATGTGAACGCCCAGATTGATTTGTTTCAGATTGTTCAAACACTCCGTTCGCTTGGCTCGGGCTTTCGCACTGGACAAGACAGGCAACAATAAAGCGGCCAGTATGGCGATGATCGCAATCACCATCAGCAATTCAATCAGGGTAAATCCTCTGCCAGGCTCCATGGACTGAATCTGTCCCTTAAAAATTTTCTGCCGGGAAATTTTCACTTTATTCCTGCCAGCCTTTCCTTCCAGATCCGGTAAAGCTCCACCGTGGCGCGGACGTCGCGCAGGCAGTATTCGGCGATTTCCCGGAATTTGCCCTCGGCCATCAACGTATTCACGTCCATGCCGGTGACGCCGTGGCTTTTGGGCGATTCGATGCCGAACGCCTTGCAGTAAAAATCCAGGTTGAACCGCCGCGCCGCGCCTTCGCGCCCGCTCACGCCGTAAAATGTGAATTGTTCCGCCAAGTCGCAATGCGGCTCGACGGCGTAACGATAGCCCAGCCAGTTCTTTTTCGAGATGGGCACGTTGAGCAGCGCCGAGCGGAGATAAATGAACGGCACGTCGAAGCCACGACCATTGAACGTGACAACCGAATCGTAATGCTTCGCCACGTCCCAGAACGCCGTGAGCAATTCAAATTCATCCGCGCAGGGCATAAACTCAACCGGCCCCGCCTCGCCCTCGGCTTCCTCAAAATCTTCAGCGAGAAACAGCACCTGGCCGCGCTGCGTGTCCGCATTCAGCATGGCAACGCAGACGACTTGGGCGGTGAACGGCCAGAGATTGAACTGCTGCCGGATTTCGGCGCGTTTGGTTTCGCGGGCCGGCTCATCGGCAATTTTTTCAGCCTCGCGAAACAGGTATTCCTGCTGCGCCTCATCAAAAATGTCGAGCGGCAGCGCAGAAGTCTCAATGTCGAAAACAATGGTGGCCATGATGATTTGCAGTTAACGTAAAATCTCTTCAAGCTGCGCCGCAGTAAAAATCTTTTTGGCTGCTTCGGCAAATTCGACCGTGCCAGAATGATAGTTCTGGCTGAAAACGCGAACTGAATCAATCAAGTCAGCTTTCGTTTGCTCTTTCAGCGAGGCAGGCGCTTCCCGATAATCAGAAAACAAACTGTTCCACTCGTCACATCCCGTGCAGTAATCACCGTCATTGACCAGAAGGTTGTAATAATTTGCGATTCTTGAATTTGAACTTTGAGAACCACAAAGTTTTTCAGCAAATCTGTTTAACTGGGTTGCAATTTGATTCATTTGCTGCGGTGTGATGTTTAGCTTTGCACGCGTCTCGTCCGAAGCATTGGGCAGCGATCGAAAACGAGCGGCTTCGTGATAAACCAATTTGTAAGGATCAGATGGTGAATAGGGAAAACTTTCCGATTGATGATAAATTGTGACATCTAAAAATCCGGATTTAATTTCGACGCCGCCATCTTCTGTTGTCTTAAAAGTGGGGGTGAAATCAATCGGCGGGTCAGTTGTTAGATAAGGGACAGATGGAGGCTGTGGGCGAGGTGGAGCAATGGAAATTGGACCGGCGAGAGCTTTCAGAGCTTGAAGCGCGTGCAGGTTATTAGTCCACATTTCAGGCGTGCCGTCAGGATAATTTGGGCTATCGCTGCCGGGGAAACTGAACTCATAATTGTATTCAAAGTGAGGAGCATTGGGACATAATTTAACTTCGTATAGGATCTGATAATTCCGTCCGCTCCAAGCCACGTCGAAGTCGAGACAACTCAACATTGTCGGTATGGCTTTTTCGCCGACATACATTTGTAGCAGGCGAAGCGAGTCATACCACTCATGAGTGTTATATTCGCGACTCATGAGAACCGGTAATAACCATTCGGCCTGTATCGGCTGATGCAACTTTTCCGCCAGCGCTAGCACAATTTCGTAACGCAGCGAAAGATAGTTCGTGTTGATGCAATGCGTAAGCGCAGCGATGGCGTTTGAACCACCAAAGTTCACCAGCGCATTTACGGCGGCGCGTTGTAATTCGATTTGCCCAGCGTCGAGCGTGTTGGTGATGACAGGAAACGCGCGGTCAGATTTTGATGTGCCCAACGCCAATACTATGGCTTCCGCCACCGGTGATTTTTCCCTGGGCAGCGCGCCGAGCAATGCATCAACGGCTCGCGGCTTTTGTATTGCTCCCAGAGAACCAGCAGCCGCTGCCCGAATTTTTGGATCTGAATCTTTCAGGCCTGTTAGCACAATGTCCAAAGAAGCGTCCGTCGGAATCAACGAAAGTGCTCCCAGCGCGCCAGAGCGCCGGTCCATAGTGCCGCTTTTCGCCAGTTGGGCCAATCGCGGCACTGCGTCATCCCGCCCGAAACGAGCAATTAAAGCGAGGGTTTCATCAAGGTCTTGCCCTTGAACTGATTGAGCTATTACAACAAGTTCATCAAGAACTTTCGACACGCGCTCGGGTGTGTGCTCAAGAATTGTCAGCGTGAAAATGGAATTGACGACAGGATTGGTTGTTTCCTTTTGGGACCAACGTTCGTCAAATGCAAACCTGCAATTGACGGTGTAAATGCCGGGTTTGTCTATGATGCGAAAACTTGTGAGGTCAATGACGTTCGTAAAAATCTGGCCTGTCTTAAGATTCACTGACTGGAGAAATCCGCCGAAGTCGAAAGGATGTTCGATGGGATCGGGAAGCGCTTTGCCATTGGCATCCGTGACGGTGATTTTAAACCTGTCATGACGACCAGTTCCGCGATAGTCACCTCCAAACGTAAACTTGAAATCATTCGTGCCTAGATTCTCAACGGTGAATTTAACCTGAAGAGGCTCACCCCAAACTAGTTGGGCTTTGTAAGGAATGAAGCCAGCCCGAAGTTTGGCCGTTGGAACATTATAATCCTTCAAATAGGGTTTTAAATCATCAGGCATCGGCTGTGCCACGACTTGTTGCCCGAAAACTGGGTTACATACGACTGCCAAGATAAGTGAAAGAAAAATAGATTGAACGCTGAATAGTTTGATAGCCGATGAAAGTTGCATTTTCATTGAAAGCTACAGGGCTTTTCCCGCAAAAAGTTAGCTAGCGCAAGAGAATTTTCCTTCAAACCGGCTCGGCAATCAAATCGTAGTCCGTGTGCCCGACCACTTTGACTTGGGCAAATTCTCCAATCGGCAGTCTGCCGCACACGTAAACCCGGCCGTCAATGTCCGGAGCATCGGCCTCGCCGCGAGCGGTAAAAGTAGCGCAGGCGTCCCGCCTGCCTTTCCCAAATTTTCCTCGTTGGCCCGGTGCAGGCGGGACGCCTGCGCTACCTTCTGCGCGAATCCATCCGTGTTCCCATGAACTGACATTGGCCTGGCGAAGTTGTTCTTCATTCGCACGGCCTTCGACGAGCACTTTAAGGGTGCGGCCAACAAAGGATTCGGAAACCTGTCGGGCGACTTTGTGCTGTTCGGCCATCGCCAGCTTGCGGCGCTGCCGTTTCACCTGGTCGGGAATTTGTCCGGTCATCGCGCCGGCGCGCGTGCCGTCTTCCTTGGAATATGCAAACACACCGAGCCGCTCGAATTTCGTCTCGCGGATGAAATCGAGCAGCGCGTTGAAGCTCGCCTCGGTCTCGCCGGGAAAACCGACAATGAACGTCGTCCGCAGCGCGATGCCCGGCACGCCGACGCGGATTTTCCGGAGCAAATCCACGATGTATTGTCGCGAGGTTTCGCGCCGCATCCGTTCAAGCATGTTTTCGTGGATGTGCTGGAGCGGAATGTCCACGTAACGCGCCACCTTCGGGCATTCGGTAATGGTCGAGATGAGTTCGTCCGTCCAATGCGCCGGATGGGTGTAAAGCAGACGAATCCAGAAATCGCCTTTGAGCGAATTCAGCTCGCGCAGCAGCGTGCAAATGGTCGTGGCATCGGCGGAAAGCGACTTGGCCGCCGCGGAAAATTTTTCTGGTGACGAAATCGCACGGCTGTGGTTCGGGCGCAAATCGAGGCCGTAATAGGTCGAGTCCTGCGAAATCAGGTTCAATTCCTTCACGCCGTCAGCAATCAGCGCCTTCGCCTCGGCGACGATATCCGCCTGCTGGCGGCTGCGATGCGAGCCTCGCATGCGGGGAATGATGCAAAAGCTGCACGGATGATTGCAGCCCTCGGCGATTTTGACGTAGGCGAAATGCCTGGGCGTGAGGCGGAACCGCGGCGTGCCGAAATCGGGGATGAAGGTAGGCCGCTGGTTGACGTCAACCAGCGGTTTGTGACGCGTAGCGGCGTCTCGGTAGAGCGCCGCCGATGTTTCCTTGACGGATGAAATGGCGACGCTCTGCCGAGGCGCCGCTACGACAGTTTTCGTCTTTCCGAATTTCCCGGCGCCGCGAAGTGCTTCGGCTTTTTCATGCCCGGAGGCTGCACTGTCCTTGTTCAATTCAGCCAGCCGCCCGGCGACTTTATCTTTCGATGTTGAACGTTGAATGTTGAATGTTGAATGTTTTCCCATCCGCTCCGCGCGCCGCGCCACCGCCTGCCGGACGATGTCCGACACCTGCGCGACCTGGTCAATGCCCATGAAGGCGTCCACCTCGGGCAGGAGCTTCGGCAATTCGTCGCGGAACCGTTGCGGCAGGCAGCCGGAAACAATCAGGCTCTGGCCGCGATTTTGGGCGGCGCGGACCTCGGCGGATTCGAGAATGGTGTCCACGCTCTCCTCCTGCGCGGCGTCAATGAACGAGCAGGTGTTGACGATGACGGCGTCGACCGACGCGGGGTCGTTGGTGATTTCCACGCCGTCCCGGAGCAGCGCACCGAGCATGATTTCGGCGTCCACCAGATTTTTGGCGCAGCCGAGCGAAATCAAACCCACCCGCAACGGGCGTTGGCGGTTGTTTGCTTTGGTCACAGGCTGGACAACTTACGCGATGCTTCTTCAGGGATGCAACAGTGCAGATGAACCTCGCGTCATACTTGCCAACCGGCATTGCCTTCACGTCGAACGACGGGGAGAACAGCGCCGCAACTGTGAACGCCCAGCCCTTGCTCCGTCAGGATGAAACTTCGCCCCGAAAATGCCGGTTCACGATGACCATCGGAGTTCGGAGCAAAAACCCGCGAACGAGACCGCGTGCGTAACGGACGGCGCCAGATCAGCCGTTCAGGGTGCCGGCAGGATTTCGATCCCGTTGATCTCGGGATTCTCCTCCTTGGGAGTAAAAGAAATGTCCAGCTTGCCGTCGGTGACTTCCACGTTGACGGTTTCGATGTAGGCGCGTTGCGCACCGCCGGCCTTGACCCAGATATCAAAATCCTTGAACTCCTGGCCTTCGACATTGAACGAAAACACCCGTCCGCCCGGCCCGCTGATTCCGTCAAAGGTTTCGGCAAAATGAAGCTTCACCAGATATTTGCCATTGGGAACCGGGTACGAAAATGACGTCATGCTGTATCGTTCGGTTCGATAGAACGCCGGGTCTTTCGTATTGGCGATTTGCAGGTCGTCGGGACGGTCCGCGGTTTCTCCGTCGGTAAAACCCTGATCGGGAAGCCAGACGTTGCCGTCGGAATCCGTGAACGCGGTAAACAGGCCGGCCTTGATGCGAACGGGCGGCAGCACCGGTGCAGGAGCGGCTTTCGCCGGCGCCACGGCCGGCGGCGGGGGCGTGGCCGGCACCGACGCTACAGGCGGCGGCAGGGACACTGACGGCGCGGGGGTATCCTTCGGCAGGGGGGCTTCCGGAAGTGGAGTAATGACAGTGGTTGCCTTTGGATTGGAATGCGACGCTGAATGGCAACCGGTGAACAGACCGATGGCCAGCAGCGCGACGAAACCGCCGGGCAAGCAGCGTATCAAACGTTTTGCATCTTGCATAAATTTCCTTTGGATTTTGCGGTTCTCGCTTTGGTCGAGTCGGGAAAAAGATACTGTGAGCCTCGGCGCATCGGCAAGCAAAAAGCCATGGATTTTTCGACAATGTCCTGAGTTGCGCGCGGGGTGGACAGTCCGCATTGCGGGATCGTCACACCATTGGCGGCAAGTTCATTGAGAGCGGCCCGGGGTGTTGGTCTGACTGGTATCACGAAAGGGAGAGCCTGCCTGATAAAGTCCAATTTGGACCTGCAGGGCACTGGCTAGGCCCGGATTGGACTGGTCAACCGCCAACTGTTGAGCGCGCTGGGCGGTCGCCACCGCCTCGGAAAATCGTCCGGCTTCGGCATAAGCCGCCGCCAGCGTGCCGATAAATATTGGATCCGGGCTGCCGGAAAGCCGGGCCGCTTGTTCGGCCAACTTGACTGCTTTGGCCCCGTTTCGGACTGATGCCTCCGGACAGGTTGCCAGTATCCATGCCAGGTTTTTGCAAGTAATTGCATTTTGGGGCTGTATTTCCAAAGACGTTTGGTAGTGCGCAATCGCCTCGCGCACCTCTCCCCTGAGGAAGAGAGCATAGCCGAGGTTGCTTTGAAATTCTGCGTTCAGGGGCTCGAGTTGCACGGCTTTCTGATAATAAGCAATCGCCTCGTTCATCTGTCCCTTTTGAAGAAAAGCCGCGCCCAGGTTGTGGTTGGCCTCGGCAAAGTCGGGGTGGATTTTTAAAACCTCCTGGAAATGAACGATCGCCTCGTCCACCTGTGCCTTCTGAAAAAAAACCATGCCGAGGCCCTCGTGGGCCCTGGCATAGTCGGGCTGGATTTCCACCGCCTTTTGGAAATGAACCATCGCCTCATCCACCTGCCCTTTCCGGAGCAGAACGGTGCCAAGGTTGTTGTGAAACTCGGCGCTGACCGGCCGAATTTCCAGGGCCTTTTGGTAATGAGTAATCGCCTCGTCCAGTTTCCCCTTTCCCAGCAGGGCGTTACCGAAGTTGTTGTGAAAATCGGCGTTGTCGGGCTGGAGGGCCAGGGCCTGTTGGAAATGGACCAGGGCCTCGTCCACCTGTCCTCTTTTGAGCAGGCCGTTGCCGAGATAGTCATGGGTTGCTCCATCGTCCGGCTGGATGGCCAGGGCCTGTTGGAAATGGACAATCGCCTCATCCACCTGCCCTTTTTTGAGCAAAGCCTTGCCGAGATTGTCGTGGGTATCGGCATCGCCGGGCTGGATGGCCAGGGCCTTTTGATATTGCTCGATGGCCTCGTCCACGCGTCCGTTACGTAAAAAAACGTTGCCGAGATTGTTAAGAGCCAGGGCATAGCGAGGCTGAATGACCAGGGCTTTTTGATATTGTCCGATGGCCTCGTCCATGCGCCCGTTTCGAAAAAAAACGTTGCCGAGATTATTGTGAGCCAGGAAGGAATTGGGATTCCGGGCAACGGTCGTCCCCCAAAGTGTTTCCAGGCTGGCATACATCCCGCACTGCCGCCACGTCAGCACCCCGAGTGTCAGCAGCAGTACCCCGCAGAGCACCGGTTTCAGGAATGGTTTTTCCCTGCACCACTTGCCCAAGGCCGTGGCGATTCCACCCGCCGCCAGCACGATGGGACCGATGCCGGCCAAATACTGGAAATGATCAGCCACGAGCGAAAAGCGGAACGGATACACATTGAAAAACCCCAAAGCCGGAAACAACGTCCCGCCAAAGAAGAGCAGCCCCGCCAAAGGCCCGCGCCACCGCCGCCGCTGCCAACACAACGCTCCCAACAACAGCAACGCCGCCCCCGGATACAGGTATTGCCACCACACTCCCTGGCTGACATTCCAGCGGGGATAGACAAAGACCAGATTTACCGGCCAGAAAAGTTTGCCCAGGTAAAACCAGGTGACACGCCCGGCGATGAGAAACCGTTCGACAATGGAAAAATTAAACTCCGAACCTTCCGCCCCAATGTACTTCCGCTCCACCCACGCCGTAAACAATCCGGCCCCAATCCCCGCGACGAAGAATGGAATCAGCGGCAGCACGTCCTGCTTCCAGGATATCTTCCCGCGTTGCCACCAGAAAACCACCAGCAACGCCGCGGGCAGGGTCGCAATGACGGTTTTCGACATCAAACCCAGCACGAACAATCCCAAAGCCAGCGCATAATTCCCTCCGCTTCGGTTTCGATCAAATCCCAGATAGGCCAACGCCGAACCCAGATAGAATGCTCCCGACAACGTGTTCTTGAGCTCCGAAATCCACGACACCGATTCCACTTGAACCGGATGCAGCGCAAAGATGGCCGCCGCCAGCCAGGCCCCGGGTATTTTCAATTGCCGCAGTATCTTGACCAGCAACAACGCCGAAAAAGCGTGCAACAGAATGTTGGTTAAATGATAACCCACCGTTGAATCGCCCCAGAGCCGGTGCTCCACCCAAAAAACGCTGTGAACCAATGGATAGTACTGCTGGGTGGCGCCCAGCCGTATCCAGATGCTTGCCAGACCGCCCAGCGACCGAAGTGCCGGCTTGGTCACGTGTGCGTCATCGTCCCAGATGAACCCGGCATGCCACACCGGCTGGTAAACAAAGATGATGGTGGCCACCAGCAGCAGGCTCAAGAACCAACCCCGATTCCATAAAGCGCGCAGCCATCCCCAATTTTCATCCTGTGCTGGAGACGAAGAGGTCATTGAATTTTTGAGAAACTGGCCAATTTATCGCCACACGGCAACTGCGAACGCTCAACCCCTACTCCATCAGGACGTAACCTTGTCGCTGAGATTGCCGAAGATACGCCGGCAGGATCTGCCCGGGTGCAGCCAGTGCGAAAGCGTTGCGGGCTTTGTCAACTTGCATTCGGCAATGGTGCGGACCCGGACATGGCCACCGCTTGAAAGCCGTCCTTGACGCACGGTCACGCAATAATAAGCTCGCCGGAAATGAACCCACTGAAGCAGCGGCTCTCCCCGGACCACGCAGTGTCAAAAAGGAAATTCCTGTCATTATGCCTGCTCGCCCTTTGCAGCGCTTCGGCCTTGATGGCCCAAACGCCTATAAAATCGGATGTTTATACCTGGAAGGATTCCCCGATGGAAAAAAACAAGACCGGCTCAAAGCGCTCCATCGTCAACGGGACGGCCACCGATTTCCAGTATATGGATATTTCTGCGACGACTTTGGAAAAAGACAAGGCGGAGGACAAGGTTTCCCACGCCGACTTTGAAGAAATGATCATCGTCAAGGATGGCAGCCTGAAAATCACCATTAACGGAGAATCCAAAACGGTGGGCCGGGGCAGCGTCGCCATCATCATGCCCGGTGACGAGCACAGCTTTGCCAACGCCGCCGATGGCGAAACCACGTATTATGTTTTCCGTTACAAATCAAAAAGCCCGGTTGATCTGGAACGCGGAAGGAAATCGGGTGGCTCAGTTGTCATGGATTGGAACGACGTCCAGTTCAAGTCCCGCGATGATGGCACGGGCGGCACGCGCAGTTTTTTCACCAGGGCGACGGCGATGGGCAGGCGTCTGGAATTGCATTCCACCCTTTTGGAACCCAGTCAGACCAGCCACACTCCGCATCATCACCGCGCCGAAGAACTGGTCGTCGTCCTCCACGCCAATGTCGAGATGTATCTGGGTCCGGAAGAAAAGGGCGGCAGAACCAAAAAGGCCACCGACGGTGACATCATCTATCTCGTATCAAACGAATACCACGCAATCAGCAACATTGGTGGCGAATCTGCGCTGTATATTGCCTTTCAGTTCGAATAGCTCCGAACGTTTTCGGAGTTGGCTGACTTGGAAGGGCTGAAAGCCCGAAAGATAATAGCCCAAGGCAAAGCGAGTCTGCGAGCGACGCCTTGGGTCAATACAGGTTGAATAGTTTTTCCACCTTCGTCTTCACCGCTGCATCCATCTTGATGAGCGGCGGCCAATGGCGTTTGAAGCCTTCGCCCGGCAGTTTCTTCGTAGCGTCAATGCCGAGTTTGCTGCCGATGGCCATTTCGCTGGTGGCATGGTCGAGCACGTCGGACGGGCCTTTGGTGAAGATGCTGTCGCGTTGCGGGTCGGTGTTGGCGCAAAGGCGGAAGAGGACGTCGCTGGTCTTGTGCACGTCCACGTCGTCGTCCACCACCACGATGTATTTGGTGAACATCATCTGGCCCATGCCCCAGAGGCCGTGCATGATTTTGTAAGCCTGCATCGGATAGGTCTTCTTGATGCTCACAAAAACGAGGTTGTGGAACACGCCTTCCGCCGGCAGCGCGATGTCCACGATCTCCGGGAAATTCATTTTGAAGACCGGCAGGAACAATTTCACGCTCGCGCCGCCGATGTAAAAATCCTCCATC
>Ga0116127_1001779_pt1 | contig 11933 bp, 12 predicted proteins | sample June2015DPH_16_1_FD_89731 | JGI IMG/M metagenome (GOLD analysis project Ga0116127, IMG submission 89731) | Peatland microbial communities from SPRUCE experiment site at the Marcell Experimental Forest, Minnesota, USA - June2015DPH_16_100 | ecosystem: Environmental > Terrestrial > Soil > Wetlands... | reverse complement strand
TGTTCGAGCAAATGCTGAACCGGCTGGAACAAAACGGTTCCGCGCCGTCGCAAAAGCTGTTGCTGCCGGAGACCGTTGAATTACCGGCGCGGGACGCGAATTTTTTACGCGAGCAATTGATCGCGCTCACGCGGCTCGGCGTTGGGCTGAGCGAATTCGGCGAACGGACGTTCCTGCTCGACGCGCTGCCGCCGTTTGTGAAGACGGCGGACGCGCGCCGCTTTGTGCTCGATCTCGTGGACGAATTGAAGGCGGCGGGTCGCGAGGTGAACCTGGCCCGGCTGGGCGAGCACACGATTGCCAAGACCGTCTGCCGCCATGCGGTGAAGGCCAATGACCCACTCGGCGGCGCGGAACTGGAGAATCTCGTCGAGGACCTGCGCCGTTGCGCGATGCCCTACACCTGCCCGCACGGCCGCCCGACGCTGATTGAGATGAATTACCGCGAGTTGGAGAAAAAGTTTGGAAGGACGCAGTAACAAATTCTCTCGACAGCAAATTTTTCCGAACGCAAAGTTAAAATTAAGAAGGGCTAAAGATGAACACAAAATTCATATTGCATTGTTTCATATCTGTCTTGTTATGTCCGCTCTTGACAGGCTGTTTCACAAGAGCAGCTTCCAAAAGCGCAGTTCATAATCAGATGGATTGGTTCTTCGAACCAATTGCCATGTATAAATCAACAACTGACGGCGGCTTGGCTGTGGAAGGCACACTGCGCAAAAGTTCAGGCCAACAGACTCACGCTTATCTGATAATTCCAGAAAAGGTGCTTGTTGAGGCGCATTTGAAAACAAAAGGTGATGTATCGTTCAACGATATCAGTGGACTCTCGCCTCAATCACGGCAAGAGCTCAAGTTGCAAAAGGAGTTGGTTTCAGGCTTCGAAAAAATTGCCGACATTCCAAAAATCAGAACGGCATGAATGTTAACGAAAGGGAAAAAGTAAATGTAGCAGCAGTCGGTATACTGCCCTTTGCATTTGCCATTGATGCCGCCACATTCCCATTCCAATTGTATCTTTATGAAACCGTTATCAAGGGACTTCAAGATGTCAATTGATGATTCAGTTGATAATAAACCAATGGAATAATGTTGGCTGACAACAAAAAATCTTCCGAGAATAATATCGCCTGCCCTGCGTCGTCCGACAAAAACATTTCCGGCGAGCACTGGCGATACTGTCCGCAATGCGGTCATGAGTTGATCAACGAAAAGTGCAAGCTGCGCTGCCCGCGCTGCCATTATTTCATGAGCTGCTCGGATTTTGATTTCGCGGGTTAGGCGGTGGCACAATTGGACACCATGGCCGGAGCGCGGACAGCCATGTCCGCGCGTTGAGAACACCTTAAATATCGCCAAAATCTCAGCAAAATGGACCGTGCGGACTCGGCGGTCCGCGCTCCGGGCCTTTGGGCAACACGCCCTTCCATTGCGCCCGGCAGGCAAAATCCAGAAATAAATGTTTTGCAGCAATCAATACGCTGTGGTAAGCCATGCTCATTCGTTGCAGGGCAAATTCGATGAGGGCTTCACGCGCATTTACATTGATCGAATTGCTGGTGGCCATTGCCATCATCGCAATTCTCGCGGCCTTGCTGTTAACTGCGGTGGTTCACGTCAAATCGCGCGTACAGGCGGTGTGCTGCCTGAACAATCTGCAACATTGGGGCAACGCCACGCACCTTTATGCCTTGGACAATGACGGTCTGCTCCCACCGGACGGTTGGGCCAATCCCAGACTGGTTCCAAAGATTTCAGCGGAAACCAACAGTTGGTATGTCCTTCTTCCCAAAGCAATCGAGTTGCCGTCGTATTTCGAAATGCCGTGGCGTTCCAATGCAACAATGGATGTGGGACATTCCATATGGATTTGCCCCAGCAACACCCGGCGAAGCAATGGAACAAATCTTTTTCATTACTGCCTGAATGAACTCGTTGACGGCACTGGCGCTGATGAACATCGGGTGAAATTGGAAGATTTGCGGAGGCCAGCCAGCATTGTTCATCTGTTTGATACAAGAGATAAACCCGCCATTGGGACATGGTCTTACGTCCACACCAATTTGCACAATCGCGGCGCGCAGTTTGTTTTCCTCGATGGGCACGCCGCCCGGTTCAAAAACACGGAGTATTGGAATTTCAAAACCCATAAAGGCATTACCAATAATCCGGCCTTGGTCTGGATTCCTTGAAATCGATCACGGCACGCGATAAACGCGGAAGAATCGAGGGTCACCCGTTGCATTCGTATTGAGCGTGAAGCTCGAGTTCGTGGCCAGCAGATTGCTCGCGAGGACCGACCACGCCGACAAATTGGACGACACGTCCACGCGATACGGCTGGCCGGGAACCGCTTCCCAAGTCAGTGCCACGGCTTCATTGCTTCTGGCGATTGAAGTCAGGCGGAACGGCCTGGCGTAAGGATTGCCGAAAAACATGATCACCGGCAAATGGTCGGAGGCAGTGGTGTTATCGTTCGTTTTCAACGGCGGCGGCGGATTTGTGAGCAGGTCGGTACGGAAAACCTGGCTACTCGTGATGTTCGAAAACAGCAATCCGCACGGCAGGATGTAATCGTAGCGCACGGTCGGACCGATGTTGGTGTCCTGAATGGACCAGGTCAATTCGCTGTCGGTGAAAGGATTGACAGCGGTGGCCAGTTGCAAACCGGTCGGAGCGCTGATCAACCGCTGGATGGACTGCGGATTGCCCGGTGGCGGCCGGAGGATGTCTTCGTTCATGTCGCCACTCAACACATAAGGCTCCAGGCTGTTGGTTGCGAGATAGACCGTGGCGAAAAAATTGGAAACCGCGCCCGCCTCCGCCGCCCGTTTCGCCGCCGAATCGGCGTCCTGTGCCGATTTCAAATGCACCGTGAACACGTGCAACGGCTGCGGAAAATTCGGAACGGAAATTTGCGCTTCAAATAAATCGCGGGTGAAACCCGAGCTGCCATAGCCGTAAGGCGTGAGGTCGGAACCGTGCAGCCGGCTGGTCGAGGAGACGATGGGAAAGCGGCTGAGGATGACACTCCGGATGAATCCATCGTCCATGGAGTTGGTGACGAGGTAATAGCCCGGACGGAAGGCGGTGACAAAATCCACCATCTGCGCCGTGCAATTGTTGGTGACCGGGATTTCGTTGAAGGTGATGATGTCCGGGTCGAGGTATTGCATCTGGCGGCCAATGGCCTGCACGTGCCACATGTTCGTGCTCCAGTTGGTCAGGCCGTTGCCATGCGCGTTATAGGTGAGATAGGAAAACGCCGGAGCCGAGGTGCACCAGACGCTCAAGGCGACCGGGTCGCTGATGGTCGAACCGGCGGCGTTGGTGACCACGGCGGCAAAAAAGCCGGCCTGGGCGAAAGTCACACCCGTCAACGTGAGATTGGAACTCACGGCTCCCGGAAGGTTCGTGCCTTGAGCCCCGACATCGGATGTCGGGGTGAACTGCCATTGATAACTGAGCGGCGGCGTGCCGGTGGCGTTCACGCTGAAAGTAACGCTCGCGCCGTTCGTCACGGTCTGATTTGGCGACTGAGATGTGATGGCCGGCGGCTGTCCCGACCCACTGGAAAACACGTCGGCAAAAGACGTGCCCACCCGCAGATTGTCAATGTTCAGCGCGCCTTCGCCATCAGCCTCACGGAAGGCGTAGCTGACCACAGTGAACGCCGACGTGCTCTCAGTAATCGAAATGCTGGAATCACTCTCCGCTGTCGGATTGATCCAAAGCGTGCTGACGGTGACTGAATTGCTGTTCACCAGTCGGGTCACAACGTTGTAATCCGTGTTGAGGCGCAAATCCATGGTGTTCGTGGCGCTGGCAGCCGAGCTGTCGATTGAAGAAATTCCCAGCCGGAACCGGTCCAGCGCAGCGCCGCTGGTCAGCGCCCAGATGCGCGCCCGAAAAGTGGTGGACGAATTTTTGAAATGCGCGAAGTAAGCGCCGCCGCCACCCGGAAGAGAAGTGAATTTAACTGTGAAACTTGCGTAGAAAACGTTGGTCGTGCCGGAGGAAGGGTAAGGCTGGCCGGCCAGGAGAGCGTTGACATCTTCCTTGTTGTTTTCGTTAAGCAGCACCCGGCCTGATTCAACCACCACTTCACCGATGTTGGTACCGGATGGACTATGATGCACCCACACACCGCCGCTCACGGTCACCAAGGGGCCGTCGGAATAGCTGAAGGAATCATTCAGGAGCAGCGCCGCGCCGGACAAAGTGGCGGAAAGAAGAAACGTCGCGATGCAAAATGCAGTTTTTTTCACAATGGTTACGAAGCGGACAGCACCGCGCATCCAGCCTGCCCGCTCGCGCCTAAAATCTCATGCGGGGCGAAATTGTAAATGCTTAACGTTTCCGTATAAACGCCGGTTGCAAATATTTCTGTTTGGACAAAAATTCCGCCCGCTCCCGCAGTGTCTCGTCCGGCGCAAAATCCGACCACTCAATCCCAAATTCAACACGCCCAACATTACCCATGGCCTTCTGCCAATCGGTCCGGGCGATTGAAATCCCGATGCATCGGGACTGCACCGAGCCTTGAATCAGCAGGCCCAATTTGTTCCGCCGCTGCGCTGCGCCGGCGATCTTCCTTCCGTGCCAAAGCAAATCGGATTTTTCGTGGCCGACGAAACAGCCAATTTCGGAGTTCGGAGTTCGGAGTTCGGAGTTCGGAGCTGACGCGAGTTTAGTGGTCACGTTGAGTTTCGCGAACGCCGCTTGAATCCATTCATGGACGCGGCGGTAGCTTTCTTCGGCCTGGAGCGCATGCCATTCATGGCCGGGTGGAAACACGAGGCTGTAGGTCCAGTCCGCGTCGTGCGGCACGATGCCGCCGCCGGTGGGACGCCGAATCAGCGGGCGCAAATGTGTGGCGCGCTCGACCTCGGCGTATTTTTGGAAGTAGCCGAACGTCGCCGCCGGTTCCGTCCAGCCGTAAAACCGCAGCCCCGGCCGGCCCAGGCGCGACATGCCTTCGAGCAGCGCCTCGTCCAGCGCCATGTTGAGCGCCGGGTCGCCGGGGCCGGATTGCAGCAAAAGCCAGGAATTCATTTCAATGGAAATTTCAAACCACGGATTGACACGGATTAACACGGATAAAATGAACGCGCCCCTCGCCCCGTCCCTCTCCCCGGCCGGCGGGGAGAGGGTGGCCACTGACCGGGTGAGGGGATTTCTTTTTCAAATCCGTGTGAATCAGTGTCCATTCGTGGTTAAACCTTTTTTGTCACTCCAATTTGCGGACATAATCTTTTAATTTCGCAATTTGCACAATCCGGCTTGCGCGCGGCGCAACGGCGGCGGCCATGCCAGATGAGCCAGTGACTGAACAGCGCCCACTGCTTTTGTGGTACCAACGCCATCATCTCCGGCTCGATCTTTTCCGGTGTTTTTTGCTTCGTCAGGCCGAGCCGCTGCGACAACCGCACGACGTGGGTGTCCACGACGACGCCGACGTTGATTCCGAAGGCATTGCCCAAAACGACGTTGGCGGTCTTGCGACCCACGCCGTCGAGCTGTGTCAATTCCTTCATCGTGCGCGGCACCCGGCCGCCGTGCCGCTCGACGAGCTTGCGGCAGCACGCCTGGATGTTCTTCGCTTTGTTGCGGAAAAAGCCGGTGGACTTGATGGCCCGCTCGAGTTCCGCGAGCGGCGCATTCACGTAATCCACCGCCGAGCAGTATTTTTTGAACAACTCCCTGGTGACAATGTTGACGCGCCTGTCGGTGCATTGCGCGGAAAGGATGGTGGCGATGAGCAGTTGCAGCGGGTCGGCGTGATCCAGCTCGCAGTGCGCCTCAGGATACGTCCGGTCGAGCGCGGTGAGGATTTTCTTCAGTCGCGCGGCTTTGGCTTGAAAGGTTTCACGAGGCATTTACGTGGAAAATTTAACAACAAAGAAACCAAGACACGAAGAAAACTTTGTGCCTTTGCGTCTTTGTTGTTTGGAAACTAGACCAATTCCGGCTCTTCAATTTCTTTCGGCGGCGGGGAAAGCGGTGTGCCGTCGGGGGCTTCGGGATACTCGAAGATTTTGCCTTCGTAGTTGCGGAGCACCACACGGTCGGCGTTGTGGCTCAACACATAGTCCGGATTGATGGGCACCTTGCCGCCGCCGCCGGGAGCGTCAATGACGTATTGCGGTACGGCGTAACCGGTGGTGTAGCCGCGCAATTGGGTCATGATTTCAATTCCCTGGCGGACGCTGGCGCGCAAATGTGCCGAGCCGGAAATCAGATCGCACTGGTAAAGGTAATAGGGCTTCACCCGGCACATGAGCAGCTTCTGGATATGCGCCTTCATCACCGTCACATCATCGTTGACGTGCTTGAGCAAGACGGACTGGTTGCCGAGCGGAATGCCGGCGTCGGCGAGGCGACCCAGCGCGTCGCGGACTTCGGTCGTGAGTTCGCGCGGGTGGTTCGAGTGAATGCTCAGGAACAGCGGATGATATTTTTTCAGCATCGCGCACAGTTCGGGCGTGATGCGTTGCGGCAGGAACGTCGGGATGCGCGAACCGATCCGCAAAAATTCAACGTGCGGAATCGCCCGCAGCCGGTTCAAAAGATGTTCGAGCTTGTCGTCACTGAGAAGCAGGGGATCACCGCCGCTCAACAGCACGTCGCGGATTTCCGGATGCTGCGCGATGTAGGCAATTTGCTTGTCGAACTCGGGATGAAAATCGTAGCCGCTGGCGTTGCTGACGAGCCGCGAGCGCGTGCAATAGCGGCAATACGCGGCACAACGGTCGGTGACGAGGAACAGCACGCGGTCGGGATACCGATGCACGAGGCCAGGCACGGGCGAATGGGAATCCTCGCCGCACGGGTCGCTCATTTCCCACGATGCAGAGTGGGTTTCCTCGATGCGCGGGATGACCTGCTGGCGGATCGGGCAATGCTCGTCCAGCGGGTCAATGAGATTGAAAAAATACGGCGTGATGGCGAGCGCGAGTTTGTGGTTCGCCAGTTTCGCGCCGGCGAATTCCTCCGGCGTGAGCGTGGGCATGAAGCGCTGCAGTTGCTCCGGCGTCGTGATGCGATGTTTGAGCTGCCAATGCCAATTGTTCCAATCAGCGTCGGGAACATCGCGCCAGAAGCCGCGACCGGCGGAGTGGAATTCCTTCAAAGATTGGAGTCGGTGGTCCGCTGGCGGCTCCCCGCCATTCGCAAGTGGATTGTCATCCTTCATCATTTTTTCAGTAACGAACTATAAGTTGGAATTGCGCCCTGTCAAGTTGACCGTTTTCGCGTCCGCCGCGTTCAAGCGCGGTTGAAAATCATGGGGACGTACCGCCCGGCTTGATGGCCGATTCGATTGCCCGCCGTTGCGCATCGAGCGTGTCCAATTTCTTCAGCGTGCCGGCCACCGTTGGTTTGAGCGAGATCACGGGTGGATGTTTGCCAAGGTGCTGCGCGGGCCGGGCGCGTTTGCCCGAGTCGAGATAATCTGCCAGAACCTGGCGATAGCCATCGGCCAGGACCGCGAACGGCGGGGCCAGGCGCAGTTGCGAGAGTTCAAGGTCGCGCAATTTGGTTTGGAGAATGGAGACCTGCCGCGCCCGGTCGAAGTTGCGAATCACGGCCTGGAGCGAAATTTCCACGTGCGCGGGCAGGGCATTCGATGCCGTGCGCATTTCCACCGGCACACTGAGAATTTCGTCAAGCTTGTCGCGGCTGACCGCGGGCGTCCAGGCTGGGCCCGGATCGCGCGCAACGAAGCTCACGACCTGCACCGCCCACCATTTTTCCACGTCGAGCGGCCGCGGAAAATTTTCACGGAACGCGGTTTGGAACGCCATCTGCCAGTTGTAAAATTTCGGCAGGGTTTCGAGCATCGCGCGCAAATGCGCCGGGCCGTTTTTCAATGCCAGCAATTCGTTGACGAACAATTGCGCGCTGGCGCGATAGGCGCCGCCGTCCGCACCGGACAGTTGCGCGTCGGTGGGCCAGCTCAATTGTTCAACCGTCAGCACGGCGTGATCGCGCAACACACGCCGCGCGCCGGCAAGCGAATCCATGCCGTGGGCGGTTGTAACGGTACGGCTGACCGGCAGGCCGTTCACCACTTTGTCCGGCGATGACAGGATGATTTCCTGCCCGGCGGTCGCGAGCAGTTCCTGTGACAAACCATCCGTGAGCCAGGCGGGAATCTCCGCGGAATCCCGCTGGGCGGGATCGCGGTTGGCGAATCCCAGCAGCAGCACGCCGGTCATCGCCCGCAGGTAACGGGTGCGCGACAAAACGTCGGGCAGCCGGACTTGATAATCCCAACCATCCGGGGAACGCCGGGAGACGATGGTGACGCCTTCATCCGTTGACTGCGCCGGGTGCAGCGCGAGAAAAATTTTCCCGCGCGGCGGCGTGGGGAGATCCAGCCCCCGGAGTTCAGGGTTGAGTTCGCGCCCCAGTGATTCCTTGATGCGCTCGGCGGAGACGGCCAGCAGCGCGGGTTCCAGCCGGACAAGATCGGTGTTGGTGGCGATTTCCGGCATGGCCGCCAGCCGTGATCCCCCCGGGCGGGACGGCACACCGGTGACGATGAACTGGCCGGAAACACTGCGCGCTGAACTCGTGTCCGGAAATGAAGCCAGCGCGCGGGCGAACAGCGGAAAAACCACCACGCAAAGAACAAAAAGGTTTTGAACGGTCAAACCGTTGAACCGCTGAACCGTCAAATCATCAAACCGACGCAACGGCGCAACGATGCAATCATGTAACTTCCGGATCATTTCCCGGCCGCCTTGTCCGGAGTTTTCACCGGAGCGGATTTGGTTTCGCTTTTTTCCGGTTTGCTTTTGCCAACGGACGAATTTGGTGTGGCAGCATCTTTTTTCGCGGCCTGTTTGTAGCCTTCGCTGCGGTAATCGGTGATGTAAAAGCCGCTGCCCTTGAAAAGCAGGCCGCCACCCGTGCTGATTCTGCGTTTCACACGACCGCGGCCCCATTTTTTCCGGCCGCAAAGTTCCTTCGGGCAAATCCGCAGCGGCCCGGCGGAGATGGATTGAAAGGTTTCAAATTCATGCCCGCATTTTTCGCAAATGTATTCGTAAGTCGGCATGGTGGTTCGTGAACGGCCCGCTCCGGCTGCAAATTAAATTGAAAATTTCAACGGCGCGCGTCACGGCGGCGGCAAATTTGTCGTCGTTGCGGGCGCGCTGGCCGGCAATGGAATGACGTGGATGGAGCCATCGGAGCTGACCTCGACGTTCAAATCGTAGTGCGGCGGTCGCGCGGGGGCGGACGCCGTGCGCTGCATCAGCAATTGCGCGCCTTTTTGCTGTGAACCGGGGGCGGAGCCTTCGCGCATCCATTGCAAGCGGCGGGCGACGAGCAAATCGTCCTTCAATTTTTTGACCTGGGCGCGCACCGTTGACAGGTTGTTGAATTTGCTCTCCAACTCGGCTTTGGCGGCCGTTTGCCGCTGCAATTCCTTTTCGAGAAAGGCGTTGTTGGTTTCAGAACCGGCGAGTTTTTGTTGGGTGTCGGCGATTTGCGCGTTCAGGCTGGCAATGGCGTTGGTGAGCGCGGCAGCGCGCCGGTCAAGCACCTGATTTCGCGTTTCCAAACCGGCAATACGGCTGTTGAGACTGGCGATTTGGTCCTGGGCGCTTTGGAGCGAGGCTTTGGTGCTGGCCAGCGTGCCGGAGGTTTCGGTGAATTGGTTGCTGAAAGTCAGCGCTTCCTGGCGGCTGCCGGCAAGGTCATTGGTCAGCATCAGATTGACCTGGCGGAGTTCGTCGAGGTTGGCGGTGGCGGCGACCAATTGGTTGGAAAAGTCGAGAATCGCGTCGGCATCCTTTTTGAGCCGTTCGTCCGCCGCATTTTTCGTCGCAAACAAGGCAATTGCCAGCCCGCCACAGGCCACGGCAAGAATGACAATTCCAAGTTTTGTCTTCATAACGCTTTCCAAAATGGCTTGGCGGAACAAACCGGGCAAGTGCCCCTCAACGCCGCGCTACTTTTCGGACGTTGCGGCCGGCGCGTTGGCGGCGGCGGCCGCCGCGGCTGCCGCCGCTTTCAAATCCGCATCCAGAATTTGCACATCCGCGGCTTTCCTCAACTTTTCCAAATAAGCCGGGGCGAGTTTTTCGGTTTTTTGTTGTGTCAGGAAATCCTTGATTTTGGGGGCGACGGTTGCGTAATCCACTTTCTTGGCCGGGGTCTTGTCGAGCAATTTGATGACATGGTAGCCGTAAGTGCTCGTGACGACGTCACTGACCTGGTTATTGGTCAGTGAAAACGCGGCGGCCTCAAATTCCGGCACCATCTGGCCGCGCGGAAACGCCGGCAATTCACCGCCATTATCCTTCGAGCCGGGGTCCTCGGAATATTGTTTGGCCAGCGCGGCAAAATCTGCGCCGCCGCGGATGCGCTTGAGCAGGTCGTCCATCTGTTTTTGCTTGGCTTTTTGCTGGTCCGCCGCCAACGGCGTGCGGGTGACCGGGTCCATGGTCATCAATAAAATATGGCGGACATGAACCATTTCCGGCTGCTCAAAGTCCGCCAGATTCGTGGGGTTGTCGTAAAATTGCTTCGTCTCGGCATCCGTAACGGTGATATTCAACTCCCGTATCTTTACAGCCTGCGCGGTGTTTTCCTGGGTGATCTTGGAGCGCAGTTCGGCAACCGTCATGCCGGTGGCTTTCAATTGCCGTTCGAGTGCTTCCTGCGAACCGAAGCGTTCGAGCAGCACGTTCATTTGCAAACCGGCCTTTTGGACACCATTGGTTCTGTCCGCGTCCGTGGCTTTTTGCAACAAAAGCTGATCCTGGATGAGCCGGTCGAGCAACTGGCCTTCAAACTGGGCCAGCTGCGCCGGCGGAATGGTCTGGCCGCGCGCGGCAGCGGTGGATTTAATCCCCATCATCACCCCGTCCAATTCACTGCGTTTGATTTCAAAACCGTTGCCCTTGGCAATAACCGGGTCGCCAAACAACGCGGTCATCGCGGCTTGGGAGTTGTCGTTGGTCGCGGTGGACGCAGGCGCGTTGGTGGCGGCGTTGGCGGAAGCAGCATTAACGCGGGGCAGCGCAAACAAGGCCACGGCGAACGCGGCAGGGAAAATCAGTTTTATTTGTTTTTTCATTTTTGTCTTCTTTCGATTTAACGGCGTTTACAATTTTACCACTTTCACATTGCTGATGTCAGGGTCTTTCTGAAGCTCGGCGAGCACCGCCGGCGGCGGCGCGCTGTCGAGATTCAATACCGTCAACGCCAGCCCGCCGGCGGTGTCGCGCGTCAGACTCATGTTGGCGATGTTGACCTTGTGTTTGCCGAGCAGGGTGCCGAGGTGGCCGACGATGCCGGGCCGGTCCTTGTTGTTCAATAGCAGCAACGTGCCGCTGATGGGAATTTCCACCGGCGTGCTGAACAGCCGCACGATGCGGGGATTGTTCGGCGAGCCGAAAAACGTCCCGCCCGCCGAGATCAGTTTCTTCCCGTTGCTGAAAACCTGCACGTGCACCCATTCGTTGAACGTGACCGGCTCGTCGGATTTTTTCTCCTCGACGGTAATGCCGATGCTCGCGGCGGCGGAGCGGACGTTGACGTTGTTCACGTCCTTGACCGCGCTGCTTTCCAGGAAGCCGCGCAGAATGGAGCGCGTCACCGGGTCCACGTTCGGCAATTGCCGCGCGTGGCCGCCGTAGGTGATGTAAATGCGGTCGGCGCCCGCCGGCGCGAGCTGCGCCAGCAGTTTGCCGAGCGCCTCGCCCAGCGGCAGGTACGGCTTCACCTGCTCGTAGGTCTTCGCGTCCAGATACGGCAAATTCACCGCGTTGCGGACCTCGCCGGTGAGCAGGTAACCCGCGATGACTTCGGCGACTTCGATACCGCATTTTTCCTGCGCCTCCTCCGTGCTCGCGCCGAGGTGCGGCGTCAAAATCAGGTTCGCCTGCTTGCGATACGGATGGTCGGCGGGCAGC
>Ga0116127_1001767_pt1 | contig 11998 bp, 9 predicted proteins | sample June2015DPH_16_1_FD_89731 | JGI IMG/M metagenome (GOLD analysis project Ga0116127, IMG submission 89731) | Peatland microbial communities from SPRUCE experiment site at the Marcell Experimental Forest, Minnesota, USA - June2015DPH_16_100 | ecosystem: Environmental > Terrestrial > Soil > Wetlands... | reverse complement strand
GCAGCAACTCAAGGCCGTGATCATTGACTGCCGCTATAAACCCTACAGCAGCATCCCTGGCTTTGATCGGCCCATGCTTGCCGATCTGTTCGGAGCGCGGTACGAGTGGCGCGGCGATCATCTCGGCGGCTTCGGTCACACAACGTCTGAGGGCATCGCACTTATCCGCAACACACAACACAATCTGCTCTTGATGTGCGCGGAAGAAGCACCCGGCGAATGCCACCGCCACTCGGACATCTGTGCTCCCTACTTTCCTAGTGCGCTGCACATCTACCGCAACGAAATGATCGCTGCTGTCGAGTTGGAGCGGGCTTTGCGGTCGAACTCGCCGTATGCGATTTCTGCTTGGCTGTCTGAATACAGAGTGCCCTGATGGTGGCAGCCATCAAGCCAGTGCAAATCTAGGTGTGCTGAGTTCCTGTCACCTGATCTCAGGCCCCATCTCATTCAAACAAAGAGCATGCCTGGTGCCCACATGTCTGCCATCAGCACAGTGTCAGCAAATCTGGAGGTGGAGGCCCTTCCTAGGCCCTTCCCTGCCCTTCCTAGGCCCCTTCTTAGGCCCTTTCTATAGGCCCTTCCTAGGCCCTGGTGCTGCCCTTCCTGCTGTGCCCTGGTGCTCTGCCCTCAAGCAGAAGTCCAGCCAAGTCAGTGACTTGACGCCAATTTACCGCTGTAGTAATCTGAACTTAGCTCACAGTGACTCTGCTGGTGGGAGCGGGACGCGATAGAACGAGCCAAGCAGCAAGCATCCCGTGACTGCGGCAGGGGGTAGGTGGGAGCGGAGTCTAAGAAGTAATAGACGCAAGTCCGCTATGCATCGAAGTCAGTGCTGGCGGCTCCAGCAATGTAGTACTGACGCAGTATCGGTGATGTGCCCACCCAAAGCGCTACCTCAAGCGACTTCAGCTTGAGGTACGCCCATGGCGTCAGAAACAGTCAGCAAGATTCCCACCACCACAATTGAAAGCAGTACGCCACTCGGCCTGATCTCCGAACGTGATCTTGCCGCAGCGCTGCACCTATGTGTGCGATCACTATCGCGTCATCACGACAAGAAAACAGGACCGAAAAGAATCGTCATTGGCAGGCGTCACTTCTATCGCATCGCAACAGTGAACGAATGGCTCGCACGGCGCGAGAGGTAGGCGGTGTGCAACCAATCACACGCAGCCGTGTGCGCAATGCTCGACGCACAAAATCCACTGATGCTGTGTGAAGTCATGAGCAGTGCGCGATCAAACCGCGTTTTGAAGCCAGAACGCTTCGAGGCGTCCACTTGCAAATAGCACGCGAATCGCCAATAGGGACAGGGGTTTCAGAGGCTTGCTATTTATTGCAGATATGTGCTGCAATAAATGTAGAGGTTAAATATGACCAAACGGGGCAGACCATCACGAGACAACGTACCGAGATCGACGATCATGCTGCGCATACCCAAGTCAACTCTTCGGATCGCCAAGCAGGTAGCCACAAGCAAAGGCATCAGTGTCAACATGCTGCTCGCCGATCTTATTACCAGTGCACTCAGTCAGGAGCTTATCGAGCGCGGATTACCACAACGGATCGTGCGCGAGACCATGCAGTACCTGCGCGAGCACGGCTACGGTGATGCGCCCGTAGCCATGCCGGAACCTCCGCCAATACTGCCCCTCGTGCTGAAGATCGAGACGCACAAACCGCCAACTAAGAAGAACGTCAGGAGAACGAAGCGATCAGCGGCGAAGTAAGAGACCGCGCAGTGATGCAACACAAATTTAGTTCCTGTGGAGGGATCAGTGAACATTCAACGCAAACTGAAAGAACTGAAGGCAGACAGCAAGCCTGCGCCTGCACACCGACAACCAAAACTGACGCTCGTTCCTTCGCAGCCCACGCCCTACAATCGAATGCTCAAAAAGCTGAACGAGAGCGGCCTCGACGCCGCCGATGCCAAGCTCCTTCATCTGAAGCCTTGCACAGCAGAGGAGAGCATGGCGCTCCACTTGTCGCGCATCGGCGAGGGCTTTCGCATTTCGTACCACAACATCAAAGGGAAACTGATTCCGTTCCTCCGGTATCGCTACTTCGACACCGTGGGGGAAGGGTTCATCGCCGGGGCCGAACTGCGAAAGTACGACCAGCCCGGACACACCGGCATCGAAGTCTACCTGCCGCCATACAAGAACTGGGAAGAGATCGCCGCCGACGAGACTAAACGGCTGATCCTCACCGAAGGCGAACTCAAAGCAGCCTGCGCCACTAAGAATGACTTCCCCACCATCAGCTTCGGCGGGGTGTGGTCCTTTGGCCGTTGCAAAGGCGATCTCCGTCTGCACAAGACGCTGGAGAAGTTTAAGTTGTCGGGGCGCGCCGTGTACATCTGCTTCGACTCCGATGCAGCAAAGAACCCTGAAGTCATGCGGGCAGAGAACCGGCTGGCGCAGGAGTTGCTGAACGCTGGCGCTGTGGTGCACGTGGTGCGCATCCCGCCCGATGGACCTGACAAGGTGGGACTCGACGACTTCATTGTGCAGAACGGCGTGAAGGCTTTTCAAAAGCTGCTCGACGATACGCCTGAGTGGGTGAAGTCGAGGGAGCTTCACGAACTGAACGCTGAGTATGTCATCTGCCGCGACACTGCTGCGATCTGTGAAATCACAACGCACCGGATGTACAGCCGCGACAGGTTTGAACTGCTCGAAGCTCCGCGCAAGGTTGTGAGTGAGAATGCGGCAGGCCAGACGTGCCTGAAACCGGCAGTTAAGGCATGGCTTGAGTGGCCCCAACGGAGCAAGGTGGATGGTGTGACCTACGATCCCGGCAGGCCGCGCATCTTCAAAGGCAAACTGAATCAGTGGAACGATCCCGGCATCGAGGCGATTGAAGGCGACACGGCACTCTTCGATGAACTCTTCGCGCATCTGGTTCGTGACAGCAAGCAGCGTGCATGGATCATGCAATGGGCTGCGTACCCACTTCAGTGTCGTGGAGGCCGGAACAACGTTGCCATCATGATTTGGTCTCTCACTCAAGGACAGGGGAAGTCGCTGCTGGGCGAAACACTTGGATGGCTGCATGGCCGCGAGAACTACATCGAGATCGGCACCGACCAGCTAGCTTCCGATTTCAATGAGTGGCAACCGCGCAGAACCTTTGTGATGGGGAGCGAGCTTTGCGGACCATCGACACGTGATGCGCGGAGCTTCGCCGACAAGATGAAGTCACTCATCACCGCGTCGGACATCCTCGTAAATGAAAAATACGAGAAGACCTACTTGATCCCCAATCGGGACAACTACTTTCTGACATCGAATCACCTAACGGCGCTGCATCTGACCAAGGAAGCGCGGCGGTACTTCGTGGTGCATGCCACTGAAGGAAAGCTGCCGCAGGAGTTCTACACACGCTTTGTGGAATGGCGCGAGAACGGAGGGCTGAGCGCTTTGCTCTACAAAATGTTGCGCATCGATCTCAGCGGCTTCAATCCCGGTGCCGATGCTCCGCAAACGGTGGACATGATGGAGATGGTGCGGAACGACCAGAGCGACCTTCAGGACTGGCTCTGTGAACTCCACGAAGACTATCGAGCCGTGATGTTGCGGCACAACTGGTCGGCAGTAATCGCTAACAACCGCTTCGCCACGGCGCAGCAGTTGCTTAAGGCATATCTCGAACGCACACCGAATGCACGGGCTACCACGCAGCAACTAGCGCAGGAACTAAAAGCGGCGGGGTTTGTTCCGGCCAACGGTGGAGTACAGGTTCGCATTCGAGATCACAAAGGAAAAGACACCGGCAGGCGGGAGCGGTGGTGGATCGTCCGCGGCTTCAAGAAGGCCGCAGAACTGTCGCCAGAACAGATCGGCACCGAGTGGCAGGCGGGAGGTGGGCGGTGAATTGGCTTGTCTCACTGTCTCATGTCTCAAGGCCATTTCGACCTTGGGGGGAAAATTACCTTTCACCGTCCGGTTTTACTGTTTTAGCTGAGACACTGAGACAAACAAACAGAAACAATCAATATCCACGCAGGTTTGGGCCTTGTCTCAAGGGTTTGTCTCAAGGTCTGTCTCAGATGTTTTGCCCAAAAACACGTGAGACAAGAATTTTCGAGGTTGGGGTGGTGCCTCCACAGCACCCCAATGATGCAGCGCTCTCTGATGCGGCGCTGCAATGCGCAAGCGGAGACATCCTGCCCCCGCTTTGCCAACCGTGGGAGCCGCGAGCCTCTTCAACTCGCACATGGCTCCCACGGAACTTTCGACCATCAACCAAAGGAGCAGAACGCAATGAACACACCTGAATGGACACACCCGCCCACGGGCGGCGTGCCTGAGTACAAGCCTTCCGTCGATGAAAAGTTCGGCGGCATCCCTGCTCATGCCCCCGCAACCCCGCTTGAAGATCGACAGCAAAGAGGATTGGACGAAGCACTGGAAGAGCAGTGCGATGACGGCGAACGATGATTCCCCGCGAGTTCAACCGAATGAGCCGAGAGTTCTGGAGTCGAATTCATTACAACGACTCCGGGCACGCCATCGCGCCGCCAGCGCCGCCGGCAGTACCACGGCTTCCCCAGCGTTCTGACGACGGCTGGGGATGGTGGATGCGCGCCACGCCAGTTAACGCACCAGCAACTAAGAACAGGAGAGAAGGATCATGACCGCTAAGAAGAAAAAGTCAATCAAAATTGATCCGACAGCAAGAGTCGGAGAACTGCGTGCGCAACTCGCGGCGCTGGAGGCGGAGCAACTCGGCGCGCAGGAGGCCGACGCACGCGAAGCGCGACGCCGCACGATGATCGATGAACTTACTGCTGTGCGAAAGGAACTGGCGACGTTAGAGGCGGCGCAGCGCGCCATGTTGGAGGCCGATGCGCGCAAAGAACGGCGCGCCTTGCTGGCAAAACAATTGGCCGAAACACGCACCGAATTGCGCATCCAACGCCCCGCCTTCGACAAGATCGCCAAAGAGATCGTGCAGAAGCAAGAGGATTTGAACGCAATCCACAGAAACATGATGACGGTGATCGAAGTGCTGGGCAGGTATCAGGCTGCGAAGCCCGCAGTGGTGGACTTCTTGCCCTCCGATCCTGAAGCCAGAGAGTGGAATGACAACGTGCGCATTCTCTCCACGCGGCTGGAGAAGCTGCGAGCAGAGAAGTTAGCGTTGGGTAACATCGAACTCTTGCGGCTAGAAGGGATGAGAACACGAGACCGCATCCAGTACTTAGGGTGGCTCGAAGCAAACATCACAAATGAGCTTCAAAACAAACTGGCGCAGTGGCCGAGTGGTGGCGTGCTTGCGCCGCAATAGTTCAATTTCGCGCAGCGTAACTCTGCGTGCTGGTCTTGGGTTCGATGGACTGCATCGATTCTTGCACCACCTCCAGCGCCAAGGGCGCAAGGTGCGGCGTAAATGTGAAGAGGCAGAACAGCTTCAAGCATTCCGTAGGACGCGAATTGCCATGCTGGAGGGATTAGCTCCCTACGAGGGTGACCAACGATGACAGCGAAGAAGAAATTACCGAAGCAGATCGTGATCGACACTGGCAAAAAGCCGCGCAAGCCGAATCCTTCAAAAACGAAATTCTCTAAGGACAACCCGTCGCCTACCCAATTCGTCAAGGGGCAGAGTGGAAACCCCGGCGGCAAAGTTCGGACGGATCACAGGCTCTCCAAGGCTCTCGTCGTAGCCCTGAGTGACAAAGCCCCAAGGGAGGCGTGCGATCTGGTCAAGATTCCGTTCGGAGCATCGTGGGCTATGGTTTTGGCGCGGAGACTCTTGCGGATGGCCATGACGCCGGACTTTGGAATCGCGGCCATGCGGGAAATTCGCGAGGCAACCGAAGGGCTGCGCGGTCGGCTCGATGTGTTCGGAGGCTTCGCCGGTGAAGACGAAGAGGCACGTCCACCAGCAAGGCTCATCATGGTTTCCAGTAATGGGGACGGGCGTATCAGTGAGGAGTGCCTGACTCTGTACCCTGAACTCGCGAAGAAGTTTCCCGAATCAGTGCCCGCAACCATCGAGGGCGAGGTGGCGAAGCCCGCGCTGCCCAGGTCCACTGAGTGAGGCCAAGAGGGCCGGAGTTTACAAGGAACGCAAGATCAGGCCAGCATTGAAGCAGATTTCCTTATCGAAATTGTGCAACGAGACGGGGTTTTCGCGCAGGGCGCTAATCAACTGGCGAATAGGGAAATCGCGACCACATCCACGCAACCAAAGGTTATTGATCGATTCCTTACGGCAAATGGGTCAGTTGCATTCCGTAGTGGCTTAACTGTCCACCGTCGGACTAGCTGGCATCGAACCTATCTATGATTTTGGCCAGCGCTTTCGTACTGAACAGCCCTTCAGTGGTTGTGGGGCGCACCTTGTTGTATCTGGGTAGCTGGAAATACCTGTTCCGGAAAACATCAAGCAATGCCGATTCAAGTAGCTTCCACGTCTGCATTGCTTGGCGCGGGGCGCACGTCACGATGTGGACATCAATGGTTTTGACGCCATGCAGCTTGTAGAAAGCTTCACTTGCTTTATTTACCGCAGATGCCGCCGGTCTATCGGCACCCTTTTTCGTTGTGCCGATATAAAGAATTTGGGATCGCCCATTTCTGTACCTGTGTGGTTTATTGGCCGCCAGAATGTACACCATTTTGTCGGTCCACTGACGACTGCGGGTTATTGTCAGCAATGCCTGCTTTGGTGGTCTAACCTTTAGCTTGCGCACAAGATGTCACCCGGAATTTCCTTTTTGAACTCGAAAACCATAGATTATATGCCTTTCTCGCCTGCTCTTGGAATTGGGAAATCTTTCCCATGGCGAAGATCGGAGCACATCGGAACTGACGATCAGTTTTCGATCATCGACTCAACCATAGAGACCGCCTGTCTTAATACTCGCCGACTCTCCGCCAATGCCTTTTGTCCGGCTTCAACCAGTTCTTGAACCTTCCCGGCGATTAAAGCCGAGTCCTTCGGATCAGCGATCGGAAATGGAAGTTTTCGTATGTTGCCCAACCCCAAGAACGGGTTAATCGCTCCAGTCGAGAACTGGCGAACCATTTCCTTGCCTAAATTGGAGTTCAACCACGCTGAAAAGTAATGCTTCTCAACGCTAGGTTGAAGAGAAAGAAGCGCAACATCTTGGTTTACGTTAGTGGGCCTTTCTAAGCCGTGCACAATCGCGCAATTCCCAACCTTTCCTTTAATCGTGACAAGAACATCTCCGTTTTTTAGCGCGGTACGAGCCAGTTCTCCTTTGTGGTGCAAGCTCAGAATTCTCTTATCACTCTCATAGTCGATCTGAAAGTCGTAAACATGCTCGGCGGTAAGGAAGGTGACATCACCCTCTGAGAGATCATGTCTCAGCGGCGTATGGCCATTTGTGAGGGATATTAGAGCAGAGGACATTGAAGCAACTTTCGTGATTTTGCCCTTCAACATTGCTTTAATGATCCGCTTATATTTGGGCCTGTAGAACTCACTGTCCCATCTCTCTCTCCGAATCAACTCGCCGATCTCTGCTTCGTAGGACAGTTCCGATCCCAGGTCTGGCACCGGGATCTTAAGATGCTCATTGAACACCTGGGAGGCGAGTGTGTACAGTTCAGCGGCCTTCCGCCTAAACGTAAGCGCATTCCTGACAAGATCGCCAATTTGGTTCTGTTTAGCGAGAACTGGTATCTGCAATTTGGCAATCGAATAGATAAAAAGATTCAGTTGCACGTTCCCAGTAGCTTCGCGGAGGGTTTGGAACCGACCATACTTGGAATTCAGGAAAGCGCAAAGAAAATGAGGATCAAATTGCGCCTTGTCTCTGATTCTGACAATTCCGACATGTCGGTCACAATTCGACGGAAGCATATCCGCCGAGACGACCGCACAGAATCCAATTGTACCCACGCTGCTGATGATCACATCGTCCACACGGAGCGCGGTTCGTGGGTTGGCCTTGTGCAGTTCTAACGAGATTTCTTCGGTATTTTCGAGGTCGAAGAATCCGTCGCGTACAGACTTGGCCGAGATGTATCTGATGCCACTGCCACTGTCGAAAACGGGGGAAGCGTGAATGCCATCCGTCACGAATGCCAGAGAGCCGAGGAGAACTGGTTTTTGGGAGGCTAGAACATTCGCGAGTTCCAGGTAGCGCGGCTGATAGTACTCAGGATCAATCCGGAGACGCGTTCCAAAGCCTGCGAGGCTAACTTCGGACCATACGGCCACAGTTACGCCTCCTTCCAGAACGGCAGTTCGTGCTTCTTGGCCCATTTGCCGAAGGCCTCAGCAATACCATCTTCTCCTTGAATGTAAGAAACGCAGTCCTGTGCGATGAGAGGATTCCCTGTGGCATCCTTCAACACGTTCCCATCTTTGACTCTGTACTCATACTCGCCCGAAGAGTCCTTACCGCCTTTCTGCGAGGCAGCCATAAAGACTGGATAATGCAGTTTCCTTGCCAGCTTCGCTGTGACCCATGCTTCCGTCATCCGGGATATCGCCTTATCATCATCAGCCAAAAGTTGAAGACGGCCTTTAGTAGTAAGCAACGAGAGTCTCCGTTCAAGGTCTTTCAACTCTGACATGGCAGTCCGGTGCTGAAAAACTAATTTCGCTTGAGTCTCATCAAGCGATTTAGACTTCGCAAGTTTCTCCTCTAAAACATCCTCGGTATCCTTCTTCGATACGCGCAGTAACTTCTTCTGAACTTTGATTGCCTCCAGTGTGTCCGAGAGGTCGTGGAGAACTCCATTTTTCTCTTCAATTTCCTCTCTCAAACTGACTATGTCTTGGGTGGTACTTGCTGAATCGACATCCGTTTGTTCGTTGCTTTCTCCACTCGTTTGAGCTTCGTTATCGTCCTGCCCGACTGGGATATCTGAGAATTTTTCAACAAGTGCATCAGCGATAACGTCTGGCAGTTGAGATTCCTCAATATCGTCCGAATCACTTGCGGCGTTCACGATTTTTTGGATTTCCTGGCGGTAATCAGGCGCTTCGCTAGTGATTTTGGCAACTAGATCTTCAACTTTTTGACGCTCCTCTTCCGTGTACTTTGACAGCAGAAGAACGCTGGTTTTCGTCCCAGTATGGGGCTTAAAGGTGTTCGGGTGTAGCCCGACAACCCCAATAAGCCGCGCTTGCCGAAGAAGCCATCGCCGAATGTCTGCGTGTGAAGCGTTGTTAAACTTGCCTTGCGGCAGGATGATTGCCATGCGGCCACCCGGCTTCAGCATGTGTATGCAGCGCTCGATAAAAAGCACATCGCGCTCCTCCTTTGCACCTTTCCTGCTCTTGCGCGCGAGCGCCTTTTCTGCCAGATGATATTTCCGAAGAAGTTCTCGGTCCCTGATCTCGCCTGCAAACGGTGGATTAGTCAATATCAGATCGAACTTTAGATCAGAGAAGTAGTCCCAGGCCTCAGATTCTTTAATCAGCTTCGCTGCTGGAGGTTTATTTCCAAGCAGGTTTGCCTCTCGGACAGCCGTGCGGAGAGCTTCACCCTCTTGGGTTCGGAACCAATCACGGGGGTCGAGCGAGTTGGCCCTGAAAACGTGAGCCCGGCCATCACCAGCAATCAACATCAAAGCTCGTGAGACCTTTGCCGAACGTTCGTGAAAGTCAATCCCCCAGAGAAATTTGGAAGCATACTTGTGTTTTCTCTCTTCTTTTGCTGAGTTTGTCGGTGCAGGCCACACCGAATCGAGGACATGGATCAGGAAGCCAGCCGAGCCGCACGCTGGGTCCAGAGCATATTCCTTTCGAGTAGGATTAAGCATTTTGACGCACATGTCGATCACATACCGAGGAGTGAAGAACTGGCCATCCTTCTTTTTGGCGACTGTCGGCATGAGGTATTCAAACGCGTCATCCATGATGCGCATATTGGCACCAAGAAGTTGAATTCGCTCTAGTGGTCCGACGCAGACCTGAAGGTGTTCCGGCGTCAACATAATGTGCTCGTTCCCGTCGAAGATTCCCGGCCATTCCTCCATCGCCTTCTGGAATAAGCCATCAACGATCTCGTAAGTTCCGTCGGGATCGTCGGATTTTCTGAAAAGAACCTCCTCATTCTTCCTTTCCTTAGCGGCCTTCTCGTCGAAAATCTTGGCAAAGATGATTTTGAAAATCTCATTGAATTCGTCATCGCCTGAGTTCGCGAGGAACAGTTCTTCGAGGTCTTGAATAATTGCTTTGAAATCGTACCTCGGCTTGAGGTCAGAAAGCGTGATCTTCTGCTTCAATACGTCGGATGGCTGCTGACTGGCCGAAGGGATTTCTGTGAGAGTATCGTCGAATTCCTTTGGGTAAGGTCGGTAAAGGATGATTCTCTCGTGGCCATTCGACCAGACGCCGACTGGGGAGCCCTCAGCGTTCAAGTAGCTTTTGAGCTGTCCAAGGCCGTCCTTTCTGTCTGGCTCCTTGACCTCGACGATAATCTTCGCAGTCTTCCCATCCGGCTGGAAGATCAAAATGTCGGCTGCCTTATCTGCTATTACAGTTCCAAAACTCACCGGGTACTCGACTTCCATCAGGCTCCAGGGGTAGGCGTAGACGTTGTGCAGTTTGTAAAGCCAGAGTTGCCGCACAATCTCCTCGGGGCAGACCTTCTTTTCCGAATAGACCTGAATGTCAGTGCCACGTTTGAAGCACTTGAGAAAATAACGTGTCTCTCCTTTGGCCTTGCCCGATTGGATCACTTTTGGGAATATCTGAATGATCTCGTGGATGGGTTTCTTGAGGTCTTCAAATTCGGCGAGGCCGTGTTTCACCGCGGGATTCTTGAACACGAGTTCGATTACCTGCGCCGTACTAAGAGTGGCTGAAGGCAAGGCTTCTATCGTTGCCATTTCTGCTCCGCAGAGGACATTGTTATTGGTACGATCCGAGTATACTGACCGACCCCGAATTCAGGACATGTGCCGAGCAGGCGTTCTGAATTTCGTCAATTTCAGAATCATATCGGGCATGGGAAAATGCATGATCGGCTAATCGGTCATTACCACTTGATCAAAATCTGAGCCTGCTTTGACACGCGGACAATATTTCATTTCCGCTCAGACATTTGGGTGCAAAAGGAGGTGTGGAGGGGGTGCACTTTTCCCGGCCCCTGTCTCCTATCCCCACAACCGTTTGATGGGTAGGGGGATAGGGGCCTGTGAAAGTGCACCCCCTCATTGACTGCCAAACATCGCGAATAAAATCGGCAACGTCTCAGGGAGAGACAGGGTGCCGTTCATGCTATCGGCGTGGGCGACGTGGCCGATTTTGAGTAGACCGTGGAACTCTGTACCACTTGATAGATAATTGGTAGCATCGGAAACTTCAGTCGATGGCGAGTGAGATTGTTAGGCAATTGACGCCGGAGGAAGAGGAACTTGCAGCCAAGCGAGAAGAACTGGCGCTGCTCGAAGCGGAGCTCGCAGACCGAGAGTTGGCACTCGTCAGCCTGAAAGCTGAAATAACAGCTTTCGAAGGTCTGTATCTTCGCCGTGTTGGAATTCTTTACGCTGAACTCGACGAGTGGAACGCGCGCCTTGTCGAACTCCATGCGGAACATGCTGGCACATTAGCGGCGAGAACCGAGGCTGCCGAAGCGCGTTCTCAGGCTCAGGAATCTTATTCGGCGGCCCACGGCGAAACGGCAGAGGTCCCGCCATTTACGCCGTCTCCTGAATTAAGGAGTCTCTACCGCGAAGCCGCCAAGCGGGTTCACCCCGACACCGCGACCGATGAAAAAGACCGTGCGCGCCGTGAGCGACTGATGAAAGAAGTCAACTCCGCGTATGCGGCCGGCGACGAAGACACACTCCGGCGAATTCTTGCGGACATCGAAAACAGTCCAGACTCGGTTCAGGGCTCCGGTGTCGGCGCGGACCTAGTTCGAGTCCTGCGTCAGCTAAAGCAGGTCCGGAACCGCATCACAGCTATAGCACTAGAGATTTCGCAACTATCTGGAACAGACTTAGCTCAACTCAAATCCAAGGCAGACCTTGCGGCGGAGGAGGATCGAGATTTG
>Ga0116127_1001749_pt1 | contig 12098 bp, 12 predicted proteins | sample June2015DPH_16_1_FD_89731 | JGI IMG/M metagenome (GOLD analysis project Ga0116127, IMG submission 89731) | Peatland microbial communities from SPRUCE experiment site at the Marcell Experimental Forest, Minnesota, USA - June2015DPH_16_100 | ecosystem: Environmental > Terrestrial > Soil > Wetlands... | reverse complement strand
TAATAAGTCTTATTTTCTGATTTGGGGGCAAATTTGAGGCGTACACTCTCTTCTTGTTTCTTTGCAGTGGCCGCCCTTTTCAAACCTGCAAACGTGCCTTAAGCGACTAAACGGCAGGGCCACTAGTTCAATGTGCGGATCTTGGAGGGCGAGAGAAACCTGTTTCGTGGTCTTGGATGGCACATGATACGCGAATTTGGGTCTTCCGAAACTGTTTGCGGCTGCTTTCTCCCTAACAACGAGACCCTGAGCCATTAGACGCACAAGATGCTGCTGCAAAGTGTTGTGGCTAAACCCCACTTCGCTTAGAAGCGCTGTGAAGCTTCTGGGTTTGCCGTCCTCAAGCGTTGCTAAAACGCGTTCATCAAAGAAGCCCATTACATGCTTAAATAAGCAAAAACAGACTTTTAACCATTTTTAACCATTTTCGGGACAAGGCAACGCGCTAAAAGTGAACTGTGTGCGCGCTAAGCGGCAGGTATTCTGCTAGGTTTTTTATAAAAAAGTAAAGAAAGGGGTTTACTTTTTGCTTCTTTTTGTGTACTTGAATACTCCGAACGAAATCACCGCTATGACTAATACCACAGCTAATGCTATGATGATCGCAGTATCAGTTGAAATACCACCTATTGTGGCTGCAGGTATCGGCGTCGGTGTTGGCGTTAGTGTAGGTGTTGGTGTCGGTGTTTGTTTTGGCGATGATGCAGGCGTTGGTGTTGGAGCTGGGGTTGGAGTTGGAGCAGTAGTTGTTAGGGTTTGTATTCCGTTATCAACCCAAGCATTAGCTGTATTATTTGCATACCAAATATAACCTATGACCTGACCAACTGTGCTGCTAAGAATTATGGTAACAGAAACAGTTTGAGGATTAGTCGTGAAGGCTATGGCTGTGTTGTTAACCCAAACCCCTGTATTATTAGTGCTAAAGATGTAGAAACTCAATGCATTATTGGCAGTTGCTGTTACGCCAAAGTTCGACGAAGCTCCTGCTGTGGTGCTTGATACTGTATATGAAGATAATGACGGCGGAAAACTAATCCAATCTGTATAGTTCATGCCGCCGAGATGATTAACAAGAATTACCCCCGCGGAATCCAAAGTGTAGTTTGCTTCACCGCCAACAACAAAACCGTATTCTTCGCCTACTCCGCTGCTCCATGGCGGCGCCGCGAACCCAGCATAACCAATTCCATACTGGTCAAGCAAGGTCAGCGTGTTATTGAACCAAACGTCTTGTTCTGGCACACCGTCAATAAGTGTAGTGTCCCAAAGGTCATCACCTATTTCACCTATGAAAACTGGATGAACTGCTGCAACTGCCAATACATCGCACTGCCCTAACGCGTACAAAATATCTGGGTAATCAGTCACCATTGTGTAATTGCTTGAAGTATAGAAGCCGTTATTTGTTCCTGCATACATGTGGATGCTGTAGATTAAGTTTCCCACGGGGTCATTTAAGGGGTAATTAAAAGCCCAGCTCATACTTGATATGACCCCAGCTTGACCGCTTTGTCCTGCATAGAAATCATAGTTAATTTGCTTACCCCACTGTATTATTATGGGTTGAGTTGCTCCAGTAGAACGAATGTCATTTATGCATTGTTGTGCTACGTTAAACCAAGTTGCTTCATCTGGACCTTGAGGTTCATTCCACAGTTCAAACAAGACAGTCGGATAGTTTTTCAGCGTAGTTGTGAGGTTTCCCCAGAAATTGACAAAGTCAGTGCTGCTGTTTAAAACATTGTTGTTGTCAGTCCATGGCAAAACAGAGGGTTCACTGTTTGTTGAGTTAGTTCTCCAAGGGCACAAGTCAACGTATATGCCTCGGTTAGCTGCTTGAGTTATGAAGTATTCAAGGTTGCTCTGGTAACTATTGGAATTTCGAACCCAATATTGCACGGTTAGAAAGACTCTGACTATGTTGCATCCTGATGCTTGCATGAAGTTAAGCAAATCTGCAACACCCGTCGTATCCATCGGATTTGTTAAAAACTCAACCGAGCCGTCTGGCAGCATCCATGAACCGCCTTCGCTATCCATGAAATAAGTGTAGTCCATGCCTTTCAACTCTACAGGCGTTCCGTTTGCAGTAAAAATTTGGTTTCCTGAAATATGCAAAGCAGTTGCTGTTGCAGCTTGAACTGAGGTGGATGAGAACGCTGATAGCATGCTTAGGATGAGGAGTGTGGTGATGCATAGGACTGCGGGTTTTGCGAGCTTTTTGAGGTTTATGGGATGCAGCGTGTTTCTTAAGTTGTGTGCTTTCATTTTTTTTCTCTCTTCCCGAATTTTGAAACTCCAATTATCCCTCAAATCTATATTATCAAATCAACTCTATATTATAGGTTTTTGAAAAATCAATTAACATTAATTACAGTCGTAAGAAGGCTGTGCTAAACATTGTATTCTAACAATAGCGAATTATCTGAAATCACCATTGAATCTGCCGGGTTGAGCTTTTAGACTGCTTGTTTTCTACTGCCACTTGAACGCAGGTGAAGCTTGTTTTAATTGATTCTGGCAGACGCGCAAGAGTTAACTTTTGAAAGCTCCAACCGCATGTATCCTCTTTTAAACGTTTTTTGTGATATTTCTTTCTAGCCAGCTGTGACTATGTTACTATTCGCTCTTGCTGGTGTTCTCCTCAGTATAATGACCCAACAAAAAAAGGTAAATGCCTTCCAGAATGTTTTTCGGTTAAGGCACTTAGTCTGCTCAGAACTTCTTTGAAATCAAGTTTGGATGCGATGGCGCCGTTGAATGAGCCAGTCAAAGTTGATCTTGAGCCCGATGTTGAGAAGTGCGAAGTCTTGCTTGATTCAACTGACCCAGGGGAGTTTTCAGCGGTAAAAAATCGTAGGGAGAGGCTAGAAAATACGGGGCAGAATAGCCGTATTATTGATAGTGCGTGTTTTTGTGTTTTTGAGATGAATTGCTGGATGTGTATCTATGTTGTTCAAGTACGCACCTGACGTCTTAAGTAAATATTTTTCAAATTTTAAACAAAAAAGGAAAGGGGAAATTTCAGACTTATAGCTGAAGTAAAAGATCCACGTGTTGAATCGCGTCCAACAGAATGCGTACCATGAATTTCTTGGGATGCTGAGGTAGTTTGAATGTTGGGTCAGTGTTGGCGTAGTTGTTGGATCAGGGGTTGCTGATTGTATTGACGTCGGTGATGGTGTTGGATCTGGAGTAGGTGTTGATGTCAGTGTAGACGATGGAGCAGGGGTTGGCGCGTATTTTTTCTTTGGCAATCTTTTGGACTGCGTCGATTTAAGCTGAATCGCGAATTTCAAGTTTTAAAGAAAAGAAAAGAATTTGAGCATGAACAAGAGAGGCAACGTTGTCGTTAAAATTCCGCTGTGTCCTTTGTGATGCTTTACCTGCGTTGGTGAAGGACTGTGTGTGGGTTTCAGGGTTGGTGTTGGAGTCGGAGTTGGTAATGGAGCAGGCGTTGGTTTTGGAGCTGGGGTAGGTGTTGGTGTAGGCGATGGAGAAGGCGTTGGTGTTGAGGTGGGATCCGGGGTTGGTGTAGCTGTTGGTGTTGGAGTGGGTGTTGGAGTTGGACTTGGGGTTGGTGTTGGTGTAGCTGTCGGGGTTGGGGTAGCGGTGGGTTTGGGTGTTGTTGTTGGTGTAGCTGTTGGTGTTGGAGTGGGTGTTGGAGTTGGAGCTCCGAGATGATTAACGAGAATTATCCCAGCAGAATCAAGAGTGTAGTTTGCTTCACCAGCCATCACATAACCATAATCGTCTGCGCCGCTGCTCCATGGCGGAGCAGCAAATCCAGCATATCCGATGCCGTTTTGGTCAAGTATTGTAAGTGTGTTATTGAACCAAACGTCTTGTTCTCGCACACCGTTAATAAGTGTGGTATCCCAGAGGTTGTCGCCTACTTCACCTATGAAAACTGGATGAACTGCTGCAACTGCCAATACGTCGCACTGCCCTAACGCGTACAAAATATCTGGGGCATCAGTCACCATTTTATAGCCATTCGATGTATAGAAGCCGTTATTCGTTCCTGCATACATGTGGATGCTGTAGATTAAGTTTCCCAACGGGTCACTCAAAGGATAATTAAAAACCCAACTCATGCCTGATACGACCCCAGCTTGACCACTTTGTCCCGCATAGAAATCATAGTTAATCTGCATTCCCCATTGTATTATTATTGGTTGAGTTGCACCTGTAGAGCGTATGTTGTTTATGCATTGTTGTGCTACGCTAAACCAAGTTGCTTTATCTCCGCTTTTTGGACCTTGAGGTTCATTCCACAGTTCAAACAAGACGGTCGGATAACTTTTCAGTGTTGTTGTGAGGTTTCCCCAGAAATTGACAAAGTCCGTGCTGCTGTTTAGAATGTTGTTTCTATCTGTCCAAGGCAATACTGTGGGTTCTATGCCTGTAGAGTTCATTCTCCAAGGGCACAAGTCAACGTATATGCCTCGGCTTGCGGCTTGTGTTATGAAGTATTCAAGGTTGCTCTGGTAACTATTGGAATTTCGAACCCAATATTGCACGGTTAGAAAGACTCTGACTATGTTGCATCCTGATGCTTGCATGAAGTTAAGCAAATCTGCGACGCCTGTTGTATCCATTGGGTTTGTTAAAAATTCGACCGAGCCGCTTGGCATCATCCATGATCCGCCTTCGCTGTCCATGAAGTAAGTGTAGTCCATACCTTTCAAGATTAAGGGCGTTCCGTTGGCAGTAAGAATTTGGTTTCCTGAAATATGCAGGGCAGGTGTTGTTGTGGCTTGAGCAGCGTTGGATGAGAACGCTGATAGCATACTTAGGATGAGGAGTGTGGTGATGCATAGGACTGCTGGTTTTGCGAGCTTTTTGAGGTTTATGGGATGCAGCGTGTTTCTTAAGTTGTGTGTTTTCATTTTTCTCTCTCTTCCTGAATTTTCAAACCCCATATCGCATGAATCTATTTTATAGCTTCTTGTAAAATCAATTAACGTTAATTGTCAACTTTAACACAATTTTGCGAAGTCAACTTAACAAAGTTTGCGAAGTTAAGTTAACTTGCATCCATCAGCAAAGCACGTGTTTTTTCTAATGCTTGCGCCCAAACGAAACCATGAAAATACTATCAGCTAGGTGAACAAACCATGGAGCTGAAAGTCGGCGTTTTCGACGCTGAAGCGGAAACTCGGCTATCAGCTTTGGGCAATTCGCAAGGATATGCAAGGGAAAAAACTGATGATATAAGATATTAATTGAAGTGCCAGCAAAGATGAAATAGATGTTTCAAATCGAGAAAACCTGAATTAACCAAGTTATAATCGTAAGAAGGGTGTGCCAAACATTGGTTTCTAGCAACAGCGAATTATCTGAAATCCCCAATGAATCTGCTGGTTGAGCTTTTAGACTATATACTTGTCTTCTGTTGCCACTTGGATGCAGGCAAGCTTTTTAATTGATTCTGGCAGGCGCGCAAGAGCTAACTTTTGAAAACTCCAACCATGCATATCCTTTTTCAATCGGTTTTTTGTGATATTTTTTTCTAGCCAGTCGTGACTATGAAGAAGTGCTTTTTAGTTACCTATCTCTATTCAGTCAATAAAACAGACAGAATAAGGTCGATGCACAGCTTTGAAGCTTACAGCAGTAGACTAAACAAACATACATACAAAATAAGGTCGAGAAAGAAAAAAGATGAGCAAAGCCGCGGAAATGGCTAAAGTTACAACAAAAGGCAGCTTCCAACTACTATGGGGTTTAGTAATCTCCACAGTTATCTCCGCAATTGCCACAATTTTCATAGCGAGACTACTAGGATCAGACCTATACGGCCTATACGGAATCGTGCTGATCGCACCCAACCTCATAGGAGTATTCCGAGACTGGGGCATAAACTCAGCAATGGTAAGATGCACAGCCCAATATCGATCAGAAGACAGAGCATCAGAAGTCAGAAGCATACTCGTCTCCGGAATAATCTTCGAAATAGCCCTCGGAATGGCCTTATCCGCAGTATCTTTTGCGCTCTCAGGCTATCTCGCGGCAAGCGTGTTCCACCGCCCCGAAATAACTTCCTTAATCCAAATAGCCTCAATCACAATCTTAGCCGGCGGACTCATCAATGCAGCCACAGCCGCATTCACCGGCATCGAAAAAATGCACCTCAACAGCATCATGCTCATCTGCCAATCCACAATAAAAACCATCATCATAATTACACTAGTCATCTTGGGATTAGGCACCTCCGGAGCAGTCATAGGCTACACAATCGCCATGATAATCGCTGGACTAATAGGCGTGGCACTTGTATGGACTCAATACAAGAACCTACCAAAACTAACCAATGTTAAACTCGAAATAAAAGCCTACACAAAAACAATGCTAACATATGGCACGCCCCTGTCGCTTTCAGCAATCATAAGCGGCTTCCAAGGTCAATTTTACACTTTTCTGCTGCCAATTTTCTACGTCACCAACAATTCCGCAATCGGCAACTATGGAATAGCCCAAACTTTCGTCGTTCTAATAGGGTTCTTTGCAACACCGATAACAACGATGCTGTTTCCAGCATTCAGCAAACTCAACCCACAAAAAGACAAAGAAACCCTGCAAAACGTCTTCCAATTCTCAATCAAATACGCATCACTCCTCGTAGTGCCAGTGGCGGCGCTCGTTATGTGTCTAGCTGAACCAGCAGTTTCTACACTGTTTGGGAAAACATACTCGACTGCGCCACTGTTTTTGGCGTTGCTTGCAATAACCTACATTTTCCCAGCCTTCGGAAGCCTAAGCACGGGCAACTTCATCAGCGGCCAAGGAAAAACCACGTTCATCCTGTACCTAACCCTAATCACAGCAGCCATCGGCTTCCCCATGGGTTACATTCTAATTCTGCACTTTGGAGTTTTAGGACTGATTGTAACTTCTCTAGTAACTTCGATTCCCACCACTGTCATAATGCTTTATTGGATAAGAAAACATTACGAGCTGACTGTAGACTGGCGCTCGTCAGCAAAAATTCTGCTGTCATCCGCCATAGCCGCCGCCTTAACCTACCTCCTCATCTCAGAGCTGAGCTTCTCCAACTGGATACGGCTAATCATAGGCGTAATATTCTTCGCATTCGTGTTCCTCGCCGCAGCCTTGTTAACCCAAACAATAAACAAATACGACATAGAAAACCTACGCAGCATGGTAAGCGAACTGGGCATAATTGGCAAAATATTCAACCGCGTTCTAAACATCATCGAAAAACTCATGAAAACCCTCAAACCCTAACTCGCACCGCACAATCAACCAAACGCATTCATCCCTATGCATCTCAAAAAACATTTTTTAGCTCAAACAATTCACATTTCTGCCACACATAAAATCTTAGAGAGCGAAATGGAAAACTGTGTTTTTGATATGTTACGTTTTTGGAAATATGGCTTATATGCTTTTTGCGGTTTGCTTTGTTTAAGGAGAAAAAGAGCACGGAAGCATGGATATAAAGTGGTGACTTGAATGGTTAACAAAGATCAAGGAATAGGTGGAGCAATACTTATCATCTGCGTTATAGTCGCTATAGGCTACCTCGTTCTAGTGGTCGATCCTGGCTTATTTAACCTTAATGCGACCAATGTCAGGCTAGACGCAGTACTGGTTCTTGTTTCCATAGCATTCATCGCTATTCTAGCAATCGGTGCATGGATAGGCTGGACAATGGCAACAACACCGCCTCCAAAACCAATCGAAGAAATCACAACTGAAATTGACGATAAAAAAGAAGAATCAAAGTAGAAGGACGCACCAGACCACCCAAAAAAACCAGACAGCGACATAAACGCGCTGCCTTGTCCCTTTATTATGGATCTGAAGGTGCTCCACCACTTATCTATGATGGCGAGATCAGAGGACTTTACGGTTACTGTGGCAACGCTTCGAGAATGCCATGCAAACTGGTTCTTATCAAAAGCTAGACTTTCGGTTACTGAACTTCGCAAACTTTGTTAAGTTGACTTCGCAAAAATTTGTTAAAGTTGACAATTAACATTAATTGATTTTACAAAAAGCTATAAAATAGATTCAAGCGATAATGAGGTTTGAAAAATCAGGAAAAGAGAGAAAAATGAAAACACACAACTTAAGAAACATCCTGCTAATGCCAATAGCCGTCTTTCTCTGTTGCATTGGCTGGAGCCTCTATTGGGTAGGAGCCAAAAAAGAAACAACAAAACCAAAACCAAAATTGTCTGTTCAGAAAGAGCTAGTCATCTTTGTGCCGACACCAGAACAGAAATGCGCAACCAGAAAATAGATTCAGGCGATATGGGGTTTGAAAATTCAGGAAGAGGGAGAAAAATGAAAACACACAACTCAAGGAACAATGCCGGTGTTGCGCAAGTACACAATAACAAGGTGACAAATGAAGCAAGCTATTTGCGGAGGGAATAATTTACGGCAAAACTAAAACTCTCAATAATAACTGCAATTTTAGGATTAATCATAATTGTAATGGCTTTATCAATTACCACTTTTTCAGCCATCACCACATCTACAACCTTGTCTTCCAGCGGCACAATATCCACCTCAGCAAACTTAGCCGTGTACTCTGACAGCGCATGCACCACTTCCCTGAGTAACATAAACTGGGGAACCTTAACCGCAGGGGGAACCGCCACTCAAACAATCTACATCAAAAACACCAGCAGTGACCTTTCACTAACCTTGGACATGACGACAAATAGCTGGAGCCCAGCGAGCGCGAATGGGCCAATAACCATAACATGGAACCAACAAAGTACAATACTCCAGCCCGGGGCATCAGTAGCCGCAACCCTAACCCTCACCGTATCCTCAAGCATAAGTGACATCACAAGCTTCAGCGTTCAAATATGCATTACCGGCACAAACTAGGTGAAACAAAATCTCTCCATCCATTTTTTTCCTAAAACTTGGCCATTAGCTTGAACTGATGCTTATTTGGCCAGACCACTTGTCTTCTATTGCCACTTGAAGCGCACGCTAAGACCTGAAGAGTTAACAGAACCTCTGTACGAAAACAATATTAATTTTAAGTCCAACCGTTGAATGAGTATTATGAACAAAACTTGTAGAACTGTTCTTGTTACTGGCGGCGCAGGTTTCATCGGCTCGCACTTGGTTCCACAACTTCTTGAAAAAGGCCACAAAGTAACTGTGTTAGATAATTTATCCACTGGAAAATTGGAGAACCTTGAGGGAGTACTTGACCATCCTAAGTTTATGTTTCAGCGTAGAGACATACTTGATAAAACAATTCCGAAAGAGGTTTTTGACGGATTTGACTCTATCATTCATCTTGCTGCCTTAATAGATATCTCGGCTTCTGTTGCTGATCCGCGTCAAAATCATGAAGTTAACGTAGACGGAACCTTTAACATGCTTCACGAAGCCATCAAGCATAATGTAAAGAAGTTTGTTTTTGCTTCTTCAACAGCTGTTTATGGCGATGCGAAGACGCTACCACTTCAAGAAAATATTGCCCTTCGGCCGATTTCTCCTTACGCCGCGTCAAAGGTTGCTGGCGAAGCATATTGCAGTGCGTTTGCAAGTTGCTTTGGGCTTGAGACAATTGCATTGAGGTTTTTCAATATTTACGGCAAAAGAAGCGAGAACAGCCCGTACAGTGGTGTTATCACAAAGTTTCTTCAAAAAATCATAAAGGGCAGGGTCTTAACCATTGATGGCGACGGCGAGCAAACGCGAGATTTCATACATGTAAGTGACATTGTTAAAGCCGTAATCTTGGCTTTGGAGCATGAAGGATTGAAAGGCGAAGTTTTTAATGTTTGCACGGGCGTGCCCACAAGCATTAATCAGCTTGCTGCCACTTTGAAGAGAGTTACGGGAAAAAACCCAAACGTTAAGTATGGACCTGCAAGGTTAGGTGACATACGAAGCAACTATGGCGACCCCGCTAAAGCTGCAGAAAACTTGGGTTTTAAAGCTAGCGTTGATTTAACTAAGGGGTTACAGATGTTATTTGAAGAATTCAAAAAATAAATAGTATTTATGTTTTTAGCGCCCAAAAAAACTAAACCAAAACAATTTTGCCTCTTCCTTTACAAGAAAAGTTGGCGAGAAAGCCCACGAATCCTCAGTATGAATAGTGCATGTTTTTGTGTTTTGGATTGAATCTGCTGGTTGAGCTTTTAGACTAACTTGCCCTCAACTGCCACTTGAACGCAGACCAAACTTGTTTTTAATTGATTCTGGCAGGCGCGCAAGAGTTAACTTTTGAAAGCTCCAACCATGCATATACTTTTTCAATCGGTTTTGTGATATTTCTTTCTAGCCAGTCGTGACTATGCCAGTAGTAACGCTCTAAAAGCGCTCGCGCTATAACCATTCGGAACAACCATACACGCTAAGACCAAAAGAACCCGACCGCACATCCTTAAGTAGAAATACTTTGGTATTGATATTTAACTAATTTTTTGTTTAGGTTAGGTTGCATACTTCTGTTCTGGTGTCGGCACAAAGATGACTAGCTCTTTCTGAACGGACAATTTTGGTTTTGGTTTTGTTGTTTCTCTTTTAGATCCTATCCAATAGAGGCTCCAGCCAATGCACCAGAGAAAAACGCCTATGGGCATTAGCAGGAAGGATGCGGCTCTGTTTCGTTTGGGCATATCTTTTCTATTACAGTCCAACTGAAATAAGGTTTGTTGAGAAACGCACTTTGCTAATTTGTCAATTCCTGTACATTCAGTTTGAAAACAGTTGAATCTGAATGTTTTGAGGCGTTGTTTTTATTTATTTTTGTCTTCGTTTTCTTGTTGGTTTCTCTGTTCGCAACGCGCACGTAGAATAAGCAGAAAATGATTGACATCGCTTTAGCGTTGCTGTCTACTATATGCTAACCAAATTTTTTACTTCAATTTGGGAAATTGGGCCAATTCTATACAGAATTTCGGCTTCATGGCCATCATTTTCAAAATCTTCTTCACTAAACAACACATTCTCTTCACATTTTGTGTTTAGTAATTGGGCTAATTCACAGAAATTTCTTTTAGATGCCCCATTCGAAGGATTAACTGTGCCCTCAAAATATTTTGCCTCTGTTATTCGGATTTGATGAAGAAGCATGCGTTTTTGTAAGCCGTATCCTCGGTAATCCTTGTGAACTACGACTTCCCATATGAAAAAAGTGTCTCGCCTGGCGGGTGGAACATATCCTGAAGAAAACGCAATTATCTTGTTATCCTCTTCAGCAACGACGCAAGTGTCTGAGAAATGTTCAGCCAAAAGAAAATAGGTATATCGAGAATTTAACCCGACATAAGGTCTATTCGCTACAAGCAGTTTGTACACTTCTTTTATGTCCGGCAACACAATGTTTCTGATTCTAAACTTCAAGTATTCTTTAATTCTCTGCATTCAGAATGCACGTTCCTTTGCTTTTTTCTCTTCGTTTCATCCGAAGGTTTCCACTTGGTATAAGCGATATTTCATCGTCGTCGGTTAACAATTTTTCAACGCCTACCGCTGTTTGCTCCTCTTCCTCTAATTTTAGCTGCAAACCGCATTTGTTACAGTTCCTGTCGCATGGAATTGATTTGTAGTCGTCAGGTTCTCTGTATGTAGTGATAACGCCTTCATAGTTTCTTAAGACCACCTTATTTGCGGACCAGGAGACAATGTAGTTTGGCATAACAGGAATTTTTCCTCCACCTCCAGGAGCATCTATAACATATTTTGGTACTGCAAACCCGCTTGTGTGCCCGACAAGACTTTCCATAATTTCAATGCCTTTTCCGATGGATGTTCGAAAATGAGTGAGACCTTCTGAAAGGTCACATTGGAACAAGTAATATGGTCGCACTCTGTTTTGTACAAGCTTTTGATTGAGCTTTTTCATAATTTGCGGGCAATCGTTTACACCTGCCAGCAGCACGGATTGGTTTCCTAAGGGTATTCCTGCATTTGCTAACTTGTTGAGGGCTTCTCGAGAAGATAGTGTAAGCTCTCTTGGATGATTAAACTGGGTATTCAACCATAAAGGGTGATGTTTCTTTAGCATCTGCACTAACTCATCAGTTATCCTATATGGAAGAACAACTGGTATTCTTGAGCCAATTCGGACCACTTCGATATGT
>Ga0116127_1001734_pt1 | contig 12166 bp, 11 predicted proteins | sample June2015DPH_16_1_FD_89731 | JGI IMG/M metagenome (GOLD analysis project Ga0116127, IMG submission 89731) | Peatland microbial communities from SPRUCE experiment site at the Marcell Experimental Forest, Minnesota, USA - June2015DPH_16_100 | ecosystem: Environmental > Terrestrial > Soil > Wetlands... | reverse complement strand
TACCTGCGCACCAACGCCGATTCCTCGCAGGATGTGATCAACGGCGGCACCGCGATCGTCTCCGGGGCTTCCGGCGTCGCCGGACCCACCACCAGCTCCCTGAACACGGTCCTTTTCTCTTGCACGCCGCAGGCTGGCGCCTGGGGCTATGCCTGGTTTGTGGAAATCAACAAGACGACGACCTTTTCGCCGTCCCCGGCCAGCGCCAATCTGACCGGGATCACGACCTCTTCAGCCTTCGTTGCGACGGGCCAGACTCAGGGAGCCCAGACCGCGGCCTATGCCGGCACCGGCGGCTACGCCGGCTTCGCGACCGACCTCAGCACGAATCAGCTGGATATGGACGGTCTGCTGACGATCGCCGCGAACTCGAACTACACCACCGGCCTGCCGACGGCGACCTTCAACCTGAACAGCTTTGGCACGTCTCTTCCTGGTGGATGGGATAACCACGGCGCCGGGCTGACCAATGGCGGCCTGGTGGGATCGATCGTGGAGATCGATTCGATCCTCTTCCAGATCCAACAGGCAGCTTTGACCGGCCCGACGAAGATCTATTTGTCTACCGACCAGGTGCCGGCCTTCCGGTCGGCCTTCATGGTCGGCGCCTCAAGCTCGACCGCCTTGAACTATTTCTTCCCAGGCGGCGGCCCTGAGGGCGACGGCAGCGGCATTCAGGTCAACGGGCGGATCGCCAAGTACCACAACATTTACGGCCTGCCGGGCGGCGAGTTCGTCGACGTGATCCAGCACCCGTATCTGCCGGCGGGCACGATCCTCTTTGACGTCGACCAGCTGCAGGAAACCTACTCGAACAGCCGGCTGGGCGAGACGCGCGGGGTCTTCACGCGCCGCGACACCTACGGCATCGAGTTCGCGCAAACCAGCCGCAAGTATCCGTTCGGCGTGTTCTCAGAAGAGGTTCTGGCAGTCAAGACGCCCAATTTGATCGCCTACATCAAGGGCTTGGGCAAGTTCGGCGCCGCCAACCTCTTCTAGCCAATGGAGGTGCGTTGCTTCCGGCGCGGCGCAATTCCAGGCCGGGGATCTGGGAGGATCCCCGGCAACCCTTCCAGTGGTAGGATTGCCGCATGGCTGCCAACAGCATAGATTTGACGACCGTCGCGGCTGTGAACGCCATCCTGAACCAGAACCCCAGCGCTGACGCCGCCCTACTGCAGGCCGAGATCACGGCTTACAGCCAAAATATCCTCACCAGGACCGGCCGCGGCTTCCTTTCGGGCGTCCGCCCCTACAAGGAGCGGTATAACGGAAACGGCTCGCTCGAGCTAGCCCTGCGCAATTACCCGATCCTGGCGGTGAGCTCACTCTCGATCAATGGCATCGCGATTCCGGCCTCGCCGGACTATCAGCAGGCGGGCTACGTGATCGACACCGATGGATCTGGCGCCTTTATCGGGCTGATCGGCAGCCAGAACGGCCTGGGCCCGGCGCTGCCGGACGATCGCTGGGCGGTCCGGCCCGGCAGCTGGGGCAGCTACGGGTCGGCGCCACCGCTGGGCCAGGCGCCCTATCGTTTCGCACAGGGCCTCCAGAACGTCCTGGTGGGCTACACGGCCGGCTATACGGTCAACGCCGCGGCTGAAGCCCAGACGGTGCCAGCGTCGCCCGGCCCTTACACCGTGGCGGTCGCCAACAAGGCAACATTTTGGGCCGACCAGGGCGTCACCCTGGCGGACGGGACGCCGCTCGAGGCTGTGGCTAGTGCGCCGGGGGCAATGCAGTATGTGGCGCCGCAGTGGAATGTCGCCCCGCTCGGGGTCTACACCTTCAATTCAGCCCAGGCGGGCGTCGCCCTGAACTTCAGCTACGCCTATGGCGCGCCGCCCTTTGACCTCCAAGAGGCCGCGGGCCGGCTGGTGGCGGAAATGTACCGGAAGCGCACCTGGATCGGCCAGAGCTCCCAGATGCAGCCCGGCGTGGGCACGACGGCCTATTCTCGGCTCGAGGTCGAAATTGGCTCGGCTATGGTCATCGAACGCTATAAGATGCGGTTTCTGGCATGAGAATCAACTACACGATCAACAGCCAGGAAGTCGCCGACCTGCTGGTCGAAAAGGGTGAGCTGCTGATGGACGCTGTCGCCGACGCCATGGGCCTGGCCGGGGAATCGCTCTATGAGGCGATCATGTACAACATGACCGGCGGCATCATCCACGCGCGGACCGGGCTGCTTTCGTCCTCGGTGGTGCTTTCCGCGGTCGTGCGGCTCGGGCCGACGGCCAGCGTCTGGTGTGAGATCCCGGACACCGGCAGCTTCGAGCACCTGGTGGGCATGGTCCTCGAATTCGGCGGGACCGAGTGGTACGACATTTTTCCCCTGGAAGTGCGCTTTGCCGAGCACCTTGGGCCGGAAGGCGGCGCCGGCAAGGAGTCGATGTTCTCAGCCGAGGAATCGATCGCTCTGATCGAGGGACGCCTGCCGCATGCGCTGCGTTGGGTGGACGGCGGCGGCGAGCATTTCGCAGCGCACGTCCACCATCCGCCGTCTAAGGAGTTCGCTTACATGCGAACGTCGCTGGGTCAGGTCGAAGAAACAGTGCGCGCGCAGATCACCGAGGCACTTGCGGGGGTCATAGCGGCATGAAACGCTGGCCTAGTTTTCAACGGAAATTAAAATCTAGTCGACCTTGGGTGCCAAATGGCTGATATAGTTCACATTCCGCAGTGGAAGGAAGGCGATGACTGGATGGCGCGCAGCCCCGCCTGGCTTCAACCACACCAGGACGGACGTCCGCTAAAGCCGCTTATTCGGTGCAACTGCGGGCAATGGTCCGGCATCCGCTTGCATCACGTGCACGTCGATGGGCGGGTCACCAACTCTTTCTTTCACGCGACCAAAGCTCAGCATCCGCAAGGCGACGATTCGGGATGTGGCTGGCACGTCTTCCTGATCCTGGACGGCTACAATGGAGGCGACTTCCCGCCAGGGATCGGAGGCGGATCATGACGGCGACCGAGACCATCTTCCAGAATCTGTACAACCTGCTCTCGCAGACGCAGCTGACGCCGCCCTGGTCACCCACTGGCACGCCGCTCTTCGTGAACCCGCCGGCGACCGGGCGCCGGCTGCCGCAGCGCGACGCCATTTCGGCGGCCATGCTTCCTGGGCTCTGGCAGATCGAGGGCGAGCAGGACGTGCTTGAGAACGCCATCGCGCTGCCGAAATACGAGCTTCACTGCGCAGCTGTGGTGCTCGCGGAAATCACCGGAGGCCAGAATGCGATCGCCTCGACTCTGCTGAACAACCTCCGCGACGCCGTTCTTTACCAGCTGCAGCAGCAGACTCTCAAGGCTGACGGAACGACGGTGATTCCGCTGCTGGGCGGCCAGCGCCAGACGCTCGGAGGCGTTGTGTATCATGCAAGAGTGAAGGGGCGCATCCTCCTGAACGAGGGCCTGCAGAATAACCGGAGCGCCCTGGTGTTTCCGATCTCGATTTTGAGTGGGCAGTAGAATGGTTCTGACGGGCGCTCTCCCAGCGCCTGCAAATTCAAAGGACGCCGGCGAAGGAGTTGAGTCATGCAGGTTCCAGGCTTGCAATTTGGATCTGGTATCGCACTCGTGGCGCCTCAAGCCAATGCCGGCAATCCGGCGCCGAATCCCACACCGCTCGGGATCGGGGTGCTGCAAAACGTGAAGCTCACCCTGGGCGCCGACATCAAGACGCTCTATGGCCAGTCTCAGTGGGCTGTCGACGCTGCGATCGGTAAGCGGACCATCAAGGGCAGCTTTGAGTTCGCCCAGATCTCGAATGAGCTCATGAGCCAGCTGTTCCTGGGGGACGGCACGGCCGTAGGCGTTCTGGAAACAACGCCTTATCCCGGTGAATCGCAGGTCATTCCGGCCGGCGCGACCCCATCGATCCAGGTCACAAATCATGCCAACTTCGAAGCCGATTACGGGGTAACCTTCGAGACTTCCGGGTATCCGCTGCAGGCGCAACCCGGCGTGGCGGCCAGCGGAACGGCGACGGTTGGCGCGGTTGTCGATGGCGATTATGTGACGGTGAACGCCACCAAGTACAAGTTCATGACGACGCCCGTCTCCTCGACGGGCATCATCGCCCTGGCTCTTCTGGGGACGCCGGCACTCGACGCTGCAGCCCTGGCCGCCGCGATCTCTGCCAACGATCCCAGCGTGACCGCGACGAACGTGAGCGGAAGCGCCGTTGTGACCATTACTGCTGCGGCCGCGGGCGCCGGCGGCGACTCGATCGTCCTGACGAGCAGCGGTGCTGACATCGCGGTCTCGGGCGCGGGCACCCTGGCTGGCGGTGGGACCGGAATCACTGCCCAGGGCCAGTACTTCGTCGACACGGCGACTGGCACGTATTATTTTTTCGCGACCGATGGGTTGAAGGGCGTCCTGATCAATTACCAATACGCGAACGACACGCAGGGCTCGACCCTCACGGCGAGATCCCACAGCATGGGCTTTGGCCCGGTGGTTGGGCTGAACCTGGTATTTCCCTATGAGGGCGGCGGCATCGGCTTCTACCTGCCAAACGTGCGCCTGGGCAAGATCGATATCGCCACGAAGCTCGAGGACTATGCGATGTACAGCGTCGATTACGAGGCCTTCGCTGGGCCAAGTGGCGTCTCCTTCCAGAGCTACCAGGCCTTTTAGAAATCCCGACTTAATGTAATGCGTTAAGTTCGGTGCATACAATTGAAAGGAAAGACGATGCAGAAGCCGGTTCTCATCGAGGGCCAGGAAATCATGCTGGCCACCATCACCGTTGGCGACCTCGAGGAGGTCGACCTCGGCGGCAAAACGGGACGTAAATTTAACATCGCCATGATCGCGGCATCGATTCGCGCTGCCGGCGACCTTGAGCATGGGACGGAGGCCTGGGTGCGCACCGTCCACGCCTTCGACCCGGAAGGCGGGGATCCGCCCTTTCAGCTTCTCCTGGAGGCCGGAAACGAAGTGAACGGCTTCAATCGGAGGAAGGAAAAAAACGCCCCAGAGCCGGGCGCCCCGGCCGCCGAGTAGACCTTTCCTACATGATCGGATCGCTGGTGCACTGGCATCACATCCCCCTGGACCGCGTGCGCGCCGTGCTGCTGACCGACTTCTGGCTGCTTGATCGCTTCATCCTGAACCATCCCCCAATCGACGTGCTCCTGGCCGCTCACCTGGGCTACAAATCGCCGGCGAGCGAGGACGAGCCACGTCCGCGGCCGTCAGTTCGCGAGGCTGCTAGGATGAATTCGGAAGCGCTGGCGCAGCTTCCGGCGCGCAAGAAGATCAAAAAGCTGGCTGAAATGCCGGCGTTCCTGCGCACTCCGGACCAGCTCAAGATGATAGAGGAAGTGAAAAAGCAATGGCAGACGAGCTCAGGGTAGTAATCACAGCCGACGCTTCCGGCGTGGGACCCGGCGTAGCCGAGGCCACCGCGGCGGTCCAGTCCTCCGCTGACCAGATCGCCACGGCTCAGGCGAAGGCTACTGCATCCACAAAGCTACTGACCCAGGCCCAGATCGAGCTCGGGGCTGCCGCCGAAGCCGGGAACACTCAGGCTGCGGCGATCATTGCCGAATACGCCGCTGCCAACAGTGCGGCCCAGGCGTCGGTCGAGGCGCTCACCGCGGCCCAGGTCGAGGGCACGGCCGCCACCGTCGCTGACACAGCCGCCCAGGCTGCTGACACGGCCGCAACCTACAGCCACGCCGAGGCCATGGGCGCCGCCAAAACCGGCATGGGCGCCATGACCGGATCCACCCACATGATGGAGATGGGCTTGGTCAAGCTGGCGTCCGGATCCTCAGTGCTTGGGCCGCTCCTTGCGAATATGGTGCCCGTCGCGGTCTTCGCGGCAGGCGCTTACCTACTCTACGATCTTGGCGAGGCGCTTTACAAAGCATTTGACATGGGGGGTGAGGCGGCGCGGGAGGCCGAGCAGAAGACCGAGGCGCTCAATGAGTCATATCGCACACTGATCGACGAAACCAGCCTAGAGGGCGACAAGATCGATGCCTCCATTGCGAAGCTCGAACACGTCCCCAACCCAAACGCCGCAAAAGAAGCTATTGATTCAGCGATGGTCGAGGCCGACAAAATGGCCTCGAAATTGGATGCCTTGATCGAGAAGGAAGAAACTCTACTGAAGTCGCAGGGCTTGAGCGGATCAGGATTCCAACGTTTTCTTTTGAACCAGCCGGGTACGCGCCAAGAAGAGGTGGATCTAGCACAGCATGTAAAGCATCTGGACGAGGCGAACGGCCTGCAGGGACAACTTACGGAGCAAACGAGCTTTACCGCAACAGAACAGGCTAGGTTAAACCAATTACTCAAGGAGCAGGCCGGGCTCAATCTTGCCCGCAACACGTCTGACGAGCTATCGATCGCCATGACGATTGTCGGTTTCACGGACCTAAACGCGGAGGTTGACCGGCAGAAGTTGATTGTGGCCGAGTCGCAAAAGCGGGCTACGGTGCTGCAAAACACGATCGCGGACCAGAAGAAGTCAGCAGATCTTTCCTATCTAGAGGCGACTAAACAGATCGAGTTGGACGAAAAATCCGGGAATGTTAGCCATGTGGTCGCCCAACAGCGGATCGCCGACGCCCAGCAGGTACGGAAGGCAACTCTTGAAGCAATGGGCGCTTCCGCGACAGCGCCTCCGCCGTTACCTCCCATTAAGGAAGGTAGGGATAAAGGGGGCACCGGCCGGGCAATCACCGAGGACTATGCCCAGGAAGCCGCCGAGCTAAAAGCACAAGGCGCCGACCTCGGCGCAATCGTGCTCTTCTGGGAGCAGGTCAACGTAGACGGGAAGCATTACACCGAACTGCTTCAGGCTCAGCGCGATCTGCTCAGGCAGATGGGCGGCGAATCAGAAGACTACGAGAAGGCTTTAAAAGCGATCCACGCCGCAGAGGGCGAAGGCAAAACACCGTTACAGGCTCCCCCATCATGGATGAGCCAGACTGAAACGGCTGGGCTTGCCGGCCAGCCGACCGCCGAAGAACGGAGCGCTGACCAGGATGCGCAAGCCAATGAGGCGGTTCAGCGCCAAGTGGAAGCCCGGCAGCAGCTTTACGAGCAGGAAGTGCGCAATATCGAAGAAGAGGAGCGTTTTGGATCGATCTCTGCTAGAAATGCGGCTGCACAGGAGGAAGCGCTGCGTAAGCTGGCAGTTCAACAGGAAATAGCCATGCTCAGGAAACGCCAGGAAGCGATCGCTCCCATGGGCGTTATGGGCCTCGACGAGAAGCAGCTTAAAGAGTACGAGGAATTGCAGCGCAAGATGGACCAGATTGCCCAACGTGGCGAGCAGGAGCGTGTACGCATCACACAGCAGGAGACACAGAAGATCGACCAGCTGATGGAAAAGGTATCGAAAACCATTGAGATGGATTTTCAGCGCGCTTTTAACGAGTGGGCGACCAAAAGCCAGACCGCCAGCCAGGCGTTTTCGAGAATGCTTGGCGAGATGGAACTAAGCGTTATCGATTTTGCCGCCAAAACTGTCCTCGAACATGCGCTGATGTGGGCGGAATTGAAGATCGAACAGGCGCTTGGAATCGAAACCATGAAGACTGAGCAAGCTGCAGCGAACTTGGCGACCATCTCAAAAGACGCCAAAACAGCCGCGGCGAACGCTTATCAATGGGCCAGTGCCTGGGGCGGGCCGCCTGCCGGGGCCATTGCCGCAGCCCTCGCATTTACGGCCGTCGAAGCGTTCGGCGTCTTCGATACCGGCGGCATGATGCCTCACATGGGCATGGCCTTCAACACTTCTGGATCCGTTGAGCGGGTTCTATCGCCCTCGCAGACTTCGAACTTTGAAAGCTTGGTGAACAACGGAGGCAGCCGGCGGGCGACGCTGAATCAGACTAACCACTTCGGCGGCGGGGTCACCAAGGAAATGCTCGATGCTCACACTTCACAGACCATGAACAAGCTGCGCGGCATGTTGCGACCGGAGGCCTTTGCATGAGCCTTTCAGTCTTTCCGAGCTTGCCCGGGCTTACTTACACCAGCATGAAGACCCCAAAATTCAGTACCCTGGTGCAGAGCGGCGCGAACGAATACGAGGTCCGGCTGCCGCAGTACACGAATCCGGTCTGGACCTGGACGCTGATCTTCGACTTTCTGCATGACTTCTTCTGGGGTTCTTTTCAGACGGTGAGCGAGCTGCGGACGCTGATGGGCTTTGTCAACGACAATTACGGCAAGGCGTCGAGCTTCCTCTACACGGATCCGGATGACAATTCAGTGGGGCCTGCCCTTGTCGTCGGCGTGCCAAACGTGCCCCTGGCACAGCTGGCGCTTGTCTCTGACGGCGTGGGAAACTACTACTCCCCGGTCCAGCGGACCCTCGACGGCACCAGCTTCGAGGACATTACGGATCTGAACGGTGCGATCGCGGTCTACCTCGAAGGGACGCTGGCCGCGGCTGGATTTGGCGCCAACGAATACACGCTCGAGGGGCCCGGCCTGGCCATCCCTGGCTATTCCTGGATGGGCATGGTTCTCAAGTGGGGTCCCGGCGCGCCGTCATGGGCAGCTGGCCATGCTTATCTGATGAACGACGTAATCCTTGACCCGGGGGGCCACATTCAGAAGGCCACCGCGGCCGCCTGGCCTGCGCTGACAGCAGTGGCTCTCGGGAAGGAGATCGTGGATCCTGCCGGCCACATCCAGAAGGTCACCACCGCTGGCACCACCGGGGCGACGATCCCAACCTTCAATGATTCTGGTGGCACCACCACTGACGGCACCGGAGGCACAGCGGCAGTCTGGACGGATCAGGGAAGCGCCGGCGGCTACGCCGGCACCAGCGGATCGACAGCGCCAGCCTTCAACGATGCCGGCGGCGACACGCCGGATGGCACTGGCACGCTCGTCTGGATCGATGAGAATTACTATTCAGGTCCACCGGCACCGGTCACCGCTCAGTTCAATTTCTACTTTCGGGTGCGCTTCGACTCGGACTCGCAGGACTTCGAGAAGTTCCTGGGCGCCGGATCTGCGGCCGGCGCGCCGCCGGCTGGCCAGGGCGGTGGCTATTGGACGATCGGCGGCGAGAACTCCCAGAACGGCAGCGGGACACTTGTCCTGCGCACAGCGAGGCCGGTCCCCCTGTGATCGACGGTACCGTGTTAGAACGCCTCGAGCTCGCCGGCAAAGAGCTGGACGGCAAGGGCTGCCTGCTGTGCGGCCAGCCGCCTGAGATCCTGGGGCGCTGCTTTCCGGACACGGCTTTCCTGGACCGCGGCGGTGTAACCGGAACAATCGAGGTCTGGTATCCGATCTGTGGCGTCTGCGCACGGCTTCCGAACCATGGTGCAAGATGCGAGGCTATGGTTTCTGAACTGATCAGGAACTCGGGGAAAGCATAGATTTCTATGCTTCAAGGGCCTCTGTAAATATATTTACTATGCTTCACGGGTTGCGGAGGACTGACGAATGCGCAAGGTGATCGGCGGCGATGGGTCGGACACGACGCTGGCGACCCAGGCTTATTTGAATTCGACCGACGAGCCGATCATCCGGGATCTCTACATCATCGGGCCGCCCGAAAGTCCGAACGCCCTCTATCTGACCAACCACGAGGCGCCTGTTCTCTATCGGCCCTATGGGACGTTCTACCCGGCCGTAGTGACGCGCGAAGGCGTGGAGGCAAAAGTTGGGCTTGACGCCCAATCTCTCACCATCACCTGGACGCCGGGGCGCAGCGCTCAGGCGTCACAAACGGCCAACACGAGCACAGCTTCTCCGTATCAGCTGGCCGCCCAGCACTTCTATGACAACTGGCCGGTCCTGATCCTGCGCTGCTTCATGCCGACGCCAGGAGACGCCGATACCTTGGGCTGCGCGGCATGGTTCGGCGGTCGGGTCCAAACCTGCCACGTTTGCCGCAACAAGCTCGAATTTGCGACGAAGAGCTTCCTCGACATTTTGAAGCAGAAGGTTCCGTCCACCGTGGTAGAAACGACGAACACGCTGGCCTCGACTGGCGCCGTAACGCTGCCGGCCGGCGATCCGTCAGTGCCGGTGTTCAGCTGCATCCGCCCCTCGACGACGACCCAGATCGTAGCGGACTGCATCTCGCCGTCCTCGGGCAAGATCTATTCCGGAGACCTCTTCACCGGCGGCTACATGGTCTTCTTGTCCGGGCCAGGCGCCACCCTCGCCGGCGCCTGGTCGGCGATCGGGCAGAACGGCGCCTGGACAGACGGCAACGGCAACAAGCACTCGATCTTCGTGATCTACAGCCCGCTGCCTTGGCCACCCACGCCCGGCGTCGATACCTTCTACGTTTCGACCGCGCCGCCCGTCAACCTGGGCGACGAGAGCTATTTTGGCTTCCCATTCGTCCCGGATCCACAGGCGGCCGTATGATCGATCGCGGCCAGGCTGTGGTTATCGCGCGCTCCTTCCTGGGCACGCCTTATGTTCTGGGCGGCCGGCTCAAGGGCGCCGGCGTCGACTGCGCCACCCTGCTTGGGCTCTACCTGGTCGAGATCGGCGTCGCACCAGCGGACCTGTTCTCGAGTGTCGGCGGCTACCGGCACGACTGGTTCCTGCATGACCCGACCGAGCGATATCTCCGTGGCCTGGTGCGCTTCGGCTTCCTGGCAGCTCAGACCCTTTGCCGCTCCGACGCTCAAGCCCAGCCTGGCGACCTCGCCCTTTTCCGCGTCGTCAACAGCAAGGTCTTTAACCACGGTGCCATCGTGACGAGCTGGCCTCACGGGATCCACGCCGGCGCCGAAGGCGTCCGCGAGATCTCGCTGACCACTCACCGGCTGACGGCATTCAAGCCCATGGAGGTTTTCGATCCGTTCATTAAGATGGAGCCTGGACCATGACCACCAGCTTCAAAACCCAGGCGCAGCAGCGGCCGACGGCGATGGGCACGCTGCTGCAGGCGTCGGCCTATGGCGCCACGATCCCTGTCATCTATGGCCAGACGCAATCGAACCTTCTGGCCATCTGGGCGGCCAACCTGCGCCAGGGAGGCCTGGGCATAAAGAAGTTCAAGCAGCTCAAGAAAGGCATCACCAATTACTGCGAGAACATCGATTTCCTGCTCGGTCACAACCCGATCATGGGCGTGCTTCAGATTCTCAACAATGGCTCAAACACTCCCCTGGCCTTCACGAAGCAGAGCTTTTCGGGCGCCGGCGGCCGCCAGTCCTTCACCGTCACCGACTCGAATTTTTACTTTGTGATCGCTGTCACGTTGACCGCCAGTTACAGCTTCAGCGTGAACGATTATGGCGGCCAGGGCCCGCAGACGCTTTCAGGAAGTTGGGAGATCCCGCTCTGGAACGAACTTGAACTGGGGCCGGATCCGACCGACCCAATGTCCTACCGTTGCTGGCCTTTCTGCTATCGCTGGCAGCCGGGCATGGGCGCTACGATTGCGATTGATGCCGAGAGCTTTCCCGCGGGCGAAGTCAATGTCTACTATGCCCAGCTGACGGCCGCGACCTCGAACCAACCGCCGGCGACGAAGCTCTACATGGCCTTTGAGCCCCAGCTCGGCTCGGGCGACGAATACGCGAACGCAGGCAACGACCCCACGGGCCATCCGTATACCGAGCAGCAGATCGTCTACCCCCACTTTGCCGGCCTGCAGAGCTCTGAGCTCAACCTGGGCGCCTCGGGTGCGATCCCGCAGCTGAATCCTGAGATCCGGGGCAAATGGGGCGTCTACTCATCGGGCGATGCCGACTTTGTGGACATGATCGAAGACATCTACAAAAGCGGTGTGGCCCAGGCCGCGATCGCTGCGGAGACCTCGGTGCAGCCGACACCAGCCGGAACGCAGATGGAGCGCGGGCTCTCGAGCTATGACCTGCTAGGAACCATCCAGAAGAAGGTCGATGCCAGCACGACGGCTGCCCTGCCGCCGATGCAATACGACATGCCGAACACCGCAGAGAACGTGCTGGTGGCGGTGGCTGTTGGAAGCGGCACCCTCGGGATTGCTTCGAGCAATGGGGAGGCCTGGACGAAGGTCTACGTCGACGCGCTCGGCTATCAGGTCTGGTACGCGAAAGCCAAAGGCGGACCCAATACGGTGACGATTTCAGGCTCCAGCGCGCCCTGGCAGATGTCAATCCTCGAGATCGGAGGCGTCGGCGGTCCAGTCGGTCCAGTACCCAATTCCACGATGGTTTCT
>Ga0116127_1001732_pt1 | contig 12189 bp, 10 predicted proteins | sample June2015DPH_16_1_FD_89731 | JGI IMG/M metagenome (GOLD analysis project Ga0116127, IMG submission 89731) | Peatland microbial communities from SPRUCE experiment site at the Marcell Experimental Forest, Minnesota, USA - June2015DPH_16_100 | ecosystem: Environmental > Terrestrial > Soil > Wetlands... | reverse complement strand
TGAGGCGTGTACGGGCCGCTCGCTAACGCTCGCCGTTCTGTGCCGGCGGCCGCGGCCATCCACTTCCGCGTCGCGCACCTTGTAGCGCCGTTCAGGCCGCAGGTTTGTTTCTGTTATGAGAAAATAGCTGTTTATGTCTGAATTTGAAGTAGCTGCTGTGGATACCGCCGCGCTGCTCGAAGAAAAAATCCGCTCCCACAGCGCGCGAGTTGGCGTGGTGGGGCTGGGATACGTCGGTCTTCCTTTGGTCGTGGAGTTCGCACGGGCGGGCTTTGCGGTGACGGGCATCGACATCAGCGCGGAGAAGACGCGGCGCGTCAACGCCGGCGATTCCTACGTGGGGGACGTCCCGAGCGCGGTGCTGGCGCCGCTGGTGGAATCGGGAAGGCTGCGCGCCACCACCGATTTTTCGGCCGTCCGGTCGCTCGACACCATCAACATCTGCGTGCCCACGCCGCTGCGCAAGACCAAAGATCCGGACATGAGCTTTATCGTCTCCTCATGCCAGGAGGTGGCGCGTCACATTCACAGCGGCATGCTGGTGATTCTGGAATCGACCACCTATCCGGGTACGACCGACGAACTGGTGCTGCCGATGCTCGAAAAATCGGGTCTGAAGGTGGGGCAGGATTTCTTCCTGTGTTTTTCGCCGGAGCGGGTGGATCCCGGCAACCCTCTGTACCAGACCGCCAACATTCCCAAAGTGGTGGGCGGCTGCACGGCGGCCTGCACCAATATGGGGCGGCTGTTTTATTCGCAGGCGCTCGACCGCGTGGTGCCGGTGAGTTCCACCCAGGTGGCCGAGATGGTGAAGCTGCTCGAAAACACCTTCCGCATGATCAATATCGGGCTGGTCAATGAAATGGCGCTGATGTGCGACCGCATGGGCATCGATGTCTGGGAGGTGATCGATGCGGCGGCCACTAAGCCTTTTGGCTTCATGCCGTTCTACCCCGGGCCGGGGTTGGGTGGCCACTGCATCCCGGTGGATCCGTTTTATCTGTCGTGGAAGACCAAGCAGGCCGGCATGGAGGCGCGCTTCATCGAGCTGGCCGGGCACATCAACGGGTACATGCCGCAGTTTGTCGCGGATAAGGTGCAACAGGCTCTCAACCACGCCGGAAAGCCGGTGATGGGGTCGCGCATCCATGTGATGGGAGTGGCTTACAAGCGGGATATCGACGATCTGCGGGAATCGCCCGCGCTGGATGTGATGCTGCTGTTGAAGCGGCGCGGAGGCAAGATCGCCTATACCGACCCCTATGTGCCGGCGCTGCACCTGGAAGGGCTGGACCTGGAATCGCAGCCCGAAGAATCGATCGCCGCCGCCGATTGCGTGGTGATCGTGACCGACCACTCGGCCTTCGACTACCGGAAGATGGTGGAGCAGGCCGCGTTGATTGTGGACACACGCAACGCCCTGAAGGGCGTCGATTCCCCGAAGATCGTCAGGCTGTAATATTACGCCCCTTTGAATTCTGCTCCCCTTGCGAAGATTTTCGCTCAGTCTGCACTAACCATCAGGGTCTTGTTTCCTCGCTACGAATTCATCACGCTCCCAGCCATGCGGGTTATCTGCGTCCTCCGCGTTCTCTGCTTCCTGCGCGCTCCACCACGGGAAGGCGCAAGTGCTGCTTCCTTCTCACTCGCTGTTTGGGCTTTTGTTCTTTGCCTTTCTGCGCGTCTCCGCATCTCCGCGGTGAAGTCTTTTCTTCGGTCGCTTGGTTGCGGCTTCGCCGCTTTGTACTACTATTCCTCGTTTTCTTCGCGGGCCGCGACGATTCTTCCGCGGCCCGAGTCCGAAGGACGCAAGAGCATAGCCCAGTGCGCCAGCACTGGGAACCGCTGAGCAGTTGGCAAATGCACGCCACCCTTCCCCCATTGTTCAATGCGATGCGCTGGTCGGCAGAGGGCCATCTGGCAAGCGCGAAGCTGCCATAGCGCCTCGGAACTCGGCAACGCGGTCCAAAGCCGTTTGAATCTGGCGGTAACCCCGCATGAACGCGGCGGTGTCGCGGCCCATGGGGTCCCTGATCTGTATATGCCAGCCTTGCGCCAGCAAGCCCAGGTAGTGAATCTTACCGGCCGCGTCCGGAAAGGCACGCCGGACGGCCCTGTCGTGCTCCTCGTCGAAGATAAGGATGACGTCCGCCCAGCGCACCTGCTCGGCGCTTAACGTATGCGACCGATGTTCCGCCAGTTCCACGCCGAACTCCTTGGCTGCGGCGACGGCCGCAGCCGGCGAAGACCGTCCGTCCTGAGGGTAGTGGCCCGCCGAATCCACCTCGATACCGGGAAGCGCTAGTCCCCGCAGATACTGTTCGGCAAAGGGACTTCGGCAGATGTTGCCTTTGCACACGAATAAGACGCGCCGGGCGGGCCGCACGGCGCGGGCTGCACGGGCCGCCATGTACAGCCGCAACGGAGGGAACATCCAGAGCAGCGGCCACAGCTCCCGGCGCAAAAACTGTGCCACTTCCTCGAACCCCGGCGACGGGTCGTCCCAGGTCAACGTATCGATGTGCTCGCGAGGCAGGTTGAGCGGCTCCAGCATGACTTTCCACAGCGGCACCGTCATCAGGGTGGGGTCGCTCCGGTCGGTCAGGAAGTTCCGTGCCAGCCAGCGGAGGTCCAACATCCAACTGCGCGCATACACTCCGTGCGAGTACTGTGGCGGGAACTCCCTGCGTCCCTCCACCAGCATCTGGTAGAGGTACCTGGGGAAGTCCGCGCCCGCGGCGATGGATAGCGGCAGCGAGCCCCAGAACCGGCCATTGATCTCCATCAGCACCCAGGAGCCGGTCGCAGGATTGACCTTGAACTCGACCATGCCTACACCCGTGTAGCGCATGGCGCGCATCAGTCGGCTGGCAGCTTCCAATCGGTCCGGCGACAGCGGAACACTTTTGCGGTACGTGCTCCCTCCGCCCTGGACCGGCTCGTGGACCCGCTCATGCTCAAACGCCACCAGCACTTGTCCTTCGTGGCAGAGCACTTCGATCCCGGCGCCGATGCCGATGAAGTTCTCCTGCACCAGCACTGGACCGCCGGCCAGCATGGCCTCCGCTACGACCTTGATTTCCGCGGTGCTGCGCACCTTCCGCACTTCGTTGCGGGCGCCAGCCACAACTACCGACCTTATCGGCTTCAGGACCAGCGGCCAGCCAAACACGCCGGCGGCCTCTTCCACCTCTCGAACCGTGGCTGCGATGCACTGCCGCGGCAGAGCGATTCCCAGCCGTTCGGCCAGTTCGTAGGTCTTATGTTTATCCGAGCATAGGGCGAAGGCTTGATCGCTGAGCAGGTAGAGCCTGGCGGCGGCTTCCAGCCTGGCCCGATTCTGCTGGAGCGGCAGAATGGCGAAATCGTCGCACGGTATGACGAGGTCGAAGTGCACAGCCGCCAGAAGACCGGCCAACCCATCCGGATCATATCGTGGAATCGCATGGACCGCATGAATATACTTCGATCGCAACGCCGGAGTGTCCGCCGGGCACCATGCCACGTGCACCTCGTGCCCGGCGCGGCCAAGCGACCGGATCACGCTCAGGAAGGCCCGCGTATCCCTGCCAAGCACCAGAACGCGTCCCATCAGGCGGCCACCTCCGCGATCTGGAACTCCTTGGCAAAAGCCGAAAGGGTCGCGCCGCGGAAGTTCCTGCTGGCGGCGGCAAACAGCGCGTTCAAGTCCCGGTTGAGGGCATCGATCGAACCCGCTGTGCGAAACGCCGGGCTGCCTCCCGGCATCAGTTCCGAGGAGTGCAGGGTGAACTCCGCGTAGCTCTCGCCGCGCCCGGCCACCCCGTCGAGCAGCCGCAGCATCCGCGTCAGGTTCCGCCCGTTGGGTTGCACCCAGGTCACCGCCGGCGCCAGCCGGTTCAATGCGCGGCCTGCCAGCGACCCTGCCGGGCACATCCGCCGCAGCCAATCCAATCGGGACGGCGCTTCCGGTACCACCGTCACGGGAACTTCCAGCAGGCCGGAATTCCCGCGACTGCAGACGTTATTGAAGTCCAGGAAATATGGTTCGCGCGGCGCGTCTCTGAAGTCCGGCCCTCCGCCGGTCCCCCCCGGATCCCCCGCCCACGAGACGTGGGGCGTCACCGAACAATCCGCGCGGTAGCCGCACTCCTGCAACGTCCGCGCGTAATCGCCATTGAAACCCCATCGGCCCGCGCGATGAGTGGTGATCTCTACTTCGAACGTGCTGCGCAAAAGCCGCGTCATGAATTCGACCTTTTCACGCATCACTTCGAGCGGGTACTCGATCAAGTATGGTGCGCGGGCAAAGTCATCGGCCGTCAGAGGCGCCAGCGGAGGCGAGTTCCAGGCGTGCAGGTGCATCCCGATTTCCGCCGTACCCCGCTGTACGACCTCCCGTCCAAACCGCTGGAAGACCGGGCAGCAAGCCATCTCGTAGTTCACCAGGTACGTGGGTATCAGGCCATACGCCTCACACGTATGCTGAAAGCGGGGCAGCCACTCGGAATTGCGAGTCGTGATGTGGTGCGGGCGCGACCACAGGTCGTCGCCCTCGGTATCGATTGTGACGAGGAACGCTGGACGGCTCAAGTGCATAGTGAATCTATCGGCGGCGGCGCGAGGAAGCTTCATACTGAAGTCGCTCTTCGGAGCTGGGCCACGGGCGCCTCGCGAGGGACCCTGCCGGGAAATGCGGGTTAGACTGGTTCTGATGCCGCCCGCCGGTTTTGAATACGTCAAAGATTGGAACGCCCAACGCGCCGAAAAGGGCTGGTGGCATAGCTTCGAACTGCCGGACGGCAAACGCATCGAGGGTGTGTGCAGCCTGGAAGGCCTGCGCAGCCGCCTGGGACAGTTTCCTATTCCGGAGTCGCTCGCGGGCAAGCGGGCGCTCGATATCGGCTGCTGGGACGGGTGGTTCAGTTTCGAGCTGGAGCGCCGCGGGGCGCAAGTGGTGGCGGTGGATTGCTGGGACAACTGGCGCTTCCGCGAAATGCACTCCATCTACCGCTCCAATGTGGATTACCGCATCCTGGACATGTATGAGCTGACGCCCGACCGCATCGGCCGGTTCGACGTGGTTCTCTTCATGGGCGTGCTTTACCACCTCAAGCACCCACTGCTGGCGCTGGAACGGGTGTGCGCGCTTTCCACCGACGTGGCGGCGGTGGATTCGTTCATCTTGCGGGAGCAGCAACGGCCTGCCGGGGACCTGGAGCGGCCGATCCTGGAGTTTTACGAGACCGACGAAATGGGCGGGCAGACCGACAACTGGTTCGGGCCCAGCCTGCCGGCGCTGTTGGGCATGTGCCGCGCGGCCGGGTTTGCGCGCGTGGAGCTGCGCTCGGTGCTGGATTTCAGCGCGTGTGTGGCCTGTTACCGGCGATGGGAAGAGCCGGGCGGCGAGACGGCGCCGCCGCTGGTCCATTCCGCCCTGCACATGAACAACTACGGGATCAACTTCCGCTCGGATCGCGACGATTATGTCTCGGCCTGGTTCGATTCGCCGCTCGCGCTGAGGCTGCACGACGTGAAGCCGGAGGTCTCCGGATACGGCGTCCGGCCGCTTTCCGTGACCGAATTGCGGGAACATCTCTGGCAGGTGAACTTCAAGCTGCCGCCGCTCGAGAAGCCGGGTTGGCACGAGGTGCGGATCCGCCTGATGGACAGCCTGCCGAGCGATCCCCAGTTGATTGCGCTCGATTTACCGTTCGTGGTGGGCAAGGTCCGGCTGCGCGGCGTTTGCGATTCCGCCACCTGGAAGCCGGGGGAATTGGACACGGCCCAAGGGACGTTTATCAGCTTTTGGGTGGAGGGTTTGCCCGAAAATGCCGATCTGAACAATGTGCGGGCCACGTTGGGGGGCCAGCGGTTGCGGTTGTTTTACCTGGAGCCGCCTGCCGGCAAGACACCGGCGGGGCGGTTCCGGCGCGCGGCGGCACGTCAGGCCAACGCCAGCCTCACCCGCGAGCCGCCCCTGGGCCGCGTTCCCCTGGTCCTGACCGTGGGAGATCGTACGGCGGGGCAGATTCTGGTGGACGTGAAGGGTTAAATTCCAGTTGCTAGCCCTAAAGATACCCTCGGTTTGTGTTGACATTGACCCGGCAGAATCGCAAGCTATAAGTGAGCGAGGTGTTTATGAGAGCTATGCGGTTCGCAATTCTGACCATAGCCATGCTGGCGTTGGTCCTGGTAACGGCGTCCGCCCAGCCGATCATATCCGCCAAGTCGGGCGTGATTGCCGACCTGGAGGGCAAGGTCTTTCTGGATAACCAGGCGCTGGAATCCTCGGTCACACACTTTCCCGACATGAAAGAGAACTCGGTGCTGCGCACGGAAGACGGCCGCGCCGAAGTCCTGCTGCCGCCTGGCTACGTGCTGCGGATCGGCGAGAACGCGTCGTTTAAGATGCTCACCAACCGCCTGATCGATACCCGGGTGGAGATGCTCACCGGCTCGGGGATCGTGGAAGTGGATGAAAACAGCAAAGATACCAACGTTGTGGTGGCGTTGAAGGCCGGCGCCGCGACGCTTACTAAAACGGGCGTCTACCGGTTTGATTCCGAGCCGGCGCGGATCAAGGTATTCAACGGCACGGCTAGCGTGCTGCTTGGCGAAAAGACCATTCTGGTTCCCACGGGACACATGCTCAGCTTGACCGGAGACGCGCCAATGGTTGAAAAGTTCGATACCGGCGACACCGATGCGCTCGATCACTGGGCGCGCCGGCGAGCCGAAGCCATGGCCGTGGCGAATGTTTCGGCGGCCAAGTACGTCAATGACAACTATGGCAAGCTGAACCACAGCTCCTGGGGATTTAACCCGTATTTCGGGCTCTATACGTACATTCCGATGTACGGCACGATGTGCAATCCCTATTACGATTACTGTTATTACAGCCCGGGGGTGGTGTACAACAGGTTCTACGCTCCGGCGGCGACCTATAACAACAACCTCGGGCAAGGCCGCAGCTTCAACCCCGGCTATTCGACCATGGGCGGGACTTCGACGGGAGTGTCCAACACGGTGGCCGCGGCGCCCTCGATGAGTTCGTCGCCGGCGATGAGTTCAGCTTCGACAGCCTCTTCAGCGGCGGCTTCTTCCTCGGCCGGACACGGCTCGGCTGCGAGCGGCGGCGGTCACGGCAAGTAAGTATTCGTCAGGCAACAAAAAAGGGCCGGACAGCTTGCAGAAGCTGTCCGGCCCTTTGTTTTTAAGGGACTGGGTTAGACCGCTTGGCGGAGGGGCCGATACCGGCGGCTGGCGCGCACGCCAATCAGCTCCGCGACTTCCGCCAGCAGGTTGGCCAGGTTCTCCGTACAAATAGAGACCTGCTGCCCGGGTTGTGGACGGCGCGTGCCATCTTCGTAGGAATTCACCAAGGCGGTCGCCGGATGATAGTCCTTCACGCGGGCATAGGCCAGGACGTTCCGTCCAGCCATCTCGGAACCGAAATCGGAGTCGCTAAGGACCAACTCATATTGGCCTTCGTCCAGTTTACTAATGGCTTCGGCCGGGGTGCCAGCTACGTCTACAGCGTAACCCCCTGCCTGTAGAATGGTTTGCAAGGCGAGGCGCGAGGCCAGCTCACGGTGCATGAGCAAGACCCGCGCCAGATCTAAGGCCGGACGGCCAACACAGTGCGAATTATACGTCTTCTGCATTCATCTCCTAGTTTTACTTTAACCGAAATTGCTGATTCTTTAGCCACTAATTTTTCAATTAGCGGCATCAGACGGTGAACTATCCAAAGTACTAGTACCTAAGGGCTACCACCAGCCCTGTCAGGAGTGTACCCATAGCACTGTGGGGCAGGCTATTTAGCCTGCGGACCCGCTTTCCAGCGGGTCCAGCCGGCTGAAAGCCGGCTGCGGGCAGGCTTGCCCGCGCTGCACCATCACGCCTCTCCCTGGAAATGAATCTTGACATCAAGATAATTGAGGATGGGATCAGGAAAAGGATTCAGGGCAGGAAATGTAGGCGAGGTTTGGCTGATTCTCTGGAAGGCGTACGAGGCGATGCGAGCGCACGCACGCATATCGAATCCCGGGAGACGGTGTCTCTCGGATTTCGGGGTCCTGGAAGACCCGTCTGACCAGCGGATCGATGACGACCGCGGCGGGGAGAAGGCTCATAGCAAGCGCGATCGAAGAGCATGAACCAGCCATGGAGCGGGCAGCTTCGGGTCTCACGGCGGCCGTGCGGACACAGGTTTTGGCATTCCTGAAGAAGCTGAACCTCGAAGCACAACGCTTGTTGCGATCAACTACGCAAAAAGAGATGCGCGTTTTTGCAAAGGTTGAGATAAGATAAATTGACCCGCACAGCGGAGCACACATATTCGAGGTAGATCAATAATGGCAACCAAGAAGAAGCCCGCGAAGAAAGCTGCGAAGAAGACCGTCAAGAAGGCTGCAAAGAAAGCTGCGCCGAAGAAAGCAGCCAAGAAGGCCGCCCCGAAAAAGGCAGCCCAGAAAGCGGCTCCGAAAAAGGCCGCTCCGAAGAAGGCTGCTCCGAAGAAAGCCGCCGTCAAGAAGGCCGCTCCGAAAAAAGCTGCTCCGAAGAAAGCCGCAGCGCCAGCAGTAGCACCGGCCGCGCCGGTGGCTCCGGTAGTGGAAACACCTCCGGCTCCGGCTGCCATGGCGCCGGCCCCTCCGGAAGGTACGGTTTAGGCCCAGGTTTTCAGAGATTCGGTCCCGTATTGTCAGACCGCTTGCTTACGCGCGGCTCCCAATCGGAGCTACGTGCGTGAGTTAGTGTCCTGTCTCTAAACCTGAATAGGCTGCCACATCGGCCAGCCGGCGTCTGGCGCCAGTGCGATCAAATGAGCAGGTGCCGGTAGGCGGCGCCGTCCCAAAGGGCCAGGGCCTGCAGGGCGAAGGCGGTGGAGACGGGGTTGATATAGGGCAGGAAGGCGCCGGCGGCGCGTCCGAAATAGAAGCCGCCATCGACGCGGGGATCGGCGGACACGGCCTGGAATGCGGCCAGCCGCTCGGCTTCTTCGTGCGCGGCGGCGCGGTCAAGGGAGGCGATTTCGGCGGCGCACATGCGCAACCGCAACAACTGGGCGTATACGTCGGAGCGTTCAAACTCGGGGGCGATCTCGCGCAGGTACCCGGCCACGCGGGCAATGCCTTCGCGGATGGCGGTGGCGCAGTGCGGGTCGGCGGCGCGAGGCAACAGACCTTCCAGGAAGTAGAGGTAGGCGTGGAGCCGGTCCATTACCTTGGCGCGAGCGGGATGGCCTGGCAGGAAGCTGGAGGCGTCCTGCATGGCGGCCGGGAGGAGGGCTTCGTAGGGCTGGCGGAAGGCGAGGTCGCCGGTGGCTTCGGAGAGATCCCACCAGGCCATGGCCGATTTCAACTGGTAGCAGCCGGGGCATTGCGACCAGCGGGCGGGGTCGCGGGGAAGCGGCCGCTTTTCGGGAAGCGAGAGAATGGGGTGGAACTCGGCGGGCGCGGCGCCGAAATCGCGAGACATGGAGTCGCCCAGCATCGCGGCAACGGCCAGGAATTCGGCGCCGCCCGTTGCGCGCCAGACGGAGAGCAAGCCGCGCACGGCGATTCCGCAATCGAAGAAGTAGGTAAAGGCGGGAGGGTCGAGCTCAAAGGGAAGCACGCAAGAGGCGGGGTCCCAGGCTGCGCCGGCGAGGAAGCGGCCGGCGGCCAGGGCGCGGTCCAAGTAGCGCTGATCTCCGGTGAGCGAGTGCAGGTAGACGAACGTGCTGGCGGCGTAGCCGGTGATTTCGGCGGACACGCGGTGATTACGTTCCAGATCGGCGCGGTAATAGCGGGCGACGCCGCCGGAGGGTTCTTGAATGCCGGAGCGCAGAAACCAGTCGCCGGCGCGGGAGACAAGCGGAAGCAAATGTCAGTTTAGCATCGGGCGAGGGGTCAGCCTTCGAGGAAGCCTTCCTGGAACAGCTTGCGGCCCGCCGAGGGCGGAGTGGAAGGCGAATGCGGCGATGGCCAGGATAAGGAGGGTAATGGCGAGCGAGATGCCTGCGTACCAGGTGGAGAAGTCGGCGGTCATGGATTCCGCCCATGAGCATGTGGGCGCCCACCAGCGGATCGCGAAACGCTCCGGCCACCAGGCGGCTCCAACTGATCAGACTCTGCGGCCAGCGGCGGCGTATGTACGGTTCGGCCGCCACATACATGACCCAGAACACGGCGGCCAAGAACAACGCAGCACTGAGGGCCCAGGTGGATGCGTCGTACTCGCTGCGCATGGGAACTGCATACGCTCGGGACGGGTCCAGGGACCGATCAGTTGAAAATCGGCGGGCCGGCCGCGCCAGCAAGCGGCTTCGATGCGCAGGGCGACGCCGGGCGCGTGCGGAAAGGCGCCGGTCCAGGCGGCGCGGGCATCGAAGTGGGCCAGCGGCGCCCATTGCGGCTCCGCCGGGGTGAAGCGGGCTGGATCGAGTCCGGCGGCAGCGAAAAAGCGGTTCCAGTCGGGCGGATTAGCCGTGGTAGCGCCGGCGGTCTTGCCGCCGGTGTCAGGACCAACTGGTAGCGCCGGCGGTCTTGCCGCCGGTGTCAGGACCAACTGGTAGCGCCGATGGTCTTGCCGCCGGTGTCTTGTGGGCGCGGGCATCGGTCGGCCCTTGGAGCTGGCTCACGGTGCTGTTGTCGGGTTGGTCTTCTTCGTCGGTCTCCAGATACATGTGGCAGTAGTAACTCGCCAGGCCGCATCCGGTCAACAGCAACAACAGGATGCCGAACCATTTCAGCGTGCCGGCGTTCCAGGCATGCGAACCGCCTACCGCGGCGGCGGTGGCTTTGACCACGGCGAACGCGGCGCCCGCCCCCAGTCCCAGCTTCAGATACCACGGCATCAGGTCCAGGTGGCTCTGGCCGCCCACCTGGCTCCACAAGGTGAACACCGCGATCAGCGCAATTAGGAACAGCGTGGCATAGGCCAGACGGAGTATCGGCATGGGTCGGTGATGAACTTCCATCTTACGTTATCCTGAAAGAACATGGTCCAAACGGGGTCGGGGCTGCCACGCTCCCTGCACCAATTTCAAAACGCATTTGGTCTGGCGCTGGACTCCATCCGCGCGCACAAATTGCGAAGCTTTCTCACTCTGTTGGGAGTGATCATCGGCGTGGCCAGCGTCATCATGGTGGGCGCGGCCATCGCCGGGCTCAGCGTGTACGCCGAAGAGAGCACCGCCAAGGCCTTCGGCTCGGAATCCTTCCTGGTGGCGCAGATCGTCGTCACCGGCCGGCTGAGCCGGCGCGAATACTTCGACAAGGTCAAGCGCAACAAGCCCATCCGCACGGCCGATGCCCGCTTCGTCGAATCCATCGACGGCGACCGCGTGCTTTACAGCCCTTACCGCAGTCACTCTTCCGACGTGAAGCGCGAAAACCTTCTGTGCGAGGACACCACCGTTTTCGGCGCCTCCGCCGACCTGGCCGGCATCCGCGATATCGAAATCGTGGACGGCCGCTTCTTCACGCCGCAGGAGGACCGCTCGCGCGCCTTCGTCGCGGTGATCGGCGAAACCGTGCGCACCACGCTTTTCCCGGGCGAGGCATCGCCCCTCAATCAACTCATCCGCATCGAAGGCGTGGAATTCACCGTGATCGGCGTCCAGGAAAAGTTGGGCTCGGCCTTCGGCCGCGACCAGGACAAGTCCATCTACATCCCCATCTCCGCATTCGCCCGGCTGTACGGGCCGGGCACCGGTTTCGCGCTCTTCGGACGGCCCAAGCCAGGCAGCGGGTTGAGCTTGCAGGACGCGCTCGATCTGACGCGTGTCTCGCTGCGCAGCCGCTTCCACGCGCGGCCCGGCGAGGCGGACAACTTCGACACGCTGACGCCGGATGCCATCCGCGGCTTCATCGACCAGTTGCTCAGCCTGGTGGCGGCCATCGTGGTGCCGGTGACCTGTATTTCGCTGGTGGTGGGCGGCATCGTCATTATGAACATCATGCTGGTGAGCGTGACCGAGCGGACCCGCGAGATCGGAATTCGCAAGGCCGTCGGCGCGCGCCGCGAGGACATCATGATGCAGATACTGATTGAAGCGGTGGTGCTGGCCTTCTTGGGAGGCGCGGCCGGCGTGGCGCTGGGCGCCATCGTCACGGCCTTGCTCGGGCGCATTTTCGAGCTTTCGCTCCACATCACTCTGGGCTATGTGGTGCTGTCGCTGGCGGTGTCCTCGATTGTGGGCGTGGCGTCGGGCTGGTATCC
>Ga0116127_1001731_pt1 | contig 12189 bp, 16 predicted proteins | sample June2015DPH_16_1_FD_89731 | JGI IMG/M metagenome (GOLD analysis project Ga0116127, IMG submission 89731) | Peatland microbial communities from SPRUCE experiment site at the Marcell Experimental Forest, Minnesota, USA - June2015DPH_16_100 | ecosystem: Environmental > Terrestrial > Soil > Wetlands... | reverse complement strand
GTCGAGTGGTGATTATCCGGGGTTGCCTGCCCTTCCTTCAGGATGCATAACGCTGGCTTCAGTCACCGTCTCTAGGACGTAGCTTTAACTGTGTACTATTCGTTCAAGCAGGTTTACTGAAGTGACGGACGAAAAATACTTACAGATCAAGAAGGCCAAACCGTCTGGTTACCAGCAATAAGCGGATCGATTTGCAGCAACACTTACGTAAACGGTTAGCAATCAGCTTTCTTTCTCTTTCTTTTTCGACACATCCGGGCCGTATTCGTTTGCGTCTTTGAATTATGTGGTTTATTCGCCGTCGCCCGTCTGAAGCTCTACGCGCAATGCCTACGCCAACCCCAAACTCCAAAACACCGACTGCAATGATATTTCGCCCAACCGCTCCCTTAGATATTTAGGCCCGTCTATGGCGATCACGTAGCGACTAACCAATGGGAACGGTATATACAGCAGATATGCGTAGATCTGTAATATGTCGCGAGTGCTACGACGACATTAAAGCGTCATTTGATACAAGAGATAAAAAATGGAGATAGAAACACCGAAGCCGATAATGGGCGCTATGAGCGCAGACGAGTTCATACGCGGTAGGAGGGTAAAAGCGGCTAGCCGTTTTGTTGATGACGGTTCCGGCATATACTCCCCGATTTGCAACCGCTGCGCTCACTATATCCGCGATATACATTCAAAGACTGTGACGTGCGAAGCATTCCCTGGGGGTATCCCGAAGGCGATATTAACCGGAAAAGTCGACCATCATAAGCCGTATAAGGGTGATCGCGGGTTTCAGTTTAAGGAGGTAGAAAGAATATGAAGTCCGAGGATATTAAACGCGAGCGCAGAACGCAATATAATCCTAATCCATCGCCGGGGTATATCGAGGCGGTTCAAACGCTCGAAGAATTAGACGATTTAGAAAATGTATATGCCGAAGTGATGAGCGTAAAACGGAACCCGGGCGTTAAATTGCCGAACGGCGCTCAGCTAGGTAAACTACTCCATAAGCGCCGCGTGCGTGTACCGGGACGCGAAGAAGAAGTAGACGCAGACGACGTGGGCAATATTCTCGGCATATTCGACCACTCGACCACCCATAAGCATCCCGACGGCGAGTATGTGATAACGACGGAACCATACGGCGCGTCGTTCGAGGATTTATGCGAAATTGTTGATTTTTGCCGATACTACAAATTGCGTGTAGATATTGATGCGGATTCGGCATGGCATCCTGGAGTAACCATACGAGCTACAATTAGGCGTGATGACGCGCGACAACGCTAGACGCGCAGAGGTAACGGTGGCCTTCGGACACGCACCGACAACGGCTAACGACGTAACCTATCATTACAGCGCCGACCCCGTAGCGGCATACGAGCTTATCCAGTATGACCAAATATTCATAAACATATCCCAAAATCTCGGCATAAACGGACGAGCGCTCCAGCTATACCGACACCATGAGGCTATAGCCTCTCTTTTCTCTCAGCTGCTCTCTACGCGATACGTGCTCCGTGAACGCTTGGTGAGCAGCAAGAAGCCCGTTTCAAATCGACCGATAACGCATGCGGAAGGTTCCATTTTCGAGGCAACCTCCAACCCTAGTCTCTCACGGTGTAAAGGTCTCTCGAAGCATTTTTGATGATGATGGGTGACGTTGAGAAAAACACATACACAAAAGAGGCAGACGAGATCAGAAAACAAGGATTGAAGTTAGTTCAAAACTGCTGATGACTTCCCAGAATTGCTATTTTCGGAAGTCGCCGGGTCTCGATCCGCTTTCTGATGCAATACGCCAATCTTGGAGGGCCATAAACTCTGCAGAATAATACGTGAGAACGGTCGCCATCGCGCCATTTATGTAGATGTGTCGTAGTAGTTCCTGAAGCGTTATTCTTCCCCGGTCGCCGACGAGATTACTGACTTCACCATCAAGGTCGTCGAGAGAGATCTTAAGGGTCTCGAAAATCGCGCTGCGCGTGGCGGCTTTGGTAGTGCCTTCTCGTTTATTTTTGCACGTCTTCGTCAAAGTCCAACACAAGGTCCCACCACTCATCGTCGCTTATATCGTCATGGTCAGACAGCTTTTCACTGCTAGTTTTAGGCCTCAGCGGATGACTAAGAGCGTGGGGTTTATAATCTTGAATGATTTCTCGTATAATCTGAACTTCTGAAATCTTGTCTTGGATGATGTCTTCTGTCGCGACAACGGAGCCATTGACAGTGTAAAGGCTTTCCACGTGCCGCCATTTGCCTGTTTTTTGAGCTGCGAACGCGATTCTCTCTTCGTCTATGCTCGCTATCTCCTTACCCAAGCGGATGCCGCTTGAAGAGATATCCGCGCGGAGGATGTAATCGAATTCTAACCGCCCCTCAAAATAGACCTCCATTGAGCTGCGAACGCGATTCTCTCTGACTTCGCCTGACGGGCTAAAAAATACCTTCCGCCCGTGTCTCTCTAATTCTGACGCGAATGCTTCAAAGGCCGGGTTGACTCTCGCCTCATAGAACCTGCTCGCAGCGGACGCATATCGTTCAATGGCCGTTTGCGCTTCTGGGTCTTGGTGTTCTTTCTCTCTAAGGAATTCATTTAAGTCTTGTTTCCAATTGGTCATGCTATTCTCTTAAAGTAGCCCGACTGAAGGATACTCGCGGCTGAATTTTGCGCGCCCCCAGAGCGGGGCCAACAATGTTCCTTCAACGCCGTGTAGATCAACCTTCATCGCACCCACTTCCTCGACTGGTCGCAGAATGTCCAGAAGCACGAGATTGGAATCATAGCTTTATGCTTCCACGGACTGTTGCGTAGCGAGCTGCATCCTCAGACTCACTAGTTTCGTCCTGCATAGCATTTAAATGTTGATCGCGACCCCTTTTTCTGGGAGAATCACATTATCGTGGAGGGTCTGAAACACCTCAGGGTGCTGAAAGGCACGCGACAGATCGCAAGAAGGATAAAGCCCTTAACAGTGATACCGCTGTCTGTAGGCAGTTCCAGAGAGTTTTTATCGCCTAAATTGACGCCGTGTGAAGACGGAGGATTTGGTGTCTGTTGATGCGTTTTCTGGCTTAATTGCATCTCTTCTTGGTGTTGTGCCGGAGGGAAGAACGACCACAAGGAAGGCTAGCGCCCCTTCGTGCACCGTTTGAAAGACACGCGTCGACAATCCGGCAAGTTTTGAGAACGTTTGAGGCAACTCAATCGTCGGATAGCTGTAACCAGCTTTTACGCTTATTCGCGGTGCAGCGCGAGAACTTTAATTATTATAACTGCACAAACAAAAATGGCTTTAAGCCGGATCGTAAAGCAGGTGACTAAATTGAAGTTCAATGTAGATATGGCGACTATAGTAATGCAAACTGATGACTTGTCCACTTTTTTGAAGGCAGCGATCGCAGGAGATCTGGTAGAAACGCTCAAAGGGCAAAGCCCCTTGACGATCTTCGCTCCTGATAATGAAGCGTTCAGTAAAGTTCCAGCTGGCACACTCGACAGTTTGCTCAACAACAAGGAACAGCTGACTGGCGTTCTTACGTATCACGTGGTGGCCGGGAAGCACTTTGCGGCTGATTTGGCCAAGCAGGAGACTCTTAAGACTGTTCAAGGTGGTATGCTCGAGGTTCACGAACATCATTGGCTGCGGCACGGGATCACGATAAACGATGCTGTGGTAAAAGATGCCAACCTTGAGTGTGCTAACGGTGTTATTCACATCATTGACACCGTGTTAATGCCGAAGTAGACCTCGATCAAACGCTATTGTCAGAAGCACCGTCACGCTTGACGGACGCGGAAGCAGCGATCCAGATGGCAATCAGCTCACCTACGCATGGAGCATCTTGCCACAACCACAGCACGAATTCGCCACTTGTGCAAGCAATACACCCGCAGACCAACAAAGGCGAGAAGAGACAGGCCCTCTACAACCTCTTTGCTGCCTACATTCACACAATACCGCTGGAAGAGCTAATAGAAAGCGTTGAACGGGCCCGGCTAGACGCGCAGCTCAGGTATGTGGTACTATACGGGGCGGCCTGCAGCTACTGCCTCGCTAGAGCCGAACGGCTTGACGGGTCGTATTTGCGAACGTTTGCGCTCGAATTAAAAGAACAGCTTGCCCAGACCCTCGCTGCGTTCGTCACATCGATTCTAACAGGGCCGCGTCGGCGCCTCGACGCGGAAGAGGCTGCTGAGCCACCTCGCCGCCAGATCATTGAAGTGTTGCAGCAGGTGATGAGCACGCACGACGCAGAAAAGCTTGCGATTGCTGTGCTCGAAATCTACGAAGACGATTATCGCGAAGAGCGAAGTTCAAAGTCATGAGATTCTTTGTTCTTAAGCCGATGCTGATAGCTGAAGTGTTGTCTTTTGGCTGCGCACGTCTCCCCACAAGCTTATGCGCGGCCGGTAGAAAAAAGAAGAAAAGTGCCGGTCTAAATTTATCGAACCGGCTGCGGCGTCTCATCTAATCTAATGCAGTCAAACCCGTTATGCGTCGCATCTGAGCGTAGCTGTCCGCGATAGTGGTCTCTAGCTGCAGGTGCATCGTGTCCGCTAGCTCTAAGATGTGCTTTGCCTCCCCATGTTTCAAGTTAGCCCCGAATATGATTGCTGCGCGTTGCCCACCGTTAAGCGATTTAATCTCATCTTTGAGCATTTTGGCCGTCTGCTCTGCGTTGCCGATTTCAGTTTTCTTGCTGGCGCTATTATTCGTGCTGACAGCGACGCCGCCTGTCTCGTCTTGTTCTGTTTTTGTTTTCTCTTCCATCAAAGGTACAACGGTGGGTGATAGCTTATAGCTGCGCACGTTTGATACGTCAAAAAAGGAGGGAGTTATCAAAACTACCTAAGCATGTGCACACGACGCGGAAAAGCTTGCGATTGCTGTGCTCGAGATCTGCGAAGCATCCAAACCTTAATAATCAATCTGTGTTTCTAACTTTGCGAGTGAGCTTATGACTGGAGTTATGGAACGCTGTTCGCGTCAGGGTGTGGAGAAGAGCTAGTCAAACCTGATGAATGAAAGGTTAGGGTTACGATCATAAGTGAGCGCGCGACCGGGTTTGACAACCCTGCGGACTCGTGATAGTCTGCCACACAGCAGTCGAGGCAGAAAGAGAAATATTGTTTAGGCATGGAAGGTGGTCAGACCCCTTGAAATTCTACATACCGGGCTGGGGGGTTACCAGGTCTTGACCAGAGATTCCCAAAGGAGAATAAGGTGCCAATCCCTCTGAATGGAATCGTCAGCCGCAACCAACTGCAGGACCGTTTTAGGCAGGCGATAAGCGACCCTCTCGGTCAGGCACAGCAAATAGGCGCAGCGGATATCGTTGTGGGGATTCCCTTCTACAATGAAGCGGACTCGATTGGTCACGTGTTGAGGACGGCCGTCCAGGGACTAGTTCAATATTATCCCGATGCGAAATCGGTGATCGTAGCCGTCGGGTCGCCGGCGGGCGGGAAAGCGCTCCGGGCCATCAACTCCACGCGTCTGAGGAAGGAATCCCTTGTGGAGCGGATCGCCTTCAAATTCGATGACGACCTACTGGATGGGAAGGGCTGGAGCATCCGGGCGATCATGGAGATCGCGGATCAACTGGGGGGCGATCTGGTCCTGCTGGAGGCCGATCTGGCCAGCCGAAGAAGCAAAAAAGAAGTGGTGGGGATGGCCCCGGAGTGGATTCGGTTTTTGCTCGACCCCGTCAAGCGTGGTCAGATGGATCTGGTGGTCTCGCGGTTTAATCTGCATTATCCTGATGTCATCGCCCACGCCAATCTGACGTATCCACTGCTGAGTTCGGTGTACAACTCTCCGGTCTATTCCCTCGTGGGCGGCCTCCGGGGCATCGCCCACCAACTGCTTCGGGTTTATCGGGATGAAGCGCGCCGCAACTGGAACACAACAACCGGCGGACATGGGATAGACGCTTGGATTGTCACCAACGCTATCGTCACCAACGCCCGGATCGGCGAAGCCAACCTCGGAGTGAAAATCGATAAAGAACCAGGAGAGAAGTGGGAACTGGTGTTCCGGCAGGTGACCCGATCGCTGTTCGATCAAATTCTCAAAGACCATGAGTGGTGGCAATCGACTCAAATAACTGAAGAGCCGCCCATTCTGAAACGATTGCCGACAGTCGGCGTTCGGAAACCGCACCGGCCTATGGCGGCAGAGATAGCTCCGGATGTGCTGATAGCCAAATACCAGGGGGGTTTCAACCGATTCCATTGGCTGTACGATAAGATATTCCCGGCTGAGATCTGCCGGCAACTAGAGAATATGGCTGACGTCCAAGCGAGGGAGTTCAAATTCTCAGCCGGCTTATGGACAACCATCCTGTATAATCTGCTTTTGGCCTATGCCTTCAATCGAGACTTTACCCAGGATGACCTGTTCGATTCCCTCATTCCCCTGTATGACGGGTTCACCGGCAGCAACTTGATCGAAATCGAAGCGCTGAGAACCGAACTGGAGTCGACCGCTCCTGTGAACGCCGACCATCTCATTTCCATCGAAGCCGAGTCGCGGATCGAAGAGCTGGTGAATGAGTTCCTCGTGCAGAGGCCGACATTCATGGCGGCATGGCAGGAGCAGGCTGAAGCGCTCAAACCCCCGGTGCCCCAGGTGACCTATCGGGAGTTCATTCCCGGCGTGCCTCTGGTGGTTCCGTCGCAGTTACCCGCCCCCGACGGCGGGATCGTGACGGCGAACAGTATTTATGATTCGGTGTTTGCCAGACGCCGCCAAGAATTCGAGCATTTCGTCTATGAGCGGCTGGGAGTCCGGCGCGAAGCCAGCTCTCAGGAAACGTCTCTGGCTGTCCAGCAATTCCTCCTCTCGGTGGAGAACCGCCTTTTCCCCGATATCGATCTCTCGACCATCGAAGGCACCCAAAAGGTGGTCGACGCCATTTTTGCCGACTTCCCCCATCAGGAGGCATTCTCCCTTGTTCCCGAAAAGATCTCTGCGATATTGGCGCAGACGCCACCGACGGTTCTGCCGATCAAACTCGGTTTTGATACTCTGGATGAACTCCTCCAAAAATACGATCCCCGGGACGTTCTGGCCCTGGTTAGCTGGGTTGAGGATCGACACTACGTCGAGGGTCTCTGGGGTATCATTCGGGAGACCATTCGTCCCGAACATTCTGGCCCCTGCGATATCAAGTCGCTCGTGGTCAATGGCGATGATTTCCCGTCGCTGGTGGAGATGAAGGATTCTTCCGCCCTGGATAAACTGGGCTCCGGCATTTTGGTGACCAGCCTTCACAAGGGGATGGGTGGTGAATTCCCCCGGCTACGGTACCTGACGACCATTGCCAAGAATATCGTCGAGGCTGAAATGTTCGGTCAGGTGTGGCAGAGATTTGCTTCGGAGCGAAAGGACTTTGGCCGGAAGGTCATCGAGTCGATTGAGGGCCACTGGGGAAGAAAACCTCTCTCGGCGTACAGTATATTCGAAGCCGCCATCCATCGATCAGTGGCCACGCGCCTGCGCCAGATGGCTGAGGCCATCGCCACGAAGAATCCGGGCAATAAGGATCGATTGACGCTCGCCGATGATCTCAGATCGGTAGCCGATTCCTATCATCTGGCATTGTCGCTCCCCGATGGCGGCTTTGTGACGTGCTCCGCATGGTCGTGGGCGAGCTACAGCTTCAAAGGGGGTAGGACATCCCCACCACCCCTCTCAGCGCACGTTGAGACGGACTGGACATCCCGGGAGTTCCTCCTCGAATACTTCGAGGCTGTCGGAGGGAACGTCGAAGACTTGGGAGAGAAGGTGACCGAGTTGATGGGGCAGGGAAGGGCACGGGAAGATTTGGCTCAACTGGTGCTGGGAACGGAAAAGGAAGCCAGCGAAATTATGCCCAAAGCAACAGCAGGTCCCATCAAAGGGCAGCCTCCGGCCGGAATGCTGAAGCGGTATGCGCATAATCCGGCGCTCGAGTCCGTCAAAAACCACCCCTGGGAATCCAGATATGTGCTCAATGCGGGCGCTATCAAATTGGAGGGCAAAGTCTATCTGGTTTACCGCGCAGTCGGCGAAGACAAAGTTTCGCGGCTCGGTCTCGCCGTCAGCGACGATGGATTCAGATTCAAACACTGGCTCGATCATCCCATCTTCGAGCCGGAGGAAAAAGCGGAAGCGCAAGGGTGCGAGGATCCTCGTCTGACACGGATAGGTGATCGTCTTTACATGACTTACACTGCCTACGATGGCATGACAGCCCAAATCGCGCTAGCGTCAATTCCAGTGGATGCTTTCCTGCATAGACGCTGGAAAGTCTGGAAGAGACACGGCATAGTTTTCCCCGGAATCACCAACAAAGATGCCACCTTGTTTCCCGAGCAGTTCAACGGGAAGTTCGCCATGCTTCATCGCGTGGATCCGCATATGTGGGTGACCTTCTCTCCCCACCTGAGCTGTCCCTGGCCCAGAAAGATGCATAAAATACTGGCGGGAGCCACCTCCGGGATGATGTGGGATGCGGCCAAGATCGGTGGCGGCTCCCAGCCGATCAAAACCAGGTTCGGCTGGTTGCTCATCACCCACGGAGTCGACTATGCGCATATCTATCGGCTGGGGGTCATGCTATTAGACCTGGACAATCCCGCCAAACTGCTCTATCGTTCCCCCAACTTCATTCTGGAGCCGGAAGACGAATGGGAGCTGGGCAAGGTTGAGCGGTCGTGGGTTCCCGGCGTCGTGTACACGTGTGGAGCTGTTCCAAGAGACGGGGAGAAGGGCATCCTCGATGCGGATGATGAACTGATCGTCTACTATGGCGCTGCGGATTCGGTGATCTGTGCGGCCACGGCTTGCATTGGGGACCTAATACCGGAGAGGTTCCGCTGGACGATTGCCCCCAAACCCAGTCCTGTCTAGATCGAGGATGGAGTCCCTTGCCCGAGCTATGTGATGAAGGAGTTAAGCGTAAGCGGCGGACGCGAGGTGCGGTCATGCACAACACTCACAGGCTCGTTAGCAGCGGAGCCAACGCTTCGCAAGATCATTGAAGTGTTGCAGCAGGTGATGTGCGCACACGACGCAGAAAAGCTTGCGATTTCTGTGCTGGAAATCCACGAAGGCGGTTATCGGGAAGGGCGACCATCAGACTGACGAGATTCGCCGCTCATAAAACTCAGACCTAATTGCGACGCTATGTCTTCTCTGGATTATCGCGTTGTATGGGCTTTATAACGGCTTTAACGAAGCTGCAGCCAAAGCGTATGCGGCTGATCTTTCAGGGGGTGTACATCTCGGAACCTATTTTGGGTTTTATAACAGCGTTATCGGAGTATTCGCCCTGCCCGCAAGCATCATTGCTGGACTGCTGTGGATGGCATTCGGTGCCCCTTCAGTCTTCATCTACGGCACTTTAACCGCACTTATCGCCTTCGCGCTCCTCCTTGTGGCGCCCGCTGTACTGGCGCGGTATGAAAAACGGCAAAATGAGGTTATGGGCTCACTAATCGACTACAAAGCGAAAGACAGCGGAAATAAGAGGTGAAAAATGACCGCTACCGTCTAGGAGATTGTTGAATATATAGAACAACAGCTAGTCTTGGTTGCGTATCTCGATAAGATATCTGGTAGATCTTCAATCCGGCACGACAAGGAAATTGTTTATAAGGAGATCTTGGAGTTTATAAAAACAGGAGAGACAAATGCCGCTTTTAAAAAAGGCCGCGCTAACCGCTCTGGAAGGAGGTGCAACAAATGAAAAGAACCATCTTGATACAGCACTCGAAGGACGCGGCGAAGCGCGAAGAAGTAGTGCGGGAACTCGGAACGCGAGGTGACCCGAGCGCCCTCGACGCGTTGAGCGCGGCACTGATGGACGAAGATTGCCGCGTCTGCTGGCGAGCAGCCGACGCGATTGGAGGACTCTGAGACATCCGTGCTGCGGTGCCTTTGATCGACGCACTCCGTGACCGAGAATCACGCGTTCGGGAGAGCGCGGCTCACCGATGCGACCGTGCACATCGCGTACGTGCTTGACATCGCCGGACTTACGGCATACCCGATCGACGCATCTTGGGAAAACATGTATGAGGTGCTTCTCGACGAGGGAAAGCAAATCGTAGTGAATGCCAAAAAAGACCTGGCTTCGCGCGGCGTGAATGAAGATCGTACCGTCACTGTAGTGCTTGACGGGCACCCGGCGGAAGAACTGGACATATACGCGGGCAGTCAAGATATCGATCTCGTCGTTATCGGATCGCACGGGCGAAAAGGTTTAGATCGTTTGCTTATCGGAAGCGTCGCCGACAAGGTGGTACGGGTGGCTAAGGTTCCGGTGTTGATCGTCAGGAGCCGGTAGAGCGTCTTCGCGGGTCGGATTCTGGACGTAAAAGAGCCAGCTTAGCTTTTGCGAACCAACAGGGAGGACGCGTATGGTTGAACCGCGGGACACTATTGAAATTGTAAATGTTGTTGCCTCTACTGGCATTGGACAAGAGATAAACCTCAAACAAGCAACGCTTGCTTTAGAGGGCGCAGATTACGATCCTAAACGGTTTCCGGGCGTCGTTTACCGCACCAAGGACCCGAAGACCGCTGCATTACTCTTTCGGTCGGGAAAAATTGTCTGTACGGGTGCAAAGAGCATAGATGAGACTCATAAAGGTATTGAAAACGTATTTCAAATCCCTGTTGGTTTATGAAGGCTTAAGGCTTAAGCTGGAGAGCATGGAGAGCAAAAAGGACGGAAACCAACGGACGGGCCTGCGTCACGCGTCATTTCCCAATATCTCCATTTTTTGGGAAGTAGTCGGAGCCCTTGTCAAGTAGTTAATCGTTGTTTAAAGAACCTCAAGTTCAACGATCAACGATCATCATAAAACGTGCTCGCACGCCAATAATCATGCACGCCAATAATCATGCTGTGAATCATAGGGTAACGCGATTGATGTTCAGCGGGCTTCTCTACGTGCTCGACGTTTGGATCTACCATCCTCTCAGGATATAATATACCCACTTTAATCGCGCAAGAAGCGGTTTGTCGATCACAATGCCTGTATTTAAATCGAGCAACTTTTTCTTGCTCCTGTGTAATTTTCCGCCTGTGCCGCGAATGGCCACCCTGAAGGGGAGTTCACCGCGAAAACCCCATCTTCTCATGCGTTCAGCGATGATTTCGCCGTTGGCTGTAATCATCAGATCCGGATTTCCAGGCGCGAATTTGTAAGGATCGTCGAAATTACGCCCATAGACTGCCTCATCAGAAAAGGGCGCTGCTCTATCTTTAGCAACTAGAAACTCGAGCCGTGCGTTTGAAAGAGTTTTATATGTAAAATATAAAATTGAAAAGGAGACGAAGGTCGTCTCGCATCAGTTGTTCTCCTTCCTTCCGCGAAGCAGACCTTCAGGGAGTAGTATCAAACTACTTGCCTATAAGGTTTGCTTCTTTTGCAGGCGCGGACGACCTAGACGTTTCTCCTTTAGCTGCGCGTCCGTTCGGCCGCTGGAGAAGAAGGAATGGAAAACGAAAAGTTGAACGTAGTGCGCGTCAGGCCGGTTTGTCGATAGCGCACTCATAGACTGCGGACGGGTAGCCGGCGAATGCGGCGCCGCGTCTTGCTTTTCATCCATACTGTTGCCACCCCCTTGACTTGCTATCTTGGTGATCTGTTTGCACTGCTATATCGAGATTCGTTTTAGAGGGGAGTGTTTGACCGCTGCAGGGCATTGCGAACGAATACAAGCTGTAATTGGGTGCTTTGCACGTCATTTACGCTTAGTCGCGGAACCCGAATCATAATGGTTAAGTGGGCAGCGCCGACTTTGCACGTACTATGCTAGCCGCTGAACATTACCCATATCTTCATCCTGATTTTGTGATGCCAAACCACGAGTTGTTCGAGATTCATAGCAGCAAAATCTCGCTCCACCGGGCAAAAGCCGAAAATTGATGTAGCTGAACAAATAGAAAAGCTTGGGCGGCTGCGAGACCAAGGGCTGCTGACGGATGAAGAGTTTCAGTCAAAAAAAGGAAGAACTGCTATCGCGTCTTTAAATGTTAAAATCCTACGTAGCACGCCTTATTTAGTAAGCGGACATTTTGGTGTAGCAAAACAAGCTTGTTTGTATTATATAGATCCACAAACACAAATGACCTAGAAAATGAGACGGGCAACCCAATATACTAACACAGAAAATCACGCAAGCGCCTACAGGG
>Ga0116127_1001726_pt1 | contig 12220 bp, 8 predicted proteins | sample June2015DPH_16_1_FD_89731 | JGI IMG/M metagenome (GOLD analysis project Ga0116127, IMG submission 89731) | Peatland microbial communities from SPRUCE experiment site at the Marcell Experimental Forest, Minnesota, USA - June2015DPH_16_100 | ecosystem: Environmental > Terrestrial > Soil > Wetlands... | reverse complement strand
GCGAGTGACGTAGTTCCGGCCGACCTTGCGAACATCACCTACGTGCTCGAGAATGCGGAATTCCGGTCCACCAGAGCTCGCGCGCGGGACCGCAGGCTCGGGGCTGCGCGGGCGGCGGACCGCCTCCGCAGGCAGCGTTTTCCCTGCAACGAAACGCCTCATCTCTTCTTCACTGACCTTCTTCAATTGCTTCAGGTAGGCCACCTGCTTTCCCAAGTCGTATTCAACTCCGTAGAACCAGAACCGGCGGCTGGCTCCACGATGAATCCCGAGCGGCCCTCGGATGGCATTCCCGAATTCGCCCGGCCCGAGTTCGTCGTGCTTGGGGAAGATTTCAATTCCTTCGGCCAATCCGTTGCCTTTCACGGGCACGCCAAGCCGCGACGCCAGGTTGTGGATGTAGATCCGGCAGTCTCGGGCCAGGAGGGGCGTTTCCAGGAAGATCCACAAATGCCCGCCCCGCTGGCTCATCTCCAAGGCCGCCTGGACCTGGTCTTCACTAAGGTAGTACTGGAGCTTGACGAGGTCCTCCATGGCGCCCTTGTAATCAGCATCGATCGCGACCCACTTGCACCGCTGCGTGGCTGGGTTGATGGCGTAGAGACCGATGGTGATTTGGCCCTCGATGTGGCCCCGGACCGTCTCTGATGTCAGGCTAAGACCTTGGCCGGTCGTCTTGTCTGTGGGCCGGTAGTAGTAGTGCCGTCCGCTCTCCGGATGCGGCCGGTCGGACTGGAGGGTGTACGCCCGCCGGTTCACGAAGAGGCGGAAATAGTCCTCCACCACGTCAGCCGGCGCTTTCAGAAGAAGCCGCCGCATCTTTTCCTCCGTGAAACCCGGTGGCCGCCACAAGTCCATACTGATTGGAAATAAAACGAAAAATATTTCCCGTCAAATGGGGTGGCTGCCAGTTGGGCCGATATCGTGTTTTCAGTGGGTTACAAACTAAGGGGATGGTTGAAGTTTACGGGGGAGCTGTCGTCAAGCTGGGAGCCTTCCGAGCACAGTTGGCCGCTCGCCGGGAGTGACGAACCATTGGACGGGTGATTCAAGTTGACCTGGGCATTCCACAAGTCCGAAGAAGTGGCATTGCTCGATCAGCACATCGAATTGCGATGCGCTATATCCACCGAAATTCGAATCATCAAAGTCCACCCAAAACCAGGCACTTCGCTTCCGATCGAAGACGTAAATGGCCCCGCAATCGGGCTCGTCATCATGAGCCAGAAGCACCACTACGGCTGTTGGGAACTGGAACCAGCGAACTATCTTGGGGCACTCAGCAAACGCCAAAAGATTGGCAACGGCTTCGTCCACTGTTTTCAGTTTGCTCAATTGAAACATCCGAATGACTTGCATTTGTCCAAACATCTTAATTCTCCTCCTTTCGTAGAGGTGAATTTGCAGATTTTACAGCCTGTAGGTTGTCAGAATTAGTGAAAGGGGGGTATTTACTTGACTCCGGTAGGCACAATCTGTAGTATGCCCACCGATGGAAGATTTTCCGCGAGACCTGCCGGAGTTTGAGACTCGCTTTTCGACAGAGGCGGCCTGCCGAGAGTATCTGTTCCGACTCCGCTGGCCCGAGGGCTTTTGCTGCCCGCGCTGTGGGGGCCGGAAAGGTTGGCCGAAATCCGGCGTCCTTCTGCAATGCTCGCACTGCGACTACCAAAGCTCTGTGACAGCAGGGACGATCTTTCAAGACACCCGCCAGCCCTTGACCCTTTGGTTTCGGGCGGTCTGGTGGGTGACGAGCCAGAAGAATGGTACCAGCGCTATGGGACTTCAACGGGTGCTCGGGCTGAAGAGTTACAAAACGGCTTGGGCGTGGCTGCATAAATTGCGACGCGCCATGGTGCGGCCGGGTCGGGATCGCCTGACGGGTAGAATCGAGGTGGACGAGACGTACCTGGGCGGCGGAGAGGCGGGCGTTCGCGGACGCCAGACCGAACGTAAAGCGCTGATCGTAGTGGCGGCTCAAGAAGACGGACTCGGCATTGGCCGAATCCGCATGCGGCGCATCCCAGACGCGTCGGCAGACAGTCTGATACCCTTCGTGCAGGACTCCGTGGAGGTGGGCAGCGTCGTCCATACGGACGGTTGGCTGGGCTACGAGCCCTTGAAAGGCAAAGGCTACGATCACGAGATCACATTCCTGAAGGGCAAAAGGAAGACCCCCTCAGAACTGATGCCCCGGGTTCACCATGTGATCTCGCTCCTTAAGCGGTGGCTGATGGGGACACACCAGGGAGCGGTGAGCCTGGAGTACTTGGACTATTACCTGGACGAATTCACATTCCGCTTCAATCGGCGGAGATCCCGGAGCCGAGGCAAACTCTTCTTCCGCCTCCTCCAGCAGGCTGTAGCCATCGATCCAGTTCCGTACAAATCGATGGTCAAATGCTCCGCAATTCCCGCGTCGCCCGACCACAACATATAGGGGCTACCGGAGTGAAGTAAATACCCCCCTTAGTGAAATTCTGCGTCAGAATGACACAGATAACCTCTTCTGTTTTGTGCTGAGCCCATATCTCGCTGTTGGGCGCGGACGATCGTTTTTAACGTCTGCGACCTGGATTCTTTTCCGGCGAGGTTTTGTCGAGGGTATACTCTCCAGCGGCATGCCGTTCTACAAGCCAACTGGAATGAGCCCTAAACTCCCACAAGTCCCTTCGGGATGTTGCACACCCAAGGAGCAGGATTCTTCCCCAGCCCGCGAATCTGACTCGGAATGGAGGATTCAAGATGTACGATGATTTGAGCCGCAATACGTTGGACGAACGCATCGGATATGAGGGTTACGTCATCGATATGTGTGTCAGGCGTCTACAGGAAGCACGAGGGACCGTAGCTCCTCTGACGATCGAAATCTCTGATTCGGGGACGACTGGCGTCCGGATGGGACTCTCCGACTCTTTTGGTGCAAACTCTGCTGCCGACGTCGTTGTTGAGTTTGTTCCGCTCATCCTGTTGGCGGGGTTCAAAACGCTTGATATGGTCATCGAATGGTGCTTGGAAGAGAATCGGATTTTACCAAATAACCGAAGAGTCAGCTTAGCAGAGAAAATCCGCAAGTGTCGGGACGGAAGCGTAAGAGTCTGGCCAGACTTTCTCGCAACTGATGCCCACCTGAGAAATGTCATGATCAAGGGCTATGTGGCTGTTCGTCAGAAGCGGAATGCGATTGTGCATGGACGATGGGGCAAGAACGTCGCCGGAACACTGGAATTCGATTATTCGTACACAGACGATCTGAGTTCATTGCAACCAAGGCCCACGGTCCATGATGAAGACAGGCTCCTCGCTGCAGTGACTCTCGCCTTCGCCGAATTCGCAGCACTCCTGTCATGCAGTTTGGTAACTCCCTCAATGCAGACGAATCCCGTTCTCTCCACCTTGAGGCGTCTGAGTAACCAGTTTCGAACCTTGCATGGACTCGACCTGGTGGACGCTGGACCGGAACACTTCTTCCGAATTGTTCGTCTGACGTACTTAGATACCGTTGATTTCGATGAAATTGTTCCACATATCAAGAAAGTGCAGTCGATTGCTGGCGATGTTCGCTATGACCTCGTGATAAATCGAGGCGCCAAGCGCTGGACCATACCTGCCTCAGAAACACGGTGCTTGAACGGAAAAATCCAGCTAAGTAATCTGGAACGGTTCAAGGACTGATTGCATTATGTCTGGGGCCTCCTGATCTAGTAGCGCACGATACGCCCGTATGGGAAGTGGCTTGAATGGAATGAGGATCATTTGGGTCTCCTTATTTCATCGTTGCGAATTTGTGACGTGAGCGGGGTCGTCTGTGGGCTCCGCGATTTCCAAGTGCAAGCCCTTTCGTTTTCATCAAAGGACAACCCGTCGGGGTGCTGCTTGAGTACGTGACATTCACTTTGTTAGGGAGTTATACTTGCCGCACTCATTCGGACTCTCGTTCTAAGAGAGGTTCCTCATGCTCCCGTGCTTCAGCGTTTCCACGCAATGGCAGACAGCGACAAAGCGCATTGTGCTCTGCTGCGGATGTGTTAGCCTTTCATTTCTCGCCATCGTAGGGTTTGGCCTTCTTCAGAAGACACAAGGCGCAGAGAATACTCTCCCTGCCCGTCAGGTTTCTGCCGCACCCGTGAAAACTCAGCCCAAGCTCTTGGCGAGTTATGGCAAGCTGCCTCTCAGTTTTGAGGTCAACCAGGGCCAGACCAACGCCCGGGTGCGATTCCTGGCGAGAGGCGGCGGCTACACGATTTTCCTCACCAATGACGAGGCCGTGCTGACCTTGCGGAAATCCTCGCCTAGCATGAGCCGTTTGGGCAAGTTCGGACTTCCCGGCCGACTTGAGCCGTTTGACCCGGTTGACCCACGTGCGACACGCTGGCCGAGCCTTGCAGGCGACTTGAAATCGCTGTGGCGGTCGCTGATTCCCGACCTGAGCCAAATGGTTCCCGAGCCGACCGCAGGCAAAGGCGGCGTGGCGGGGGAACCAGAATCTCAGCCGCCGCAGGTGGTGCGGATGAGGTTGGTGGGCGGCAACGCCAAGGGGCGCGTTGTCGGGCTCGACGAGCTTCCCGGTCGCAGCAACTTCTTCATCGGCAACGACCCCAAGAAGTGGCGCACCAACGTGCCGAGCTATGCCCAGGTGAAGTACGAGGGCGTCTACCCAGGCGTCGATTTGGTCTATTACCCCAACCAGCAGCAGCTTGAGTATGACTTTGTGGTTGCGCCGGGGACTGACCCGGACCAGGTCAAGCTGAGCTTCACAGGCGCGGACGGAATCCGCATCGACGCAGCCAGCGGCGACCTGGTGCTGAAGGTGGGCGACGACGAGGTGCGCTTCCGGAAGCCCGCCGTCTATCAGCCGACTGTAGCGGCGGTCGATGAACGCCGTCGGCGGTCACAGAGCGCCGCTACAGCGGAACTCGACGGCACGTTCGTGCTGGCGAGCAACAACCTGGTGGCCTTCCGCGTGGCGGGGTACGACCCCAAGCGAGCCCTGCTGATTGACCCAGTGCTGAGCTACTCCACCTACCTGGGCGGCAGCGGGGATGACTTTGGCTGGGGCATCGCCGTCGATTCCTCCGGCAACGCCTACGTGACGGGCGGCACTGACTCAACCGACTTCCCCACCGCCAACCCGTTCCAAGCCACCTGCGATGGCTGTGCCCCCTACGCCAGCGGACCCGACGCGTTTGTGGCGAAGCTCAATGCCGCCGGCTCGGCCCTGGTCTATTCCACCTACCTGGGCGGCAGTGGTGTTGACTATGGCTTGGGCATCGCCGTCGATTCCTCCGGCAACGCCTACGTGACGGGGCAGACCTCCTCGACCGACTTCCCCACCGTCAACCCGTTTCAGGCGACCAACCACGGCGGCTATGACGCGTTTGTGGCGAAGCTCAATGCCGCCGGCTCGGCCCTGGTCTATTCCACCTACCTGGGCGGCAGTAATAATGACTGGGACCAGGGCATCGCCGTCGATTCCTCCGGCAACGCCTACGTGACGGGGCAGACCTCCTCGACCGACTTCCCCACCGTCAACCCGTTTCAGGCGACCAATAAAGCTGCAATAGGGACTACTGCATTTGTATCCAAACTGAACTCGACCGGCTCGGCCCTGGTCTACTCCACCTACCTGGGCGGCAGCAGTCAAGACTTTGGCATAGGCATCGCTGTCGACTCCTCCGGCGACGCCTACGTGACGGGCTACACTTATTCGACCGACTTCCCCACCGCCAACGCGCTCCAAGCCACCTGCGATAACTGTAGTCTTACCGCCCCCGACGCCTTTGTGGCCAAGCTGAATTCCGTTGGGAGCGCACTCGTCTATTCCACCTATCTGGGCGGCAGTGGTCTTGACGAGGGCTCGGGTATCACCGTCGACTCCTCCGGCAACGCCTACGTGACGGGCTACACCGAATCGACCGACTTCCCCACCGCCAACCCGTTCCAAGCCCACTGTGATAACTGTTCTGGAAACAACGGCGACGCCTTTGTTGCCAAGCTGAATTCCGCCGGGAGCGCACTCGCCTATTCCACCTACCTGGGCGGCAGTAGTTGGGACGCAGGCTACGGCATCGTCGTCGACTCCTCCGGCAACGCCTACGTGACGGGACAAACTGACTCGACCGACTTCCCCACCGCCAACCCGTTTCAGGCGAATTACCAAGCTAACGGAGACGCGTTTGTGGCGAAGCTCAATGCCGCCGGCTCAGCCCTGGTCTACTCCACCTACCTGGGCAGTAGTCTTTACGAGGGCTGGGGCATCGCCGTCGATTCCTCCGGCAACACCTACGTGACGGGGCAGACCTACTCTACCGACTTCCCCACCGTTAACCCGATTCAGGCGAGCTACGGCGGCGACGGTGACGCGTTTGTGGCGAAGATTTCGCCCAGTGCTGCGGGGCCATGGGTAAGTCTCTCATCACTCGGTCTGACGTTCGGCCCGCAGAACGTTGGCACCACTAGCGAGCCCCAGACGGAGACCGTTACCAACACCGGCACGACCAGCCTCACCATCTCTACGGTCACGATGGGCGGAACGAATGCCAATGACTTTGGCAAGAGCGCTGACACCTGCACGGGAGCCACGGTCACGCCCAACGGCACTTGCGCGGTCAGTGTGACGTTCACGCCGCCCGCGACGGGGAGCCGTAGCGGCTCACTGAATTTCACCGACAACGCCAGCGGCAGTCCTCAGACGGTGAGCTTGACGGGGATGGGAGTGGCCACAGCTCCGGTGGCCCGCGTCTCCCCGTCCAGCTTGACGTTCATCAACCAGAACCTGGGGACGACGAGCACGTCGCAGCCGGTCACCCTGAGCAACACGGGCAGCGGCGCGCTCACCATAGCCAGCATCGCGACGAGCGCCAACTTCGGTCAGACCAACAACTGCGGGAGCAGTGTCGCGGCCAGCGGTTCCTGCACAATCAACGTGACCTTCTCACCCAACGCCACCGGCCCGCTCACCGGCACGCTGACCATCACCGACAACAGCAATGGGGTGGCCGGAAACACTCAAAGTGTCGCACTCAGCGGAACGGGCCAGGACTTCACGCTGGCTGCATCCTCCGGTTCTTCCACCTCGGCCACCGTCGCCCCCGGTTCACGCGCAAGCTACACTTTGAGTGCGGTCGGTGAAGGGGGATTCAACCAAAGCGTGAGCTTTGCCTGCACCGGGACTCCCTCAGAGGCAACCTGCACGGTTTCACCGAACCCGGTGACGGCGGGGAGTTCTGCAAGCAATGTCACCGTCAGCGTTACTACGACCGCCGCTTCGGTCAGCGTGCCACGCTCCCGACCGCTTCCCCCGGTCCCACCCCTATCGCCGGGCCTGGGAGGTCTGTGCATGCTCGCCCCCGTTCTCGCCGTGATGGCATGGACCATCATGCGCCGGAGCCAACCCGGTGCGGGCCTATGGCAATCCGCGATGGTCCCGCTCGCCTTGGGATTGTTGCTGACTCTGGCGCTGGCAGGATGCGGCGGTGGAGGTGGCGGGGGCGCTACGACGACACCTTCTAACCCCGGAACACCCGCCGGTACCTACACGCTGACGGTAACGGGCACTGCGGGTTCGGGTTCTTCTGCCTTGAGCCATAGCGTGAAGCTCACGCTGACCGTGAGCTAACAAAACGGGGATGGAACCGGAGCGCCGGTAACTGTGCGTCGATCCAGGGCGTGGCGATCCCCCAGCGCTCCAGCGTACGGGTGGGAGTTGAGGCAGGAGTTACAAGGCAGGTCAACATGCGAAAGAGAGAAGTCTTGAGTCAGTGAGTTGCGCCGGCGACGGCCGACGCCACGAGTTCAGTGGCCGCTGTCAGCTTCGGGGTATCGGCGTCAGTCAGACGACCGATATCGCTGTACTTGAAGGCCCCGCCACTTGCCCATTCAACCACTTCGGCGATGGCACGCTTCTGGCTTGTGGCGACGCGCCGTGCCTCAGTCAGGAACTCGTTACGCAGTTGGTTGAACGCGGAACCTGCCGCTGATCCATTGCCGCTGTTGTGCGCAGGAGGCGAGGCGGCCCCCTCGGCGGGTGGCGTGGTTGATCTATTCCCACCATTCGGGGTCGCGTTGTTTGCAGGAAACGAAGGCTTCGCCATCAGCTTCGACGCCATGGCCCCTTCCACCGGTGGCTTGACAGATCCGTTCCCGCCTGTCGGGGCAGAACTGCTTTCAGGAGGCAAAGGCTTCGTCGTCGGCTGTGGCGCGGTTACGGCGGGAATCGCATCGGAAGGAGCCCCTGCCATGGCACCTTCCCCGGCCGAAGTGCCATTTGCCGACGCCTGATAGAACTCCGTTGCAACCTCCGGCGCCTGCTCTTGCTCGTCCTCAACGACCTCAAACACCTTGCCACCCGACCCGAGCAGCTTCCGAGTCTCAGCAAACAGCCGGGCATTCTCCGTCAGGTTGGCGATGAGTTTCCGCATGTCGTCGCCTTCGACCTCGAGACTCAGCGCCCAGATGGAGGAAGTTTTCTTCCTCTTCTCTTTGCGGTCGAAGTACGTGGCCTCCTCCGGACGAACCGTCAGCTTGGCCGTGATCCCGGCCAAGCGGCCACCCGTGAAGGTCTGGATCTCCTGCAAGGCAGAGTGAATCTGGCGAATAGATCGGTAAGAGCACGTGTGGATGCGGCAGACACTCCCCAGCCGCGGGAAGTCTGCCAGCACGAAGCGTAGATCTCCACCCGGTTTGCACTGCCCGCTCGAAAGCTCCGGGCATCCGCTGCCGCACTGGGTCCAAGGCTGGCCGCCAGGTTTCTCAGTCGTGCGCCGGGTAGCCGAGACGCCGTCACCCCAGCACTTGCGCTCGGTGGCCGTCCACCAAGCGTATGAGCTGGGGAAGACATTCTCGATGTCGTCGTCGATCAACATAATGTGAAGATCCCGGCACTGCTCACCGTAATGCTTGGTCAGGTCCGGGTCAATCTCCCACTCGACCCGGTTGGCCGTCTTCTTCTTGCGCAGGAAGACGAAGTGGTCGAGCTTCGTAGGGTGGTTGCGATCTCCGTTGGGTGGTAACCCGATCGAGACCTTTGTGGATACGGACAGCCGCTGGACTACACGGCCGTCATTGTCATGCGTGACACCAATGATCATAAGGATTCTCCTTTTCAAATAGATTTTGGCCAGCACGTCGTGCCGGCAGGTCAGAAACGACGGCAGGGCTACGCCAACTCAGGACATGTGAACTCTGCTAGCTATTGGAACAAAGCTCTGGCACACATCCTGGCAGCCACAGTCGTTATGTGCGGTCTGCGTTGACTCACGAGGGAAAGGTGAGGGCCGCGGGGAGCGGAGGCAGCTTCTGTTTTGGAGGGCGCGTGACTGAGCTGGATGTCAAGCCGGCTGATTCACATGCGCTGCCAGCCCACTCATTAGCCGTGTGGCAATATTAAAACTTCTTTCCAGTATGTGTGAGGAAGTCCGGACCGCTTTCGGCCTCGACTTCGTGCGGATTGAGGTGGCGGACCTTCGAACGCACGAGCTGGTGGTGGAGGCTGAGTCGGGCTACGGAGGGACACTTGTGGGCCGCCGAATCCGATATGGCGAAGGTCTTTCCGGCGTGGCCGCCTCGAGCCGTGAGCCTGTTTTGGCCAATGCCGTGGCGCGCGAGCCGCGATACCTCCCGCTTCGCCCGAACGTTCGATCCGCCCTGAGCCTTCCTTTGAGGTATCAGCCGGAATTGACTTCCGGGACTACAAAAAGCGCTACGGCGGTAGCCTGACTCTTTTTGGAAACATTGACCTTACCTGGCCGCTGGTTGAAAGGACTCCTGCCGATGTAGAGCGGGATGTCCGCGAGCATATGGACGTTCTCAAGCCAGGAGGCCGCTGGGTCGCCGCCAGCAGCCACAGTATCATAACCGGCATTGATCGTGGCATTGCTTAACCACACAACCTCGTTTTTGTTCGCGAGTTTGGTGCCGAATATACCCGGGACAAGGAGAACTTGCGAGGGAGAGCGTCAAGGTGCGGTGCCCCAGACCCACGTGTCGTTAAGATGGGCTCCAAGGTTCGTAATCCCAAAGCCACCAAACAGGACGACTTGGCTTTGGTTGGCGTCGTAAACCATGGCACTTTCAGTGCGCTCAGGCGGACGAGTTACTGGAAACTGATGGGTCCAAGTTGTCCCATCCCAAGTCCAGGTACTTGAAGTTGTTCCAGTGTCGGTCCCTCCCATAATGACTACCTGACTTTGAGCTGTATCGTACGCTACAGCGTACGAGGATCGTGTCGGAGGACTAACGGGAGGAAACTTCTGGGTCCAATTGGTACCGTCCCAGACCCACGTGTCGTTCACATCACCGGATGTTGTAGATCCACCGAACAGCACAATCTGGCTACGGGCTAAGTCATAGGCTATATTTGTAGAAACTCTCGGCGAGGGCGATGTCGCCGGAAACTTCCGAATCCAATCGGTTCCGTCCCACACCCACGTCTGATTATCAAAGGCGACGCCGCCAAAGAACACCACTTGTTTGTGCGCGACATCATAGGCCATTGTGCCTGTGGTGCTGTTGTCGAAACCAGGACTGTGAAGCGGCAACTTCTGGATCCAATTGGTACCGTCCCAGACCCACGTATTACCATTAAATGGCCAGTAAAATGAAGTTCCACCAAATAATAGTACTTGGCCACGCGCTGCATCATAGGCCATTGCGGCGCCATATCGGGGCGAAGGAGAAGACGAAGGAAACTTCTGGGCCCAAGTGTTCCCGTTCCAAACCCAAGTGTCATTCAGCTCACTGCTCGCTCCTTGGCCTGAACCAATTCCACCGAAAATGACAGCTTGGCTGTGCACCTGATCGTAAGTCATTGCGTTCAACCAACGTCCTGGCGGTGAGGGGGCGGGGAATCTCTGCGTCCAGGTCCCAGCGGCGCACGTTGTCTGTCCAGCCGCCATCTGTAGAGCCGCTCCGGCATTGAGGCGGCGCATGGGATTCCCGTCGGTGTCTGTACCAATTTTGTCTGCACTACAAACAAGAAGGCGCTCAATTTCCCCCGGCGTGAGGTTCCGGTTGACGGAAAGCATGAGGGCAGCCGTGGCCGTAACTAGCGGGGTTGCGAAGGAGGTCTGTCCGTCGGGCTTCTCGACGTACCCCGGAAACAGGTCGAATCCGGAAGCAAGGCACATGAGCCCGCCAACAACACCGCACGTCGACCAGACGTTTTCTGCAGGCGCATAGAGGTCAACAAAGCTACCGTAATTCGAATCGGCCAATCTGTGATCGGTATTATCACTTGCGCCGACAGCAATCAAGCCACTTAACTCTCCGCTCCAGCCGGCTGGGTATGCGGCGGAATTAGTCCCATCGTTGCCTGCGGCAGCCACGACGACTACATTCTTTTTCAAGGCGTATCGTACTGCCGCCTTTTCCATCTCGGTATTGCCGGAATTGTAGCTAAGATTGAGCACTCTAGCGCTCCCCTGATCAATCGCGTCCAGGATTGCTGGAACAGTGACCGAGGGGTCGCCGCAGGAATGAAATTGACCGGAGATAAGACAGGTATGAGTGCACTTTTCGACAATTAGGTTGCACGACCAGCACAACCCAGCGATACCGACCCCATTGTTAGTATTCGCCGCAGCAATCCCAGCAACCATTGTCCCATGACCAAACGTGTCCTCGGTATCCCCACTGCCATCAATCCAGTTCACTCGGGAACGTACTTTGCCGCGCAAGTCTTCGTGACTGCTCTTTACGCCCGAGTCGATGATGCCTATGGAGATGTTAGAACCGGTTGAAACATCCCAGGCGCCTTGTGCGTTAATTACTTCGAGATTCCGTTGGTTGCCAGCTTTGAATATCGGGTCGTTTGGGGGCTCGGAGGACAAGATGGTCAGAGGAAGAGGCTCGACCACATCGACTGATGGGTCCGAGCGCAACTGATCTATTATGTCATTTAGCTGGTTCGCGTCATCGACGTTTTCAAACCGCACTTCAAAGAATTGGATCTGGGGGAGGCGACCGACGAGCGTGCCGCCCACACGGGAGATCGTCTCCTGCGCCGATTCGAGGGTCGTGCCCGGCTTAAAGCGCAACGAGAGCTGATTTGGAAGTATTTGTGTGCCGGTTCTGGGGTCATCAACAAAGTTCGTCGGGTTGCTTAGGGCTGACGCAAAAATAACTTCACAGATTTGGGGTGAGCGTGTAGTTCCAGTTGGGTAGAGTCTTGTGCGGAGTGAGACGAAGGCGGCGGATAAGATCGGGATCTGGTGCGCTGCCG
>Ga0116127_1001722_pt1 | contig 12253 bp, 19 predicted proteins | sample June2015DPH_16_1_FD_89731 | JGI IMG/M metagenome (GOLD analysis project Ga0116127, IMG submission 89731) | Peatland microbial communities from SPRUCE experiment site at the Marcell Experimental Forest, Minnesota, USA - June2015DPH_16_100 | ecosystem: Environmental > Terrestrial > Soil > Wetlands... | reverse complement strand
GTGCTGCAGCAGCGGCTATTACTTGTGTGGTACGCGGAGACCTGGCTACCAAAACGTGGATTTCCAGTGCTCTCATCGTGCTGGTAGAAGCAATCGCGACATACGAGCTGTGGTGGAAAAAGACGGGTGTGGCCCAAAAGGTGGAAGCTGTGACGACAGGGATACTTCACCTGTCTTCTCCGACCACTCCAACAACACCAACGGATACCTCAAAGACACCGAAGTAGTAGCTGGTGTTTAAGGAATAGTGGGAGAAGCTTAGCGACTGAGAGGAGTAGGTAGTGGAGATACCAAAGGTATTGAGAGGTACACGAGCTGGTAATACCTCTACTTGGCTGATAGCAAAGATATTTGGAGAAAAGGATAGCCACATAGATACTATGGATTGCCCTGGAGAGGATCATCAGGATCCAGTAGGAATGCCACGATGCGTAAAAAAAACAAGGATATCGAAGAGCTCGGAAGACTCTCCATTAGTCTAGGATTACTGGCGATGGCTAGTTTCATGCTTTGGTGCTCTCTGCAGAGTACCACTGACGCAGACTTTTCTAAATTAATGATTGGTCTGGTGGGTACCATCATCGGGTCTCTCACGACTTACTGGTTATCAAAACCCGCCGTCTAAAACCCCTAGGAACTTTAAGCCCGCTTGGGCAGAAAAGTAGAAATAGAGGAGGCCAGCATTTGCGCTGGCCTCCTCTATTTCCCAGGAAATATCTCTCAAATGATTCTAATTTCTTTGCCGTAGGTCGCCTTGAAGAGCTTAGCCTTATTCTTCCAATCTCTTGTTACGGTAGCATCACCGCCCTTGCTGTCAAAAACCTCAATTTCTAACTGGTTATTTATTAAGAGGTGGTCAAGCTCCATCTTGATATTGCCGGGGAGAGAGACCGTCACATGATGTAAATACACTAGATATTCACCAGCTCTCACTCCCACCATGAATTTATAGGCATCCTCAGCCTCTTTTCCACTATCGAAATGCATGCCTGCAGCCTCTTGTCTGATGTTTCGATATTTGCTACGTTTCTTAGGCTTTTCTTGGAAGACGTCTGGGTTTAAACGTCTTACCTCATCACCCACCTGAGAGAGGTCGAAGTCATTCACTTCCTTCTCCGCTCCGGTACATTGGTCATGTCCACCGCTCGTCCAATTAGCCATACCCCCACCATATCCACACAATCCTCTTGACTATAGAGTGGGCGGAAGGCCCAGCAGTCAACGCCATTGCCAGGATTATCTTGGAATTTCTCAGCACATTTTTCTCTTATTTCCCCTACAGGATGCATACACTCATAATACCCTTCGCAACAACTGTCGCCTTCCCATTGGCCATACTTACAGAATGAGCAGAGGGTAGCATTACCAAGATCATGCTTTCCATAATGAACCTCAGTGAGAATCAGATATGGTAGTCTTTCCTCTTTTTTCATTTAATCCTCCATTAGTATTCGGCACTCCATCTCGTAAACACATTTAGGACCACACCGCCAGCATAGGGGATTCGGCACAAAGATGCCGGTGTTTATCCCGCGCCATACCTTGGTCACTAAATGACTAAACCAAGCAATGTCACCCTGGCTTCTTGTAGTAGTTACGGGATTAATCTTGAGCTTCTTTTGATTGAGGGCCTGGTGCCAAGCTCCCCATATCGGCTTACGGAGTAGAGCAGCATAGGAGGTAAACTGCATATCCTTGTTAATGAATTCCTGGGTAGCTTTTCGAGTGGCGAGCTTATGGTCAATTACTCCGGGACCGGGAACTATTAGATCTGGATAACCAACGAAGGGAACCCCGCCGACGACACCCTCAATTCTCTCCTCGACAGCAATCGGCTGTAGGTTAGGTACCATAGTTCTGACATAGAGGGCGCCCAATTTCAGTACGGTATCTTTTAATTTACCTGGGTCATACTCACCCCAGTTAACCTGCCTTGCTTCTATTTGAGGCTCCTCGAGATTCTCGTAATAGACCTTCTCTCTCGTCTCGGACTCCCAGCGGTCGCTCATCAGATCCTTAACCTCAGCTAATGAGACTAACTCGCCTGCCTTTCTCCTTTTGAGACCATAAGACACTCCATGGTGATAAACACGCCCAGCCAACATATTACCTTCTAGAACAGCGGGGTACTTTCGTATGTAGCGATAATAAAAAAATTGGGGGCAATCAAGGTAAGCTCTAACCATGGAGTAGGAAAGCCTCTTTATCTCAGTCATTGCTTCCTTTCATAATTTGTGCTATAGTATATTTGTGCATAAGACGTCTTTTAAATATAGAGTGTATCCAACTCAAGGACAGGTAACTAAGATGGAGCATACCCTTGATGAGTGCCGTTGGCTCTACAACCATTTTCTTGAAGAGCGTAAGAATGCGTGGGAACAAAATAATCAGTCTATTTCGATGTATGACCAAATTAAGACTTTGCCCAAGTTGAAGCAAGAACGTCCCTCTTTGTCTATGGTGCATAGCCAAATCTTCCAGAATGTGGCAGTGAGGATTGATCTCGCTTTCAAGAGCTTCTTCAGACGTGTCAAGGCTGGTGAAAAGCCTGGCTACCCTAGATTCCGTGGCACTGGCTGGTATGACAGTTTTACCTACACACAATCGGGATTCTCTATCGATGGTAGGCTTAGATTGTCCAAGATTGGCGATGTCAAGATTAGACTCCATCGTCCTATTGAAGGTGGTATCAAAACACTCACCATTAGCCGAAGTCCCACAGGTAAGTGGTATGCCTGTTTCTCTTGTGAGGTGGAGCCAGAACCACTTCCCGAGTGCAATGAGGCAGTTGGTATTGATGTGGGCCTGGAATCCTTTGCTACCTTCTCTACTGGTGAAATTATCGTTAATCCTCGCTTCTTCAGGACTGACGAAAAGGTATTGGCTAAAGCACAGAGGAAGCTGTCCAGACTGGAGAAGGGAACACCTGAGAGAAGAAAGGTTAAAAAGGTTGTGTCGCATATCCATGAGCGCATCGCCAATAGGCGATCTAATTTTGCCCATCAACTTTCCCATCGAATTGTGAGCCAGTTTGGGGTCATCTGTGTGGAAGACATCAATACCAGTCGTATGCTGCATAACCATTGCCTGGCTAAGTCTATCTCCGATGCTGGCTGGAGCCAATTCATTGCCTATCTTTCCTACAAGGCTGAAAGTGCTGGTAGGAAGTTTGTGGCCGTGAATCCCAGCTACACATCCCAGGATTGCTCCAGGTGTGGTCATAGGCAACAGCTCACGCTTTCCGATAGAGTCTTCACCTGCCCTTGTTGTAACCTCATAATCAATCGTGACCATAACGCCTCTCTGAATATTCTGGCTCGTGGACTAGCGAGCCTCGGTATCCAATCCGTAGAAGCCGTCTGCTTTAGCTGACGGAGTAGTCACCTCAGTCACTTTTTAATCCCTCCATCAGCTCCTTGACCGTGCCCTTCTTGGCTGCCACAGGAATAGGGCTAAAATGACCTCCATCATAGCTAACCTCTATCGAAAGTGCCTCGATATCGGCCATGCTATAGTCTCTCTGATGTTGATCCAGCCAGTCTTCACCACAAAGGACGGGATTACTGGGTAAGCTAAAACTTCTTTCTTTACTTTTAGGGGCAGGTTTTGGAGGTGTAAGGCCATGCTTCTTATACCAGTACCTCGACCGCTTCACATCCTCAATCTTCAGGGGCGGCAGGTTGCGATAATGAGGATCGCCAGCAGGTAGTGACCGCAATATCTCCCGCCGCTTGTTTTCCACCTCTATCGCCTTGGCTGTTGTATCTGGTGAAAATGATGAAACTCCCCAGGTATGGTATGTGGTATGGCATCGGCGACAGAGGGGTACGGTCTCTTTACTTATTGCACCCCGCACACAATCATAGTGATGGTCGTCCACATATCTGTCGCTTTGACAGATGAAGCATAATTTCTCAGTCATAGTAGTAGTTTTTGCCCTGGCTCCACTTTCCCTTTTGGCAAAGAGTTAGGAAGAGTGAATTTCACAGTGAGAAAGTCTCCTGATACTTCCATGGGTACCTGGTCGCTTAGAATGGTAAGACAGATAGCTGCTCTGTCTATGGCATTACCGAGGATATAATGCTGGGCAGCGAGCTTCCCTTTTTTCTCTTTGTCCTGCACATTCTCCATTAACTCGTAGCACTTGTTGTGCTTGGCACGAAGGTCCTCGAGCTCCTTATTCAGATTCTTAATAGTTTCCTCAAACATGGCTCACCTCCGATGTCGGAGCCACCACAAGCTCCGCATTCCCATTCGGTCTAAGAAACACAACACCAACGAGGGTAGAATCAAATTTGGCATTTCTAACAAACATTACTGGACGGCCGCACTCTTGCCAAATACGCTCAAGTACTTGCTTCTCCTCCTCGGTTTCAGAAATGAGGCGGACGCCGCGATATTCCACGCCTTCCGGTTCAAGTTCTGCCTTCACGACTCACCTCCTTGTTCTCCGGAACTTCCTTTGGTCGCTCTCCTCAGAATTTTACTGAAAAGACGTATGAGGTAGTAGCACGCAAGTAAGCCACCAATGACCACGAATGACATCTCTAGCGGGAATGTCCACGCTGGATAGCGCTGATACCATTCTAGAGAGTAACCCTCGTGCGGTGTATGCATAAAGATCCAAATGAGGCGCGATAGCTCCGAGGAGCTATAGATGAGTGCGCATAACCCAAGGATGGCTGCTGAAATACGCCCGCTTTGTACCAATCTTTTCCTGTCCATCATTCCTCCTCTTATCCCCCTCTTATCCTCAGAAAATCCACCAACAGTGGTTCCTCAAGGGTGTCAAGTACGAGACCATTGGATAAGTGGATGACGACACTGAAGGCATTTGTAAGCCACCCTCTGCTGTCGTCCCACGCGTCGGCTTCCACAGCGACGATTGTTTGTCCGACTAGACTTGCCTTAATCTCATCCAGTGTCATAATCACTCTCCTCCCTTCACTTGGCTTTTCGCTTGGTCCTACTTAAGTAGTTTCTTCTTCCACTTTGGGCATTCTCTGTTAGTATGGTGAAAACCGGGGCATTCCGTACAGTCTTCCTCCAGCCATTTTATTAATGCCCTAAGCATGGCATTAGCGCCTCGCTCATACTTACCTTTATCACGTTCACCTATATCACAATATAACTCATCCTGGTAGCCATCTGGCTTAGGACTCTTCCAGTCTTTAGGTCTCCACATATCTTGCCTCCTTCTTTATACAATAGCTTCCCTCCACCAGGATGGGAATAGGTCATGATATTCGGCGAATAGCCGGGCGAAATTTCCGTCAAGGATATAGCTTTCACAGTGGTCTGTAGACGACCTCATTCCCCGGCCAGTTGCCTGAACAATCGAACGTATGGCTTGCACGGCATACCAGAGCGGACCGTCACTGGCAGAGTAGAGACGACGGGAAACCTGGATATCGCCAAGATTAGGGTAAGGTACTTTCAGGATTATAATAAAACTGCAAAGACCGTTGGGTAAATCAACTCCCCTCTCCATAGATGGAGATACCATAACCAACGGCTCCGGGCTCGCCTTGAATGATTCTAGGGCGGAGGTGCGACTCTCGGTATCATGCTGGCAGAGGCGTGCCTGGTGTTGAGAATTCTCGAAGACGTAATGGGCAAGCGGGTAGGAGACGGTATGGACTAAGCCCTTCTCATTGGGATGTTTGGCAATGATTCTATCCATAGCTTTCACAATTTGAGGCCAGGCTTGCTCTTTATTCTTATGCGTCATATCGGCAGATGGCATGAAGTAAATTGGCCGGCGCTCCGGGGAGAAAGAAGATGGCAGCTCAATGAATTCCACATCATTCTCTTTGAGCCCTAGATTACGGGCAAACTGCTCAGGCGAAATGATGGTAGCACTCATCACCAGGAAGCGCTCACCATGTTCCCAGAGCCTTTTAGCCGAGTATCTCGAGACAAAGACTGGTTTCCAGGTCCAATTAAAGTCAGAGGGGATAAATACCCAGTTTCTCAGATCTTCCTCAATAAGCCATTTGAGCTTCCTGTTGAGACGCTCCATATCCTTCATTTCCCTGATACTACTGAAGGGGTCCGCATCGGCCCCACCGAGCTCCTTAATGCGACTGTCTATTGTCGGAATAGCAAATTCCTCACACCACCGGATCCAGTCCTCTTCAACTGTCTTTCGAGGTGGTTGTAGCCTCAGCCTGCGGATGGTGGCTTTACTAATAGAAACCTCAATAAAACTCATCAGCGAGCTCTCGCTAAGATCGCCCTCATCGAGAATGACCCATGGCCACCCGGAGAAATCGCCGGCAAAATTGGCCTCATGGAGGAAGAAGGGGGTATTTAAGACTGCCAAGCTGGCTGATTTGGCAAGAGATTTTTGTTGAAGGTAGGGGCACACGCCCTTACAAGAACATTCCTTCACTTTACGTCTCGCACCTCGGTCAGTGCAGCCTTCATATCGACACACCTTACATAGTTCCGAATTGGTATTACCCTTCTTAACAGTACACTCGTTAGCCGTCAGGTTATTGAATTTAAGGCAGGGATAGTTAGCTCTGCCCTTTAATTCCACCGCGTAAGGGAAGTCATCGACGACCTGTCGCTGCAGCTGCTTAGTGAAACAAGTGTACAGGACACGGGTGTTGAGATATTTTGCCAGGGCAGCCATCAATACCGTCTTCCCGCTTCCGGTAGGAGCTTGACAGAGGATAACCTTTTTCTCAGATTGGGCAATCCTTCCGATAGTCTCAACTTGAAAAGACCGAAAACTCTTAAACTTCTCCGGGAGACCGAGATCGGCCGGAGTCATGTTATCTAAGTCTGACATTAAAACTCCTCTCTCTTTCTAGCATCATAATCAGCACAAAGGCATGCCCCATTTTTCTGGTCGGGTCATGAACGACATTCTTGAGCGTCTTACCCATCGCCTTGTAGTCATAGGCATCATAGTCGAGCAGAACTATGTCCCTTCCAGATTTGTAAAGCTTTTGCAACTTCTTGAAGGCATCAGTGCGTATAACGTTTTTCTTATATTCAGGAATGTAGATTTGTTTGCGGGCATCTATATAGGTTAGCTCTTCGCCATTCCAGAAAGAATAGGCTGGAATAGCACCCTTACCCATGGGGTACCGGTGCGGTCTGGGATCGGCAAATCCCTTGTCTCTCCACCTGAACCATTCTGGAGTAGGCAAACCGTCTTTCCCCAGATGAATGGCATACACCTTACTGAACTGCCATAGGTTTTCGAATACCCTGGCTGGCGGCGCCGGCAGAACAAAGGGACTGAGATCTCGCCACTCTCCACTGTTTGAGGTGACATCAATGACAAGTGCATCCTGAGGTATATTCTTACTGAATTTAAATGATGTCGTAATCATAGTTCAAATTCCTCTAAATCATTTCCCTCACGTATCCGATGCCCTTCTTCTGGGCCAGCTCAGTGATATCTTTCCCCAGTCTCTTATCCCACCTCAGGGCAACGGCACGTTTTCGGCCTTGGTATCGACTTGTACCGTTGATTATCCGTAGTAGCTTCACAGCTTGCTTTCTTCCTTCTTCGTCTTGGTCAAACGCTATAAGTATATGCTCGCAGCGAAAAAAGGCTTTAACCTCTTCCCATATGCTAGCCATACCGGCACAGCCATTGGTTGAAGAGACGGCGGGGATCCCCTCTTGCCAGAGGACAAGTGTATCTAATTCTCCCTCACAGATAACCACATAACGCGAGCCAGTGAGGGCGCCCTGGTTATAGAGAAAAGTCTGATTACGCCCCTCGATACCGTAGTATTTCGGGCCCTGCGTCCCGAGTGAGTCATCACGTCGGAAGCGAATGGTGAGGAGCTGCCCGCTGGGATCCCAGACGGGAATTGTAAAGGCACGGCCGTCATAGCCAAGAAGTTGTCCGTCGATTATCCGGTCGGAGAGAGTCCGCTGGCAGAACCATTGCCTCTTTTCCTTGAGATTGTCGTGATAGCGCTGGGCAATGACAGAATTCATCGGTTTTAGCTCTTTTGGCTCTTTCCTGGGTAGTACCCTGGGTCTCGGCGGCGGGAGATTCCCTGTCATGTACCTCGCCGTTAAGACTTCGACCGTTCCTCTGAAATCGTTCTTAATATCCAGCTTATTCTCTTCAGCCAAGAAATCTAAGGTGCTCTTATGAGCACCACAGCCAAAGCAATGAAGATGGTCTGGCCAGATTCCTAATGAGGCATGGTGATCATCATGGTAGATGCAGTTAATCATCAGAGGGCGAGCGCCGCTAGGCACCCTTTTCCCCGGCGGGGCTACGAAGTCTCTCAGGTCTAACCTCTCTGTCAGTTCTCTGTAATCGACCATCTCTTTTGGGAATGCCCTCCCTGGCATTAAATCCAAGGGCAAAATGCCCTGTCTACCCCTTTTTAGGTAAAATCATACCACCCCCCCGCCTAACAAGCCCTTTCAGGCTATTCTAGCCACTTCAGATCGTCATCCTCTTGCTCTTGGACCCGAGGCAAAGGGAAGGATTGCTCTTGTTCCGATTTTAGAATCACCAAGCGGTCGATAGCTCGGGTAACGCCGACATAGAAAACCAGGGATTCCGAATTCTTGTCCCGGCAGAAACCATCCCAGACACGGCGGGTCAGGTCGGGGCAGAGGTAGACGGTGGGCTTCTCCCGGCCTTTGCTGCCATGAATAGTCGTTAGTACCAGCTTGGGGCTCTCCTCGAAAACGCCACGCCCGAAGTTTCTCAGAACATGAGATAGATAGTTCCGGTCATCAGGGTCAAAATCACGACAGAGCACATCACCGAAGTCACCGTGGCCAACAGCCGTTAAAAATTCCTCAGTAACACCCATGTTGAGAAGGTCGCCAATCCAGTATTCCCCCTCAACCAGGTTGCTGATTCTCTTCTTGGCACCCCACTCCAGCCAGGGGCGGCCGGTATGCTTCATAAGGTCAGCCAGCTCGAGGGAAGAGACATTCTCTCCCTCTGAGAGCTTGTACAGGGTATAAAATGCCCGGCCGCGGCTGTCAGTTAGGGGGCTGTGGCGGCCCCGCTCTGTCTTGAAGGGAACGCCCATGGCGCGCAGCTCGTTGGCATAGAGGGAAAGAAGCCACCGGGTACGAGCCAGGAGAAAAGAGTCGTCATCACCCCACTTGATGCTGTCGAACTGCTTCCTGTCCACGATGCCCGTCCTATCAGCTGCAGAATACTTGGGGAAGGGAAGTCCAGTACGTTCGATGATTCTCTGGGCCATCTCTTTAACCTGGGGGGTCAATCGGTAAGAATGGCTAAGCACCTGTTGGTCCCCGGGGAATTCAAAGAATAGCTCTGGCGCAGCTCCAGAAAAGCGGTATATGGCCTGCAGCGGGTCGGCAGAGAGGTAATAGCTCTCTACCTTACTTGCCCATCTTCTCACCAAGCGGTATAGTAGGGGGCTAGAGTCCTGCATCTCATCGGCGATGAGCACCTTGGCCCCCTGAGGAAAAATGTCACGCTCTATTGCCCGGGAAATCATATCGTCAAACGACCAGAGATTATTTTCTCGTTTGTATCTCTCACGGCGCTCAATATATTGAGCTAGACTGGTACGATTCCACCCTTCGTCAGGTGGCTCCTGTTGATGCATAAACTCAGTGTAGGCAGACTCAAAGCCAAGGCAACGGTTCGCCATAAATGAGGTAAAGGCTTCAAAATAGTCAGGGACCGTCTGTAGCATGGCCTCACTGTATCGTTCCTCAGGATCAACCTTCTCCTCCCTTTGTTCGGAAAAAGAGTAGTTATATATCTGGCCAAACTCCCGGAGCTTATGCCTGGTAAGAACCTGGTTTCGCTTGAGTCCGAGAAGGCGAAAGCAAATACTGTGCTCGGTAGAGAACCAGGGATATTTTTCGACAGAGCCTTCGAAGCGGGCTATAGCCCGGTTTCGGGCTTCATGGGCAGCTGCCTTAGTAAAAGAGCAAAAGATTATCTCCTCCGGTTTCCGCCCCCGGGATATCTCTTCCTCGCATATCTCGATAAGGCGCCGTGTTTTCCCGGTACCCGGCGGACCCCAGAGCTTAACCCTGTTTCCTGCCATCATTCATCACCTCCTTCCCAAATTTGCTAATAGTATAGAGCACTTTTGCCTCATATCATCGACCCAAATGGACCGACCAATGAGCCGTAGCTAACCGCTACAACCATAGCTAAATGTAGCGTTTTGTAGCGATTAGGCACTATAAAATTTAGCTTCAATGTAGCGATTCCTTTTAGCTTTAAATAGGTATAAATTGTAGCGTTGTAGCGGTAGAATTTTGAAGATATATATAGTCCCAAAATCCCCTAACCACATAAGCAACTTTTCCCCAAAATTTCCTGTAGCGGTTAGTTTCTGTGTGTGTTTATAGCTATTTGTAGCGGTTTCTGTCAACATTTATCAAAACACTCCTTGCACCAAACTTGCCCATTCTGCCAGTACCTGGCATCCTTCTTACGGGTGACTCTACCACATCGGCCACACCTTAAATGTTCAATATCGCCCACGAAAGCCCCACACTCAGCACATCTATAACCAGCTCTCTCTAAAATATCCTGTCTGAAAGCTGGTTTAAAAATAACAACGATATAATAATTTTTGCCTTTTCTGCTCCCTTTCTCTCTTTTTCCGTGGCATTTAGTGCAGAGGACCTCGAAGTTATTCCAGGTGTTATGCAAAGGGTTGCCATCTTTGTGATGGATATGTGCCTTTTTAATTCGTTTTTGCAGAATTAAGCTGACTTCGGCTGGTTCCAGTACAGGCACTTGCACTTCGACTATATTAAAACCTCCTGCTTTCTGGGCTGCCAAGTATGACCACCCGTTTCCACCATGTCTTACACTTCTACTCGAGGAATATTCCGGGATATCTCCCTAAATCTCATGATTCGGTGGCTCTAAAGCCAAGCATCTCTAGTCCTCCTCTCTTTCCGGTGAGGCATGCTGAGGTATTTCGAAGCGATAAACCGGCTCGGGTTGATTATACTTGGCGACACTGGTAGCGATCTCCTCTGTCGTCGGGGTGATACAATAAATGGCCTGGGGGGAATAGAGTTGAGTCATAAACCCACCTTGCACCGTGGGTATGTCTATCCTGAGAAAGGTCACTCCGCCGATCACGGTTTCAGAAATCTTCCCCCCCACTCTTCTATGCCCCATTAACTCCAGGATAGCCCAATATGGGACGTTATTCTCTTCCATATTTGTGTTACTCCTTTCCTTTAGCTTTAGGATATCTTCCAGACATTCTACCCAATGTTCCTAGAGACATTTTCCATCGTTTCGCAGCTCCGGTCAGTCCCAGGTTAGCCAAGTCACTCAATATGGCATCTTTATTTGCCTTGTAATATCTGTGTAAAGCCAGAAGGTAATCTCCATGAGGACCAGGCTTTGGTTTTTCAGGTATCGGGGCCGCCTCTTTCTTTATTGGTTTCTTTGCCTCAGTCTTAGTTCCCTCGAAACCCTGCTTTGCCCATTGCCAAGCTGCTCGTCTCCTGTACAGATGATTAGGGCAGAGATAAAATCTAGCGGTGGCTCCTGACTTCACATCCAACAAGGCATTTGAGTACCAATGACCTTTCCCACCCTTCATCTCATGACATGGCAAATCATCAGGTGGCTGGCGACTGCAGAAAAGGCAATGCCGGCCTTTGTCCTCTACCTCCTCGGCTGATTCTTTTGGCTGCGCCACGTAGCGGTCCAGCTCCTTTTGCTCGGTTGTTGGCTGCGCCACGGGTGCGTCTTTTACCTCCTCTTTCTGAACAGCATCAACTGGTGGTTGTTTCCCAATCTGAGCCTTCCTCTCGTATTTCCTTTTCTTCTTGGGTTCCGGCGCTTCGGGCATTTTCCCCTGGGCCTTAGCTATTCGTTCCCTATTCCTCCTGGCTGCCTCTAAATCGATAAAATCAATTACTTGCTCAGCCATTATGGTCCCCCACGCTCGTTAACTCTTCTCTTCAACAATTCAGTCAGGCCATCTTTAATAACGAGTATTTGAACAGTAAGTTCAGGTAAGACAAGCGGCTTCTTTACCAGAATGTTGACTAAGACCTTAATAGCCTCCTGTATCTCTTCATCTGAGCGAGGTTCGCCAGTTTTATCTACCATCTCCGCCTTCACTTTCCCTCTAACCAGGAGAGGTCTTCCTCTTCCACGGTTTTCCCCAACTCTATCTGTTCCCCCTCGGCAACACCCAGCTTGAAAAACTTCTCATCAATACCCCATAACTTGGCCACGCTCTGGCCAACCCTCATATTCTTGCTTTTGCGCCCGCCCCGGTCGGAG
>Ga0116127_1001709_pt1 | contig 12318 bp, 4 predicted proteins | sample June2015DPH_16_1_FD_89731 | JGI IMG/M metagenome (GOLD analysis project Ga0116127, IMG submission 89731) | Peatland microbial communities from SPRUCE experiment site at the Marcell Experimental Forest, Minnesota, USA - June2015DPH_16_100 | ecosystem: Environmental > Terrestrial > Soil > Wetlands... | reverse complement strand
CGAGCCGACGGCGGATGAGTTCGGTGATTTCGAGCGAACCCATCCAGACACGGCGCACTTCGTCAATGTTGACGACTTTGGCCAGCGCCTGTTCCTGCTGCGGCGTCCAAGTCGAGACCGGCGTTCCTTTGGCGCGCGGCAATTCAGGATGGCCGTGGCGGCGCAGTTCTTCAATCGCCTGCGCGAGCGGGAGATGTTCGCGCACGGCGGATTTGATGATTTCGAGCAGCCTGGCAAAGGGGAATTCAAACGGGATTGTGGCGAACTCAATCTCGCCTTCCGCGGAAACGGTGTCCGGCGGCGTAACCGTTGCGCTGGAAACGGCAATGCGCGCCCACCGGCCGAGCGGTGAATAGCAGCCAAGTTCCGCGGCGTAGGAATTTCCGGCGCGCTCAACGTGCGCGAACCAGTGGCGCGATTCAGGATGAACGTGAATTTCGCAAATCGGATGGCCTTCGACCTTGCCGGCGTAAATGCGCAGGATGAGATGGCCGTCGGCGGATCGCGCGTTGAGTTTCAACTGCTGCTCGCGCGTCAAATCCCAATGCGCGTAAAGCCAGTGCGGGTCGCGCGCGGTTAAAAAAAGTTTCTTGGTGCCGTAGGCCTCGGGCAATTCGGTTTCCGCTGTTTCAAAATGTTGCGACGGCGGCACGGGGCCGAGCGCAAATTTCCGGCCGGGGCCGCTGGCGGGCGGCGGCGCGGGCTGGTCGCCTTCGAGCAGGAGCGGCGGGACTTCAATTTTTTTGCGGCGGACGTAAGCGCGGCGGGCGGTGGTAGTTTTTGGTTTGGCGGCGCGGCGTGGGCGCACAACATGGGTGATCGTCTTTTTTCGGGCTGCTACGGGTGTTGATTTTGTTTTCATAACCGCAATTCCCTGTCTTTAGCGCTTAATTCATTGCCGGGGGAAAAGTTACGGCGGGAATTTGCCGGGCGCAATGTGAATTTTCCGGCGGGGTGTGGATAACTTTTATTAAACGCGCTTGCCAGCAGGCGTGCGGAGGTGTTCCTTATTCACAGTTATGGCAGGCATGAACGGCACTCCATCCAACAATACGCCGGTCACGATATTCGTCGTGGACGATGAGCCGATGTTGCTGGAGATGGCGGTGATGATTCTTGAGCCGCTGCATTTTCGGGTGCGGACGTTTCGCGATCCGCAAACGGCGCTGGCGGAGTTTTCCGCGGCGAATCCACGACCGGCGCTGATCGTGACGGATTACGCGATGCACTCGATGAGCGGCATGGATTTGATTCGCGAATGCAGACGCATCCATCCGAAGCAAAAAATCATTCTCCTGAGCGGCACGGTGGACGAAAGCATTTACACCAAAGCGGAGGTAAAGCCGGACCGCTTTCTGGCCAAGCCGTATCAGGTCAGTGATTTTGTCACCCTGGTTCAATCACTTGCAACAGGTTGAGGCCGGGTTGCGAATTTGCCGGCCAAAGCGGTGGCGGAGTGATTTAAGTCAGATTAAATTTATGATGAGGAAATTATTCCTGAGCGTCGTCGTCATATTGGTGGTTTTAATCGTTGTCGCAGTGATTATCGCGGGTTTTTTTCTCGGCACCATCGTCAAAACGGGCATGGAAACGGTCGGCCCGAAAATCATGCAAGTCTCCATCAAAGTGGACGCGGTGAATTTGTCGTTGCTGACCGGCTCGGCCAGGGTCAAAGGCCTCGTCGTCGGCAATCCTGAAGGTTACAAAACGCCGCAGGCCATCAGCGTCGGTTCCGCAGCCGTGGGCGTGAATCCATTTTCGGTTTTGTCGGACAAAATTGTCGTGCGCTCGGTGCGCGTTGAAGCGGCGGAAATCACTTTTGAAGGCGGCCTCGGCAGCAACCTCAGCAAAATCATGGACAACGTGAATGCCATCGCCAAAAGCGGCGGACCCGCTTCCACGAACACCACCGCCAAGGCGGGCAACGAACCCGGCCGGAAAATTGAAGTGGACGACTTTTTGATCACCGGCGCCATAGTTCACGTCAGTCTCGCCGGCATGGGCGGCAAGGAAACGATTCTGTCGCTGCCGGACATTCACCTCACCAACCTGGGCCAAGGCAACGCCGGCATCACCGCGACTGATTTGACGCGGCGCGTGCTCGGCGCCATCACCACCGCCACCGTCAAGGTTGTCGCCAGCGCCACCACCGACATCGGCAAGGGCGCCGGAAAAGCAGTCGGCGAAGGCATGAACAAAATCACCCCAGGCATCGGCGGTTTGTTCAAGAAATCAACAAATTAGCCGGCATGTTTTAATTTGCCATCGGTAGTGTCACGACATTTGTATAAAAGGTTAAGAGGGTGTTGATCCCAGTAAATGTTCATACGGTCAAAGACGCTATAAAGGATGCGTTCACAACTACTTCGCGTGGTGAACGCACACATCGTCCGGATGCGCCGGCGCGCTTCCGCGCGCCGGAAGTCCCGGCGGACCGAAACTCTCCGATGGTTCGCGTCAACCGGCGATAACACGCAGCCTGCCTGCCAAATCCGCCAACGTCGACCGCCCCCGGTTTAAGGCTGGGTGATCATCAATCTATAGAACCGCTGCGGCGCGTTATTATTGTTGTCATTGACATTCAGCGGATTCCCCGTGCCAACAACGGGGGCACCCAATGGAGTCCACGCCGGGTCGTCAAGGCTGTCCTTGTATTCCACCTGATAGTTCTGACCCGCAATGGTCGGCCAGGTAAGAGTGAATTGATTTCCGTTTACGCTGATGCCAGCCAAATCCGGCCACGCCACCACCGTCAACGTACCCTCAACATAACTGATGGTGTAGTTGGCCGCCGCGGCTCCACTGGCCGTGATCGGGTAAGTAGTGCCAGCCGGGCTGTTGGCATCGGCTGCCGTGCTTAATGTCACCTGCGTCGTCAGTGCGTTGGTGTTCTCGCCATTGACAAAGCCATCGTAGCTGGCCGTTAATGCCGGGTTCGCCAACCCCTGAGTCTTGCTCTTGTCGTCCGCCGTCACTGTCAATGACGCTGGAGTTACGTTGAAGGACTGATCCATGTCCGTTGCCGGGTTGTAAATATCGTTGCCCGCTTGCGAGGCCCGGACGTTAACTGTCCCTGCGCCGGTGATTGTCACCTCGTTGCCAGAAACAGTGGCCGAACCCGAAACAATGCTAAAGCTGACCGGAAGACCAGACGAAGCACTGGCCGCCAGTGTGAATGGAGCATCACCGTAGGTTTTGTTGGCCAGTGGATCAAAGGTGATGGTCTGGTTGGTTTTGACGATTGGGTAAACGATCACATTGTCCACCGACATTGTGTACGTTACATATTCCGTCCACATATCCACGCTGATCCCACCGTTGGTATATGCACCCTGCCCGTCAAACGAACCGTCGTCGGTCACACTCAGGACCTGATTGGTGTCGTAATACACGGTTATCTGACTTCCCTGAAACGCCAGTTCCACGGAATGCCAATTCGTACCTACCCCGGGCAGACTGACTTGTTGCATCACCGTCCAGGAGGTCCAATTGTCATATTTCACTAACTCCAAAATGTTTGACCCTCCCGGCGAACCTTCCGGATAAATCCAAGCGGCGTAATGTGCTCCTGTTGTTGGATCCAATCGCCCGCCGATGCCTCCACCCCAAGCGTTCGTCGTGGAAAATTGAACTTGTCCTTGCACTGAATAGTCAGTCCAGTTGTTGGTAACATAGACAAACTCGTAATTTTGCAACGCATTCGGGCCGCCGTTCAAAACCCCTCCGGTCACTGTCCATAGGCCTGATTGCACTATCCAAGGCGATAGCGGGCCCGGATCCGTCCCCCGAGTGAAATCATCGAAAAACAACGTTCCCGCTGGCATGATGGTCAATATGCCGTTGGTGAAGTTGAAGGAGTAATTTCCGTTGGTGGACAAGTTGCCCTGGCTGACCACAATGGGGTATGTTCCCACCGGGCTGTTGGTGTCGGCCGCCGTGCTCACGTCCGGACTGCCGTTCAACACATTCGTATCCTCGCCATTGACAAAGCCGCTGTAGGTCACGGTGAGCACCGGATTGGTCGCGCCGTAAGCCCGGATCTGGTTGTCCGCACTCACCGTTAACACCGCCTGCGTCACCGTCAAGGTGCCGGCCACGTAGCTGAGGTTGTAGTTGGCCGCGCTCTGCCCACTCACCACGATGGGATAGGTTCCCACCAGCGTGTTCGTGTCCACCGCCACCTTGTTGGTGTCCAGGCAACTGAAGCTCAGCGCGCCGTTCAACACCCCGCTGCCATCGCCGTTGACAAAGCCATTGTAGCCCGCCGTGAACACCGGATTGGTGGCGCCGTAAGCGCGGGACTGGTCGTCCGCAGCCACCGTCAACAGAACCTGGGCGACACCAAAGGATTGGTCCACATTGGTCGCGGCGTTCCAGTTCGCATTGCCAGCCTGCGCAGCGCGCACCGTCACTGTCCCCGCCCCGGTAATCGTCACCGTGCTGCCCGCGACGGTGGCTGGACCGGAGAGGATGCTGAAGCTGACGGGCAGACCTGACGACGCAGTCGCGCTTACGGCAAACGGTGCGTCGCCGTAGGTCTTGCCAGCCAGCGGTCCAAAGCTGATGGTCTGATTCGCTTTGTTCACCACGATGGACGGGCTGGTGCCGGTCTTCGTGTTGCCGTCGGTGGCGGTGATAGTAATTGTTTCGCCCACGGTGTCTTCGGTGCTGATCGTGAATCCGCCACCGGACAGCATCTTCGTGTTGTCGCCAAAGGTGCCGTCACCGTTGCTGTCGAACTGCACGTTGCCGCTACTGCCGCTCATGGTCACGACCGTGGAACTGTCGCCGGTTACCGGCTGGTTGAGGATGTCCTGGGCCGTGACGGTCGTGGTGAAGGGAGTGTTCGCAGTCTGAGGAGTGGCGGCGCTAACCACGTAGTGGTGAATGGCCTGATCGCCAATGGCGATGTCGCCGGAAGCGATTGCTCCACTAATGGTTGTGGCGGTGGTCGTGGGCGTCCCGCTGGCCGTCGTGGTCTGCCAGGCGCCGGCGTTGAAGCGCCGGGCCACGAATTGAGAGGCTGTGGCAGCGCCGTCCACATCGGTCGCCAGGTAATTGAAGGTGGCGTTATCCGTGGCGGCAAATGACCCGCCGACGGTGAGGGTCCAATACCGGTTCACGCTCCGGGTGGCATCAATGCCCGAGGTGGCGATACTCGGATGTTCGCCAGCCGTGGTTTTCGCCGCAAGGCCGCCGGCCACAGTGACATTCATCGAGGCCAGGCTGAAGGGCGCGTAGTTCGACGCATCGCCGATCGGGTAGGTGAAGGACTGGCCGGTGCCGGTGTTAAAGGCCTTCTGCAAGGTGCCGCTGACATAGCTGCTGGAGCTGCCTCCCACGATCGAACCGGCTGCGGCAATATTGACCTGGTTGGCGCCGGTGATGAGAACGCCGTTCGTCAGGGTGAGCGCGCCATTAACGGTTACAGTGGCAGTGAGAGTCACGCCCGCGCTATTGGTGATGGTGAGGTTGTTGACCGTCGCCGGCAGACCGTTGCCGGTGGCTTGGGCCGCCGTGCCGTTGTAGGTGTAGTTGGCGCCGGTGTTGAAGGTACGGGTCCCAGTGGCTTGAATATTGCCAGTCGCTCCGGAGGTGGTGATGCCCACCGGCGAACCGATCTGCAAGCCAGCCCCGCTCGACAGCGTAAAACTGCCGCCACCGGTGAGAGTGCTGGCGCCCATGACCAGAGTTGAACCGCTGTTCACGGTGAAATTGACCGTGCCACTGACCGTCGCGCCCGAGGTGTAGGTCTGGAGGCCGGTGCCATTGAACGCCATGTTTGCCGCGTTAAAGAGAACAGAGGCGGTTTCTGTGAAGGTGCCGGCGGTCAGGCTAAAATTGCCGCCGACATTGAGCGTGACCGTGTTGAACGCAAAGAGGCTGCCGGCATTCACGTCAAACGTCCCGCCGCTTAAGGATAGATTGCTGACGACGGTGACGGTCCGGCTCGCGTCTCCGGACAGCCGGAAGGTGCCTCCCGTTTGAGAGAAATTCCCGCCCACGGTCAGGTTGCCCGATTCAGAGCTGCCCGGTCTCAATTCGCCCGAGCCAGTAGTGGTGACTGTGAAGTCACCATTAACCGTGGTCAGAGTTCCGGCCAGGTCAAACGTGTTTCCGCTTTGCTGATTGGTGCAACTCCAGGTGAAGTTGGCAAAGGCCTGTCCCAATCCGCCCGGCGCGGTGCTGTCGCTCGTGTAGCCGATGATGGCGCAAGTCGAGTTGGTCTTCCACGTTGCAGTCGGAATCGTGCCGGCGGCAGTCGTGTAGGTGTGCTGGTAGGTTCCACCCGAATTGAAGGTCAGAGTGCTGGCGGAGCTGGTGACGGTGCCCGAATTCTGCAGAATGCCGCCCGAATTAACCGCGACGCTCCCCCCAGCCTCGATCTGAACGTCCGCGGCTGAATTAATGGCCAAAGTCCCGAGCACGCTGACTGTGCCGGCCACGTCCAGGTCCGTGCCCGTGCCATTGGGGATGGTCAGCGTCTGCCCGCTGCCGATGGTAATCTGGCCGGTGGGTTGGACGATAAGGCCGTCTGCGGTGACGTTCGCGGTCACGGTTACCATGGTATTGGATTGGATGGTGATCGTCGGCGCGTTGGTGGATGCAGGCGGAACCGTCGCCGCGACCCAGGACGAGCCGTCATAGGTGTTCCAAGTGGCCGGATCGCTCCAGTCGCCGGTCTCGACGGACTCATAAGCTCCGACCGCCGGGGTGATGATCAAGCCTGTCAGCGTGCCCGTCTTGGAGTTGGCCGTCGCGGTGATGTTGACCGTCTCGGCAAAGTTATCTTTGGTGGCGATGGTGAGCACCCCGCTGGTAAGCGCCTTGGTGTTGTCACCATAGACGTCATCGCCGTTGCTGTCGAACTGCACATTGCCCGTGGCCGTGAGCGTCACGGTGGCAGTATTGGTCGTGACGGTATTGTTGAAGCTGTCTTGCGCCGTGACGGTCGTGGTAAACGGCACGCCGGCGTTGTTGGGCGAGGACACGGCGACCGCGTAGTGATTGAGCGCGCCCGCACTGACAGTCAGCTTGCCGGAATTCGTGCTACTCAAGGTTCCGGAATCCACGTGGACGATTGCACTGCCCACCACGTGACCTGTAAACACTGCGCTCTTGGCGTCACCGGCCGGGACCAGGTCACCGTCCACTACGCCGCCAGTTGTGTTTGTCAGCGACCAGGCGTCCGCCGCGATATTGGCCACGAAGTTGCCGTAGGTGTCCCGCGCGAGGGCATAGGCCGTGATGGAGGTTCCCGCACTGTTGGTCTGCGCCGGCACGACCGTGCCGCTGCCATTGGCCGCTGTCTCCACCCGAACCAGGGCCGCCGCCGCCGGACTCACCGCAATGGTGGTCGAGGTGGCCGCCGTCAGCGCCCCGCTGGTAAACTGAATGGTAATGTTCGTCGCCACCAGATGCGCTAGGTTGGAGTAGGTCACCACGCCGCCCACCGCCGCCATGTTGGTCGTGCCCTGCAAGATGCCCGTCCCGGTGCTGCGCGTGGCCGTCACCGTCAGCGTGTCATTGCTCCGCACATTGTTATATTGGTCCTCAATCCAAATCACCGGCTGCGGGGCAAAGGCAATGCCTGCCGTGGCCGTCGCCGAAGGCTGCGTCGCAATCACCAGCTTGCTCGCCGCCGCCGGATTGACGGTGGTGGCCGTGCCGGTGTTGCTGGTCTTGGTCCCGTCGGTAATGTCCGTGGCGGTCACGGTCTGACTGCCCGTGGTCTTGAACGTCACGCTGAAAGTCTTTGCCCCGGACGACAGGGCCGCAGTGCCCGGCAAGGCCGCGTTGGCGTCACTGGACGTGATCCCCACCGTATGAGTAACCGTGGTGACCTTGTTCCAGCTGTTATCCACCGCGTTGACCGTCACGGTCAGCGCCGTTCCCGCCGTCGCCGCGCTCGGACTGCCCGTCTTGCCGGTGGATGTCCCTGGCGCGGCTGTTTCCCCCGGCATTAGCAACTGCAACTTGGTGAACGCGCCCACGTTCACCGTGACCGCAGGGCTGGTATTGGTTGTCTTGCTCCCGTCCGTAATATCCTTGGCCGTCACCGTCCAACTGCCCGCGGTGTTGAACTTCAAGGCAAGACTCTGCGTGCCGCCGCTCAAGGCCGCATTGGACGGCAGCGTGGCATTGGTATCGCTCGAGGTGATCCCCACCGTGTCACCCGCTGAATTGATCAGGTTCCAATTCGCGTCCACCGCGTTGACCGTCAACGTCAACGGATTGTCGGTGTTCTGCGCCGTCGGCGTGCCCGTCTTGCCCGTGGCGCTGCCCGCCGAAGCCGTCTCCCCCGGCATCAGCAATTGCAGCTTCGCAAACGCACCTGTATTGACCGTGGTGGAAGGGCTCGTGCTTGGAGTCTTGGTGCCGTCATCCACGTCGGAAGCGGTAACGGTCGCACTGCCCGCGGTCTTGAAAGTGACACTGAAGGTTTGGGTGCCGCTGGCCAGGTTGGCGTTTGCTGGCAGCGTGGCATTCGCATCGGAAGAGGCAATGTGGATGGTGTAACTGCCGCCGCTGGCGCCGGGCACCACGTTCCAGTTGGTGTCCACGCCGTTGACTGTCACCGTAAAGGCCGTGCCTGCGGTTTGCGCCGTCGGCGTGCCGGTCTTGCCCGAGGTGGTTCCCGGCACCGCTGTCTCGCCCGGCATCAGCAACTGCAGCTTGGTAAACGTGCCCGCGTTGACCGTAACCGAAGAACTCGTGCCGGTTTGGCTCCCGGTCGTGATGTCGGTGGCCGTCACGGTCTGGCTGCCGGCGTCCTTGAGCGTCACGCTAAAGGAGTTGGTGCCGTTGATCAGGGCCGCGTTGGCCGGCAACACCGCCGTGGCGTCGCTGCTGGTGATGGCCACGGTATCCGCAACCGTAGTGACTGTGTTGAATCCCAAATCCACGGCGATTACCTTCACAGTGAAGGGGGTGCCTGCGGTCTGGGCCGTCGGCGTGCCGCTTTTGCCCGTAACAGCGCCCGGAGCATAGGTTTCACCGGGCAACAACACCAGCAACTGGCTGAGAGGTCCCGCGCTGACCGTCACCACGCTCGAGGTCGCCGCCGTCAAACTCCCGCTGGTGAACTTGATCGTAATATTGGTCGGCAGCGTATGCGCCAGGTCGATGTAGGTGGCCACGCCGCCCACCGCCGCGATGTTAGTGGTCCCGAGCAGTGAACCGGCTCCTGCGTTACGGGTGGCGGTCACCGTCAGCGTGTCGCTGGTGCGCAGGTTGGTGTAAGTGTCCTCAATCCAAATCACCGGCTGCTGCGCAAAGGCAACACCCGCCGTCGCCGTGGAGGAGGGCTGGGTGGCAATCACCAGCTTGCTCGCCGCCGCCGGGCTGACTGTGAACACGCTGCTCAGGGCGCTCGTCAGGCCGTTGGTAGAGGTGGCCGTCAATTGATTGTTGTTGCCCGCCACGTCAATCCGCAAACCGCTGTAGGTGGCGGTGCCCTTGCCCGAACTCATGCCAAGGTTCACCGAGGTTGTGCCTTGGAGCGGCCCCGTGCCGCTGGTCAGACTCACGGCGACAAAACTGTTCGCCGGCAAGCCGTTGGTGACAGGATTTCCAAACTGGTCCTCTGACTTGACCACCGGCTGGGTTGTAAAGGTGCTCCCAGCCGTAGCGCCGGCGGGCTCCGTCGTAAAGGCCAATTGCGTCACCACCCCGCCCATTTCCGTCAGGTTCCCAAAATTGCTCCCACTCGAACCATCCGCCGATGTCGTGATGCCAGTAATCGTGGCCGTGCCGCCGCCACTGGTGGGACGATAGATGTGATTGCCCGTCGCCAGCGGCGTGCCCGCGGTCGGGCACACTTGAATGCCAGTCGTGCTGCCAATGACGAGCGTGTCCTTGATGGTTGTTCCCGAAACGGTGAGCGTAATCGTAATCGTGCTGGAATCAGTAACGGCCACGGCGGCGCTCGTGATGTTCGTGCCGGCCGTAACCACGATGTTCGGAGTGACCCCGGTGTTAAACTCAAAGCCCGCCGGAGTTTTGAGGATCAAAGTGATGTTTGTGCCCACGGCAAAATCGCCGTTGGCGCCTTCGGCGATGGTAATCGTGCCTAGAGTAGTCCATGCAGGAGAGACGGCATTGGCTGCAGTGTCAGCGGAAATGCTGCCGCCGCCTGACGCGCCGGTAAGGGTAACGGTCGCGAAGGCGGAACCGGCCGTGGCCAGAAAAAGTCCGGCGATAAGGGTGAGTCGTGTCAAGGATGTTAACTTTTTCATAGATCTGCTTTCTTGTTTTAAGTGCAATTGGCGCATTCTGGAAATTGATAATGTTTTATATTTTTTTGGAGCGTGCGGCCGCCTTTAACAGGCAATCACAAAACTCACCTGTTGTTATATGAACGGCGTGAGTATTGCGCGTGATTGTCCAAAAATTAACCAATTAGGGACGAACCGGCTGAATTCAGGGGCGAAATGCCGGGAATCAGGGGTGGAAAAGGATAAATCTAGGACAGGCCGAGGCGATTGAACTGGTCGCGGTAACTGCGGGTGAGGGTTAGTTGCGTGCCATTGTGCAGCACGATGACGTATTCCCCGTGAAACATCGGGTGCAACTCCTTGATGCGCCCGACGTTCACGATGGCAGAGCGGCTGATGCGGAGGAACTCATCGGCTGGGATTTTTTTTTCCAAACCAGTCATTGTTTCGCGGAGCATGTGAGCCTCTTTGTTCACGTGCAGTTTCATGTAATTGTCCGCGGCTTCGATCCAGTCAATGTCCTTGAACTGGATAAAGAAAATGCGCCCTTCGGATTTGACGGCCAGACATTCCGCGGATTTGGGCTTGGTTTTCAGGTCATGCAACAACTCAGTCAGCTTTTCCTGGATGTCGCCGTTCCGATTCTGCCGGAGTTGTTTTCTGACCCGTTGTAGAGCTGTTTGAAGGCGATCCTGCTTGCAGGGTTTGATCAGATAGTCCAAAGCATGCACGTCGAATGCCTTTAATGCCAGATCGTTGTGCTTTGTGACAAAGATGATGAACGGCATCCGCGAATGATTGATTTGACCCACCACCGCGAACCCGTCCAGATCGGGCATTTCCACGTCGAGAAAAACAAGGTCGGGCGCAAGCCGATTGATGGATTCGACGGCTTCACTGCCGTTGGTGGCCATGCCGACAACCTCAATGTCGGGCACCTGCTCGAGCAGGTGATGCAGCGCTTCGCGCCCGAGTAATTGGTCGTCAACAATCAGCGTTCTGATTTTCATTCGAGCGTCCGGCAATGTTGTATTAGTTTGTTCACCAACAAACTAATGCAGCATTATCGCTGCCAGCAGCACCACAATCCTAACGTCACTCCAGCACCTGCATTTTAGTCCACTCCTTCGCCGCCGCATGTGGAGGTGCGCATCTCACTTTTTGAGCACCTCGAATTGGATTTGAAACCTTATTGCGTATATTACTCAGGACCAAACACATAACATCATCTGGTATAACCAGCGTTTTTCTGATCCGAGCGCTCAACTTCCCACTTCTGACGGGCCATCATCAAGGAAGCCACAATTTTCCGATGGTTTCTGCTCATGGCATCGTCGGAGTGTACAAAAACTGAGATGCGCCTCATCGCATCTGCGATTTTTAGATTGCAAGTGCGGTGGTCTGCTTTTAGACTTCGATTGAAGCCCGTGAGTTAAGGTTATGTTTTTTGGCGTTGATTATTATCCTGAGCAGTGGGTCTTCCCTTACGCCGGCACCGCCGACAACCCCGAGGGCGCTTGGGAACGCGATGCTGAATTGATGACCAAGGCCGGCATCAACGTTGTCCGCGTCGGCGAATTCTCCTGGGGACTCTGCGAACCCGAAGAGGGCCAATACGATTTCCTCTGGCTCCGCCGCGTGATGGACATCATGGAGCAGCACAACATCAAAGTCGTTCTCGGCACACCCACCGCCGCGCCGCCCATCTGGCTGGCCAAAAAACATCCGGAAATTCTGCCGATTGACGAGTACAGCCGGGTCAAGCACGAAGGCACGCGCCGCGCAGTTTGCTTCAACAACGACGTTTTTTGGAACACTTCCAAGCGCCTGGTCGAAAACATGGCCCAGGCCCTGGGTGATCATCCCCAACTGATCGCCTGGCAGATTGACAGCGGCCTCGGCGGGCATCAAACCGAGTGGTCGTTCAATGAGGATTCGCGCCTGGAATGGCAAAACTGGCTCAAATTGAAATACGAAACCGTCGGAAACCTCAACGACTGCCTGGGTTTGCGTTATTGTGGACAGGTTGTTTCCTCCTTCGACGAAGTGCCGATGCCCATGCATGCGCCAACCATGCACAATCCCGCGCTGCTGCTGGATT
>Ga0116127_1001704_pt1 | contig 12346 bp, 12 predicted proteins | sample June2015DPH_16_1_FD_89731 | JGI IMG/M metagenome (GOLD analysis project Ga0116127, IMG submission 89731) | Peatland microbial communities from SPRUCE experiment site at the Marcell Experimental Forest, Minnesota, USA - June2015DPH_16_100 | ecosystem: Environmental > Terrestrial > Soil > Wetlands... | reverse complement strand
GCCCGCTTGTATTGACGACAGCCATGGATACAGGTGGGGGATTTGTTTGCGTGAAAACATTTGTGCCGGTGTTGGTGTTGACCGACAGCCCTGACAGCGGCCCGCTTGTATTGACGACAGCCACAGGAAGCCCAGCCGGGGAGATGGTCAAAGTCCCGTCGGCGTTGGTGACAACCGCCAGGCCGGAAATGATCGGATGGGTGTTCGTGTCTGAATTGGTCGTGAACCTGTTTCGCAGAATCGGCGGCGCGCCCTGCCCAAAACCAGCAAAGCCAAAACCCAAAAGACACAAAAAAAATACAAGCTTTTTCATACTGAGGTTGCCAATAAACATTCCCAAATTCCACGGTCAGACAACGCGGAATAATTCTGTGCCGCTGCTGTTGCCAAAAGGGAGGCCGCATCGGAGGGGACGGCTTGCTCGCCCACTAAAACAGCCTCCATTAACTCCCGGTCGGATAATGACGGACAGTTATGTGTTGCCGATATTAAAACCAGCGTTGCGGCATTTGCCGGAACAAGCGACTGGATTGTATAAAGGTAGCACTCCTTCAATTCCCGGACTGGAAGCGATGGAAAACCATTTGCTGCCGCAATGGCCGTCAGCGTTGCGGCACTTGCGGCCCCGACCTGTTCCCCGACCAAAACAGCCTCAAGCAATTCGCGGTCGGACAATCCGGGGTATTTTAAAGAGGCGGCTGTTGCAATTAAAGTTGCGACGGGCCGAAAAAGATATTCCCCCCCTCTTACGAAAATGGCTTCCATCAACAAACGATCTGATAACGCTGGATAATTTTGCGCCGCCGCCGCCGCCAACAATGTTTGTGCAAGCGAAGCCATACATAAATGTCAGACGCCCTTGATGCTGCAAGCGTAGCGCAGATAAACGTCGTACTGCATCAGCGTCGCAAACGGCGTATCCTGCAAAAAACCGATGTTGGTCAGGAGCGTATTGATGTTCGTGCCGATGCTGGTTGCCCCCGCTGCATAAGCCGCATTCCAGTCAATCACGGCTTGGAACCGGTCAAACTGCGGTAGTGTTTCGGGAAAAACAAGCGGCGAAAAACCCCCCATGAATGCAGTCGCATCCGTCGCCAGTTGCGGCAGGTTCGCTGTGTAATTTGTCCCGCCGGCGTGGTTCAACAGATACGCCAACGACAGAACGGAAAGGGCCGCAACCTGCTGATCGTTCCAATTCTGGATTTGTGCCACGTTGTTTGAAAGCGTGACAGCTTGTAAAACAGTGAGCGGCGAAGTCAGGGCCGGAAACGCCGTCAATACCGAGCTTAAATTTTGGCTGTTCATGCTGAATTTTCCTTTGCAGTTGGCGACATTTCTCGACGAACCATGTCCTCCCAGGTTTCTTCTTTTTCATCCGCCGCGCCCGCGCCTTCAAAATAGCCCGACACATTTCCTTCGCTGTCCGGCTGGCCTGTGACGTGGAATTGCAAAACATCCCCATCCTTGACCGCCGCGCCTTCAGGGAAATGATCGGCGGACAGAACGACAATGTTCTTGCCGCCTTGTTCGCTCGCAGGCTGCGGCGGGGCGGCGGGGGCCGTGTCTTGTTCTCCCTCTGCGCCCAAATCGGGTTTGGTGTCCATAAAAATAAAAGGTCAGGGTTGCGGGGAACAATCCCCGCAACCCGGTGAAAACAAACTTAATCTTCCAGCGGATACTGGAAGGTCGTATTTCCGCCGATGCCGCTGTCGTAGCACTCCGCAGCGTAAGCCAAAACCGCCTGATAGTCGGTGGAACTGGTCGGGCCGACAGGAGGCGTACCGGTGTTGGGCTTGCGGATGAACGGCTGTGCCTGGCCAAGAGCCAGAATCACGCGCTCGCACTCCGGGTAAACTGTTTTGAGGCCGTACCGAAATTCGCCGAGCCAGTAGCCCTTGTTGTGTTTGTCGTTCTGGAAGTTGCAAACGAGGCCCGTATTCGGGTCGGTCGCCTGAAAATAATCCGGCGAATACCACTTCCACGCCCCGGTGAACGACCGCGCCATGCCGAACTTCATGTCGGGGTTGATGTTCGTCAGATCGGGAACGAAAATCGTGCGGGCCTCGCGGTTGTAAGCATGATACATCCGAATCGGCGCGTTCTTCCAGTCGGTGGAGAATTGCGGTTTGATGCCGTAAGTGGCTGAGACATTGACGTACGGCTGAACCTGCTCAATCCAGACCGCGGTACCCCCGCCGACACCACTGATGGTCACGCCGTCCAGATCGCCCCGGAACCGGAAACGCATTTGCTCCTTGTCCTCTTTGAACAACCAGTCGCCACAACCGTTGGTGACTCCGAAAGAGTAGAACGATCCGCCCTTGGCGAAGTCCGCCCCTTTGTACATGCCTTGCAGGTTCGGATTGGCGATCAGCAGGTCGCGCCGCGTTTTCGCGTCAACCGTGATCGAAAACTTGCCGTCCATCAGCCACTCTTTATCGTGGTAGCCGTTCGCGGCCAAATCCTCCTGACAGTTGGTGAGGTACTCCATTGTCAACTGCCCCATCGCAGCTTGCAATCCCGCCGTCGTAGCGGCGGTGATGGCCCCGGATGAGGCAAGGGCGGTCAGGCCGCCGTTCTGATTCAGGTTAATCAGCAGAGTATTGCCCGTGTTCCCAAATTGCGGCGTGGGCGGCGACACCTGAAACATGTTGTCCGCCATGTCAATGGATTGTGGGTTGCCAGAGGCGTCCTGAACGCCTGCCAGCCAGAGGCCGCTGCCCGTTGCCGCGGTGCCAGCCTTGCGGAGAACGTAAACGCGCAGAAAATCGCTTGCAATGGACTCCGGCAATTCCTGATAACCCGCTGCGATGGACGCCATTTTTTGAATCCCTTCCTCGATGGTGTTCAACTGATCGAGGCAGAAAACGGGCGTCTGATAGTCCTGCGAATACTGGTCATAGACCAGTTGGTCAACGCCGTGGGCAATGTACTTGCGCGGCGTGTCGCAAGGCGTACTGGCGCATGGGTCGGCGATAAATTGCTGCCAGAGGCCGGGGTCGTTCGGTCGGGCAACATACGTCCGCTCATGCAATCGCCTTGTTCCTTGGAAAGACTCCCAAGACTCCGTTTTGTACATCGCCGTGTAAATGTAAGAAATCGGCTTGCGATCTTTGGCGATGCGCTTGTCCCAATCATAAGGTCTGCGCCCCAACATGTCGTTGAAGGCTGTACACTGGCTCTGTGTCAATGGCATAAAATCAAATTCGTTGTGCCCGCTGGCGGGCGGATTCATGGTGCTAAACTTGAGGCCGCGAGGCTCGATACGCGAAGTTCACTGGCCGGGAACGGGCGGCGATACGTTCTCTCCGGTTGTGGGCCGGTTGATGTCCTACGATGCCAATAAAGCACATCCAAAAAGTTTCGCTTGCAAAAAAAGTGATACAGTGTAGCGTTTTGAAAATGGCAGAGGATTTTGCAAGCCGAATCAAAAAGTGGCGGATGGAATTAAAGTTGCGCCCGAAAGAAGCCGCCGCTGTCTTTGATGTGCCGACAGGAACGTATCGGATATGGGAAAAGGGAAGCCGAACACCGCACAAACTGGCAATGGCCGAAATCGTCCGCCGCATGGAGGGTGCGAAATGAGCAAACTTTGGGTGCAGCTTGGCCGCGCCGGGGACATAATGAACATCCTGCCGTTGCTCTGGAAGGACGCGCAACAGGGAGAGAAACCGCGCTTGATGGTTGCCGCCGAATATGCGCCCCTGCTGGATGGCGTTTCATACGTTGACCGGGCCATTTATAACGGCCCGCACTACGAACTCGACAAGGCGGTTGCGCTGGCGCGGGAAACGTCAAAAGACGTTGTTGTGACGCAATTTAATTCGGCGCGCCAACACGTAGAGGCATTCACCCGCTCGCAGAAACCGGGCACGGCGACTTCATTCCAAAAAGATTCCTGGCGCGTGGCGGGACGGCTTGGAGAATGGGATAAATGTTATCCCCTCATATTTGACCGACGCGACAAGGCCCGTGAGGAAAAGCTCTTACGATCAAACGGGCTGATTGTTCAGGGAAAGAAAAAGCCCCTCATGGTGTTGTCTGTCAAGGGACAATCCTCGCCATTCCCGCATGCGGACCTGCTCCGTGAACTTGTGACGCTAAAATTCGGGGGGGCCTATAACATCTTGGAACTACCGCAAGCGGAGAGGCTTTATGATCTGCTGGCGATTTACGAGCGGGCCGCGCTGTTGATTGCCATTGACTCCGCGCCGCTGCATCTGGCTTGGGCGTGTCGGCAATTTCCAGTGTTTGCTTTGACTCAGGACAAACCGAGTCTGTGGCATGGATCGTCATGGCGACCGAACCATCTGTGGTATTGCCGGTACCACGACTGGCCGGAGCGGGCTGTGGAAATGCTGGCCGCAATTGCCAATATGGAAACGATGCGTATCACGGCACGTCCATTCGTGACAGCGTGGAGCGCGTACAACGACAAGACGCACTACAAGGCGTGTCCGCAAGCTCTGCCTGTGGCGACTGGATCGTGTGGGCGTGACAGTGGGAACCAACTCAAGGACGAGAAGCGTCATCCGTTTCTGAAAGACGTTCTCCGCATGGCAATGCAACGGGCAACGGCGGGCGACCAACAAATCAGCCTGGCTGTGCCTGGCGTGAACATCAGCCCGAAAGTGGACGTGATTTTGCCGCCGTATTTCGCGTATCGAATAGAGAAGAATGTAGATGGGGATCGGTTTGTCCCCATCGTGGATTTGTTCACCGCGACAAAGGCTTGGTGGAAAGACGCGCTGCCGGAGATACCGGACTTCGTTTTGAACGATGATGGTTTGTGGAGCGAGGGACTGCGGATGATTTTTCAGAAGCGAGGGGCAAAGGATGTAACGGGAGCAGCCACTTTTATCAAATGACTGAATCTCCCTCAACCACCCATAACCTCAACCTTCTGACCGCCCTATGCGCGAAGTTAGGGGTTCACTCGCGGTATCCCCGCGTAAGTGAGCAGGCGGAGTGCCTGCTGTTGGATGTTTCGGGGTTGCCGCCGTTTGCCTACAATCCATCCATCATCCAAACGCAAGGCGGACTATGGATGACCTACCGTTACCACTTTGCGGGTGACTTTCGGACGCGACTTGGAATCTGCCGCATCAGCGATGGAAAGGCTGTTCGCATCCAAGACCTTCCGATTGATGGGTTTTCAGTCGAGGACGCCCGCCTGTTCATGTTCCAGATGGAGCCGTGGCTGACATGGGTTGAGGCAAAGTGGGAAGCGAACTTTGTCAATCCCAAGTCGGTTGTGAAATTCGCCAAGCTGGAACTGCCGCACAACGATAACCCGGCGTTGCGCTTATGGCAGGCAACCCGGACTTACCAGCCTGAATTTGGCGGAAACGACTGGTCAGGCATTCAGAAAAATTGGTGTTTTTTTGAAGGATACCGGGAAATTTTGCTTTGCATTTTTGGAACTTCGCCGGAACAAATGATAATGAAGGTCGACAGCGACAAGGCAATCGCCCAATGGAACACCAAGCCTTTGCAATGGCCTTATGGCACAGCAAGGGGCGGGTCTATTTTGTCTTACGACGGCAAGCTGCTCCACTTTTTTCATTCGCGCACAGATACAGGACGGGAACGCCGATATTTTGTGGGCGCAAGACTGCTTGAGTCGCAACCTCCATTTCAGACGATTGCTGTCAGCAAAAAGCCAATTCTTTACGGTAGCGAAGTTGACGCCCTCACACCAGCGCAACGCAAGTCCTGCCCACACTGGAAGCGCAACGTAATTTTTCCTTGTGGAGCAATTCAGGACGGCGACGGATGGCTGTTGTCGGCTGGAATTAATGACGCGGCTTGCGCTCTCATTACAATCAAATCCAACATGCTCAATTTATGAAAAGCATTTTCAAGGTTATTATTGAAACAAACCCCATGCTGCCCGGATGGTGCGAACTTGACAAGGCATTAACGCTGGCGAGCATCGTCCTTGCAACCCGCCCGGAAACATCGCTTGAAATCGGGGTGTTTGGGGGCCGGAGTTTTCTGCCAATCGCGCTGGCGCACAAGGCCATTGGCAAAGGCATGGCTGTGGGAATTGACCCTTGGAGCAGAGAAGTGGCCATGCGCGAACAAACCGCCGATATTGACCGCAAATGGTGGGGAGAGTTGGATTACGAGAAGCTGCATCACAACTTCATGGCCCTTTTACAGCATACCCAAACAGACGGAGTTTCGAAGATATTCCGTGCTGAATCAAAGGACGTTGTTTGTCCTACAAAGCTCGGACTCCTGCATGTGGACGGCTCCCATTCCATGACCGCGCTCGCTGACGTGAAGAAGTTTGCGCCTCAAGTCATCCAAGGCGGGTTCTGCGTGACAGATGATACACAATGGACGGGTGGCGGCGTCCTTGCCGCAGAACAAGCCTTGTCCGGCATGGGGTTCAAGTTTCTGTACAAACCCGGAACGGGCGCGGTGTTCCAACGCCTATGATTGCATCGCCCCGCATATTTTGCCTGACGCTGCCTGAAAAACCGGAGCGCACCGAAAGGGCGCGAAAGCACTTTCAGGAAAGGGGCGTATCAGCGGAGTTTTTCAAGGCCATTCACGGCCCAACGGCGGGACTGTCAACCATTCACCCGTACGAAGTGGACAACCCCGGCAGCGGCTTTCGCATGGGGTTTGTTCCAACCGGCATTTTCCTCGCGCATTACATGCTTTGGTCTGCCATCATGCTTCTGGATAATGAGCATTTTTTGATTCTGGAGGATGATGCTCAATTCCCGCTTGGATGGGGAAACCGAGTCGGACAGGCTTTGAGTGACGCCCCGCTTGACTTTGACATGCTCTACATAGGCTCCTGTTGTTGCGCCGGGCGTCCGCAGACCCAAATCAAAGGCGAAGTGTGGGAAGTGAAATACCCGCAATGCACACACGCCTACATCGTGGCAAAGAAAGCCCTGCCCGTCCTGCTGTCAACCAACCGGAAGATTTACGCCCCAGTGGACATCGCGCTCAATTTGCATTCTCACCCATTGTTAAAGGTTTACACCGTTTTGCCAGCCATTGTAATGCAGGAAGAAACAGTTCTCGCGCCATGAGTTTGCACGAACAAATAGCAGCACGATTCACAACAGACGACACCAAGATTCTGTTGTTAACGCTGGCTGACCACATAGAGGCTTTGGAGGCCAAAGTTGAAAAGCTGGAATTGACAATCAAACCGAAAGAAAGGAAACTTAGAAATATGAGCATTGAATCCACACTGAATGAACTACTCGAAGCGGGCTGCGGCCCCATCACCATCGGAAAGCCCCCCGCCAACTCCGGGCCGCCCAACTCCATGCCGAATTTTTTCGTGACCGCGCCACACGGCATCCCGACCGGCCCAATGGGCAACAACATCGAAATGAAAATTCAAGGGATCGGAGACACCATCGGCCAGGCCGTTGATAAATTCCGCGAATCCTTTGAAAAGGTTGACAAATTGAAAGTCAAGCCGTCCGGCGTTCTTGTCCCGCTTCCAAACGCCCGCATTCCAAAAATCGCAAGGAGCTAAATGTCCGGCCAGGAACTATTGCAGCGGGACAAGGAATTGCTCGCATGGTGGATAAGCGTCATCCACGACGACCGCTTTGAGCGCGTGATGGTCCATGCCCGCGCTGAATTATCCGAGCGAACGCTTGACCGCGCCCAAATGGAAGGGGCAAACCTTGCATTTGTAACCCTCTGTGAAATCATCGAAAGCGAACCCTCCGGGCAATTTTCCCCCAGGCCCGGCATTGACCACCGGAGCGTTGCCCAAATTCTAAAAGACCAAAAAGATAAAAAGCCTGAAAAGGAGAATTACCCATGATAAACCGGCCCTTAATTTTGCTCGCCCCGGATGCTCCGGCCACCGCCGCGCCGATTGTTCCACATGGAACAAACGCAAATCCACCCGCGCCCACCCCGGCTCCTGTTGCCGCGCCTGTTCCGTCTGCTGATGAAACTCAGAACGCTTACGCTGAAGTTGACCGGGCTTTTGCCGCCGCAGGGATGCCCGACCCGGATAAAAAGCCCCCCGAATCGGCCCCAAAAGCCGAAGGCGGGGAAACAAAGACCCCCGCCGTTGCCAAAGCAGACTCCCTTAAACCGGCAGAAGCCGCGCCCGCAAAGCTCGCCGTCGAAGTCCAACGCACTCCAAAGGAGCTTCGACTTGAGCTTGAACGTGTCCGCAAAGAGGCGCAGGACGCCTCGACTGCCAAGACCGCGCTGGAAGCCAAGATTCTTGAGTTCGAGAAAAAAGGCAAGGACACCGAAGCTCTTTCAGCCCGGTTGGACGCCCGCGAAAAGGAATTTGAAAGGCTCCAGGGCGAATTGCGGGCCTTGAAACGGGAAACGACGCCTGAGTTCAAAAAGCAATATGATGAGCCGTTCAACCAAGCGGCGGAATGGGCCAAGGAGTACGTAAACAGGCTCACGCTGGAAAACGGGCAACCTGCGAATTATGACCAGCACTTCGTGCCTTTGTATCGTCTTGCCCAGGATTCCACGCTTGGGGCTGCAAGGGCCAAAGCCAGGGAAATTTTCGGCGAGGACGAAGGCGAAGAAGTCTATTCTTCGATCAAAGACCTTGTTCGCCTCGATAAAGTGCGGACAGCGGCCTTGCAGGTAGTGAAAACGAAATGGGCTGAGGAAGCCAGGCAAGAAGAAGGCTTGCGCGTCCAGCAACGCGAACACTGGAATACAGCCGTCCAAAAAGTCCGCGAAGAACTGCCGCGCACACCGGAAAACGAGGGCTACCGCGATCCGGCGGATGACAAAGAGCTTGCCACTTTGCGCCAGCAAGGATACCAGATTTTTGACGCCGAACCGAAAACGACTCAAGAAGCCATCTGGAAAAAGGAGCATGAGCGGCAGCGCGTTGCCGCTTTCGGCCCAAACATGCTGACCATCAAACGCCTCAATGCGACCATTGCCTCGCTCCGCGAGGAAATTGCCAGCCTCAAGCCCAAACAACCGAACCCTGACAACAAGCGCGGCTCCGGCGCGCCTCCTGAACAGGAATTATCTTGGGAAGATCAGGCCCGCAAAGAATTGAGGGATGTTGTCTAATGCTCCGCACGATGCCAGCCATGACCGCGCCAATCACGCGGCGGCAATTCGATGCCCTCGCCGAAAACCTGCACCAGTTGAACATTCTGGACGCGGGCTTGACCGAACAGATTCAACGCGCCCTTGGAATAGACCTTCACTGTTGGGACTTATGGATAAAATCAAAAGGCGTGTGGGACTTCCGTTTCAAGGCGGGGCATGAACGCCTCAAGGAGGCGGCGGCAAATTTTTGCGGCGAGGGCAATCCCGTTTCCGAACGGCATGGCGACTTGTCGGCGGCGCATCTTGCGATTGACTTTCACGACACCCAAACGCGGCTGTTGCAATCGGGCCAACCCCTGCTGTCCGCTGATGTCCACAAACTCATTATTGACTGCCGCGATCTGTATGAGATGAACACAACCGACGAAAAGCGGCTTGGGCTTGTTCTGGATTTCCTGTCGAAAAAGGTGTGTCCGCAATGATTATTTCAATCGCAACGACCGGGGCTTCTTTTGCTGTTGTTGCCCTTCTTTTTCTTTGTTCCTTGTTTCTTCGTCGTCAGGACGAACGGTGATGCCGCACGAACTCAAGAACGAGTCCCACAAAGTCTGACTTTCGCTTGTCGCGCCCCGGAGAGGAATGGGAATGATTTGGCCTGCTTCATCTTCAACCTGTTGTATGCCCGTGCGCCTCTTGCCAAAATAATCGCGCCCCGTCAAACCCTCAAGAATCGGCCTCATGGTAACAGGGTTTAACCTCGCGGAAATATATCGCATGGGCGAAGTGATGAATCGGAAAATATCAGATGACGGGTTTCTCAGGCCGTATTGTTTCCCATGATAAGTCACAGTAAAAGGCCGGTCAACCCGCATTTGGCCCGTTAGTGCTTGTTCAATGAGCTTTGCCAACACCAACATCCCCAAAGCTCCGTACAACAGCGCCAGCCTTTGCTCCATTCCATATTTGCCCGCCGCCTGAAAGACTTGATTCAACCGTTCCTCTCCAAAGTCGGGGGCAAGAAAAAGAAACCGCAAGGTATCTTGGACACTTCGGCTGCGAAATATGGCGCGCTGATTTTGTCCCCCGAACACCGCCGCCGACTGTTGGGCGGACGTTCGCACAATTTGCTCAGGCGTGATTATTCCCAATCCAAGTTCCCTGGCGTAATGCTCCATTGACCGCCTTTTTATGGCCAGCGCTAGCGTCATTTTCCACCGCTTGATATAATCATTAAACAACCAGTCTTTTGCCGCCTGAAAGTATTCACCTGCAATGGGGATTTTGTCCAAAAGACCACCGCCGCTAACGCCATCAGTGTAATAACCCGCACCCCACCCGGACTCAAACAGTCCCGCCTCTGCCATTTCCCTTTGCGCCGGATCATTTGGCGTCAAATCCAACAGATTGAAAGGGTTGATGCGATGCTCAACGCCGCCTGTCGTGATTTGCACCAAATGGAACGGGCCAACAAGCATTGTCTGTTTAACGAATGAGGAAACGGCTAAAGCGCCCCGTCGAACCGGCCCCTTGCTCCACCAAGAGCGTTCAAACAGCGCGGCGTATTTGGCCGCAACCTTTGGATGCACAAGAATCTCCCCCTGAACAAGAATGGGGTTTCCGGCAGAATCCAACGTGGCAAATTTGTACTTCTGGAAAGCAGGATGATCGAACTTGGCATAGTCGCCCCGGTAATCTTCCGGCTCTGTGCCATTGCCATGATGTTTCGGCTTGATGAGTGTCATGTATTTGCCGCCTGTTTTTCCCAATGCAATGCCAATGCCTGCAACGTCCAATTCCGGCCTGCTGCCAAATTCATCAGCAATCACGGCGTCGGCGGCGAAAGAACTTTTAACGAATGCGCGAGCGGTCAGCGCGGCGCGAAAACCGTGGTCATAAGCCAAAATTCGTCTGGCGGCGTCCTTTTCAGGAAACATCCCCGACTGCTCTGCGTCAAAATCCGTTTCGTAAAACCGCTTTTTGAATCCGGCAAAGTCCTTGCTGAATCTAAAATAACGCAATGCCTGCAATTTCTTTTCAAGCACCGGGTCGTTGCTGCGGTAGTATCGGTGGATGTAATTTTCAAGTCCTTCCTCAAGCGCACCCTCGTCCTGTCCCAAAGCCAACATGCTGTCAAAATACTCCTTCACTTCTGCGGCGAGATCGGCTTCTTCCACTCCGAAATTCATCGCATCCTCGTATGTCTTTCGCAACGCGGCATTTTTTGTCTGGCTGGCCCGCTGTTGCAGCACCGCCTTGTCGCCTTCGGCATCAATCCAATTGGACAACGCCCGGAGCTTGCTGCGATCTTTAAATATGCGCCTGACTTGATTCGCAAATTGCCGCGCCCCGAATCCGCCATCGTGTTCGTCGGCGCTCCATACACCGACGCGCCGGTCGAGGTCTGTAATCGGCTTGAGCGTGGTGAGTTTTTCCTTGATGGCCAGTGGCGCAGCCTTGGCCATAATCATGGCGCGGGTGAAGAAGTTTTTGACCGGGATGCCGGCAGAATCCATCCATTCACTGAGCTTTTGACGGAAAGACCCTTTTTGCACCGGAAAACGGGACACAGCATCAGCCAGGAGTTCAATTGGCGCTATGTTGCTGTACTTCGCGCCCACCTGGCCCGCTTGTGGAATCTTTTTGCCGACTTTGGTGGCCGCTCCGGGGCCGATGTGTTCAGACGCCCCGCCTGTTTCTGTTTTGGGCGTGTTCAGTCTTCCAATTTCGGCCCGCACGACTGGAACAGCCTCCGGGCTTGTTCCAACCAAAGCCCCCTGTCCTGGCTGTTTTTCGGCGGCTGGCTTTTCCACCAACCCAGCAGCGTTTTCGGCAGGAACTTTGCCGCCTCCATCGTCGCCTCCATCTCCTTCAACCTCGGTCAATTCCTCGGATTCCTTGCTGATCGGCGCAGCAAGCTCCGGGGACAAAACTGGCGCAACGGGGATGGAAACGGGCCCGGGAGGAACAACCGGGCCGGGAGTATATGACATTTCTTCCGGTGAAACGGCGGGCGTCGGTTCGGCGGGCTTCCCCTCGCTCGCGGGCGGCGCTGGCGCGGGTGGTAGTGGAGAAACGGCTTTTTGGGGCGGCTGTTTCTCTGGAAATTCCTCGACCGGAGATACGGGAGGGGAAGCTTCAGTTGACACCGATTTAGCCCGTTTCATGTGTTCGATGTCAGGGGTGGGTTTTGGTGTCAAAGCATCTTCAACCCTTGCTTTTACAGCCCGAATCTTTCTCGAAACAGGCCCGCTTATAGGGGTGGAAAGAATGGCCGCAACATCCAGCAAGGCTTGTCCCGCATCGGAAGTAATCG